>Ga0307517_10001241_pt1 | contig 42784 bp, 37 predicted proteins | sample 23_EM_MG_FD_194515 | JGI IMG/M metagenome (GOLD analysis project Ga0307517, IMG submission 194515) | Populus trichocarpa ectomycorrhiza microbial communities from riparian zone in the Pacific Northwest, United States - 23_EM | ecosystem: Host-associated > Plants > Roots > Unclassified | place...
GCTAAATAAAGAAAATGAGCGCTTGAAACCCGAAGTGGGTCCATCGCATCAAGTAGCAACCACCTGGAAATTTAAATTTGGAACAATCTACAACACATTGCGAGAAGAAGACTTGAGCATTGCTTGCTTGAGCGGCGGGCTATGCTTCTTTCGCACCAGATCTTCCGATAGTACATAAACAAGCAGAAGGGGATGTGTACGCCCGATAAACCGATTGATAGCCATGGAACGTCGAAGCCCACATCGGAATTTTGCGTTTTCCTCAAAAAGCTGACTTATATGTACCCTACCACCAAGGAAAGTACGTTGGCTTGCTACTGATTTTTTCATCAATTGGCCTCGAATTCCAGTTCCGCTCATGTCAGTGGAGGTTGAAAATACTTAAATCTAGATAAGTATTTGTCACTTATCTACGCAATGCAGTTCGCGCTCGAAATGACTAGATAGCAGCAGGTCCTTCCTATTCTGTAGAATCATCGCAGTTATATTATTGACCTTATCGTCCTTGGACGCTCCCTCCCGATTCAGCCCAAGGATCAACCCGAATCGGAATACCCGACCAATCGGAGGAATTCAACGGACTTAGGACTGCCATCATGGCAACTCCTGACGGAAGTGGGCTCGTAGCACATTTAACTTGTCCTTGCCCTTCACAACGTTGCCCACTGGTTATTTGTGTCTTCCTGAACCGCAAAGAAATCGAAATTCCAACTATGCAGGCTTCTTGGCAGGCTCTTCTGGCCATCCCTGGCGCATTCAGCGTTCGGTCTCTGGCTTTGGCACGTTAACAGGGGAAGTACTATCGTACCCAACGCACTGTTCTCGCACTATCTCTTCATCGTTGAACTACTGAAGAGATGCGAAAGACAGCTGCTGAGGTGGACGCTACACAATCGGACACACTTCCGTACTAGCGGCGGGCAGGCGATAATTATTATTAGGGGCTCTGGTGAGCCATCTCATCCTTTCTTCCATTTGATTGTGGCGTTAAAATTTGCAAACATCTAGGTCTCGTTGGTGGATGGATCATCCGGCATCTTGTTGTGGGGAAAATCCGGTGAACATCCGTATCATCGACATTCGAAAACAGACCCGAAAAGACATTCACACTGACGAAGTCCGGTTTGTCCCTGGCGATATTCGTGACCTGGAATCGGTTCGTGCTACATTTAATGCTGGCTGACCGGCGAAATCCTCTGCCCAAGGAATCACTATTTTCTATACTATCGCCGTACTCTGATATTATGAGCGTCACGCAGCCTTTATTCCTCGATTCTCAGCCATGGCACGAAAAATGTTGTCTCTGCTGCGCAGGACACTCGAGATGTGGAGATATTTGTTTACACCTCATCTGGAAGTATACCCATCCAACGTACCAATTTCTGGATTCCTCCATGGAAAATGCATCCCACATCTTGTCCAGGTCATCGGCGACGACAGCCCCATACCCAAACGAGAGGAGGGTTTCATTTGTATCATTTCGAACTGTGCCCACACCAAATACTTTGCGGAAAAGATAGCTGTTGAAACTTGAAGCACACGACCCAGGGAAAGGCTTTAGAACTGGATGTTTGAGACTAGGAAGTCCAATTTACGGACAAGGAGGCGGCCTCTGTGCAGGGGCGCATTTAATTCGCGAACAAAATCCTTCGTAAGTTTTTACCAGCCTTAGGCATTCTTGTTCTTTGGTACCCTACTCAAGCATAACTCAAGTCAAGCTCAAGTGTCAGCAACCTGATATGAAGTGCACTTATTGGGATATTAATTTGACTCAAAGTGACATATGTAGCCTCATTATCACTGTATAGCCCTCACACAGGCGCAAAATGAAGCAGATTTATGGGAGAACAAGCGGGGAAAGTGATGTCATATTACCATATTAGGAATTGTGCCTGATTAGTTTAGTTAGTCCAGCTAAACTGGCCTTAGCAAAAAAAAAATTGACCCCTTATATTTTTTCAGATACCCGAGTACCCTTGCGCTCATCTTCTCTACGACTCTCGACTCGTCAAATAATTATTTGCTCCAATCACTTCACACATTCAAATTCAGTGGCCAAACATATACCATCACCGATCCCAACCCTATATCATACGGGGACTTGACGGGGACCTCCGCCTCGCTCTAAATGCCCTTACAAACAATCAGGTGCAGCTCCCTGCTGGTATCATGCCCCTCGTCGCTATTCTCGTTGAAACGTACTATCCTGAATTCCCCGAGTGCTTCCTGGTGTTACCGGAGATATCGTCAACCGGGTCCAGCCGAGTCTCGCATCTATCAACCATAAAATGGACGATTCACATGCGCGTTTATCATCCGAAGGAGGAGTTGGAACCAAGCTCCGTGGGCGATGCCTCAATGCGTTTGCTAGCTTGTACGTGATCAGATGCTCATGCCGAAGAGTGCTAGAAGACGAATGGGGATAGTACCCTTGGGGTTAAACGTTAAGCGCTAAAACGGCATCATTTATTTATTTAGTAGATGAGCACGAATCATGCATGGTATTACCTTGCTTGCAAGGTTGTTTTGCGGGGTCATAATTCTGCAGTTGTCGTTCCTAACTCTCCGCCGACAATTTGTCCTACCCATACCGGAAGCTGATCCGTTTCATCCTCGCCTTCTGTGATTCTTGCGGTATCAACGCCTCTTCTTACGGGGATATGCTTATCATCCGCTGCCAACGGAGCCTAGGATAGAGTTTCATAATATCTTTCATATGTTAATACGGGGGGAAAAGGTGTCGAAAACGTATAATTACCGCAAGGTGCGAGGAAATCTTGCAGGGCAGGTCTTCTTCATCAATGCTGGCAGCTAGTAGGTCGAGCGCTCCAGGTTCATTCTTAGAGTTGGACTTGCTTTATCCATCCCGATTTTTGACGGTTTACTCTGCCAGAATTCCGGGCTTGACAGACGAACGGACGACCCGACAACCATTTGGTATGAAGGGGGAGAGAATATCTAAAACCTACCTTCGGGGACGAACCCCACAAATTGAATAGTAGACGAGGTGCTTGTCTGGATTCAAAGGTTACTAGGGAATTTTGCTCGAAACGGGTAAATCTCGGACCTACTTTCTTGTATTGATGCTGCTCGTCCTGCCGTTGGAGACTGAATTTTTGATAAAAGAAGTTGGATGTTTAGGAGCGCTAGGAGGCATTGGGACTGCTTCCTCGATAATTTCTGCTAGAGTGACAGAAGCAGGATCAATGCTCTGATCGACGATTGAAACTAAGTATGTAGCAGTGTGTTTTTCAGTCATCTGCCAATGGTCTTGATTCTTCAATTCAGATTCAGTTCCTATTTGTAGAGTATCCAGATATTTCCTTTTCTGACATTGGCGTTCTGTCGAGTATTAATATACAGCTGACATGGTCAGATATATAGATATGGGGGAATGCCATCCATCAAGTCAACTCCGGTTGACCTGCTTTTGTTCCATCAGGAATGAGCGGTGACCATATCAATTTCCGACCGTGTGTAGAGTCTCGGCGTCAATCAATTTGACTACACTCGAATCTAATCGCTGACGCTGAAAATGTCGACTACCATTGGGCACATTGTAGGGCATCTTGTCCTCTGACATCGAAGATCTCGACTACACACAATTACGCAGGGCGTGAACTGGTCCTGATTAATCCGATGAACAAAACGATGGTACTTCATTCTATAGTTTTTTGGTTCACCCGGAAGATTGAGTTTAAATTAACAATAATCGTCTGACCCTGCTAGACAAGATCATGTCTCAGTTATCTACCAGTTTCAGATCTCAATAGTAAATGCATCACGGAAGACAACAGATGTGGCATTGAGATTCGTCGAGTGTTTATGATACCGGACATCGGAGCTCCAACTTGGGGTCGCCCGGGCCCAAGGCGGTGAAAGCCCCTGATCGCCGATTAGATTAGATTACAAACGCGCACCAATGTGGAAAGTAGTAAGTAGTAAATTTTCATTTGCAAAACATATGTCGTTATCAAAGCTTGGGGAGGGAATAATGTGACATAAAACAAAAATATGTGCCTACAGCTCAAGCCAGTCAATTATCTCGCAACCATCGATCAGAGTATTGATCCTTCTATCAACTTGAAGCTGGCAGAAATTATCGAAGAGGCGGTTCCAATGCCTCCTAACACCCTTTAACATCCAACTTCTTTTATCAAAAATAGACCTGGACCCATCCGCCAACCACGTATCTAGTTGGAGTCCTCGGACCTGAGGAGAGACTTGATGACTGGAAAAGGAATTTTCCGAAGCTTCGATTATGATGCTTAGGCGGCATGCCAGATCCAGATGACTTGGTACTCGCTGTAGATAATCAACTGTTGCATATTTTACCGGGAACAGTGATCTTGGGTGCGCAGAAACGCGTCTGTAGATGTTAAAAATCTTGGGAAACCCACAAACGAATTGTAGATCAGCAGCGGCCAATACGATTTCGTCCCATATCTTATTACTGCTAAACAGTCAATATTCGAACGGCACTTGAGCCCAGAAGGATATCTGAAGACCGTATATTTAAGGTGACTCCGTATGGCTATGTACTCAACCAATGGAACACTATAAATATGATCTATGGAGATAGATAAAACTTGAACCCCACCATGTACTCCTCTGCGGTCTTCCTCTTGGCAGCTATTAGCTCGCTTTTAATTAATCCAATTCGATGTCGTCTTTTTGGAAGCTCTTTTTCCGTGAGATTAAATTTTCTGGAGCTTGAGCATCGTTGACGGTAACTGTGAATAGGCAGGCATTCCAACGGTCGGATTTTCTAACCCAATATTATCATTCTGGGACACTATCCGATTTTGGAAAGATGCTGTTGGGATGTTGAAAGAAAGGCACGCCAAGGTCATCATTTCCGCGTTTTCGGCTGCTCATTCAACATTGATGTCGAATACAGTTTCCTGGACATCCGTTTCAGCTCCCTCACGCTGATCGATGGGTGGTTTATGTCACCGATCCAAAGCTAGTAGCAGAGGTGTCTTCGTTTCCTGGTTCTCACCTATCGCTCATGGAGGCTTCAAATGACGTATGTCGAAATCACATGGAACTTACGGTTTGACAGTCATTGACCGTTTTAAAGTTGTTCCAGGTCCAATTGACCGGTATTTATCAGGACCAACAAGTCACCAACTTGATACGTTCTCGGCTCACGAGAGGCTTAGGGAACACATTGGTTCCTGCTATGAGCGATACTGCATCCGATTTCATCAATATATCCCTTCAGGATTCACAAGACCGTCAGTATGCAAATGATTTCGACAACTCTATGCTAACTCCATACGCAGGTTGGTTGGCTCTTCCAGCATTTGACTTCATGTCAAGGTGTTCGAGTCGAATTACTGCTCGTATATTTCTGGGAGTATCGAGAGGTCTGATACATTTCCCCTATCCGTGTTTTAGCTATGGTTGATTGTAAATATTTTGGTTACAGCACACGACGAGGAATATCTCCAGCTTTCTGAGGATTGGGCTCATGGGATCCTTAGCGTCAGCTCGATGCTTAATGCAGCTCCAGCGTTCTGTAGGAGGTGGGACATGACATTACCACCCCGTTTAGTGGGTGAACTGATATTTAAACACTAGAACTTTGAATTGGCTCTTCAATCCATTGCCAAAGGTCCTTCGTCTTGCAGAGGCGAATATGGCTCCTTTGATTCATCAAAGAGTGTCCACTCTTCACACACGAAACGGCGAAAGGGATAAAGATGTGAGTGATATCGTGCTTTTAGAAATATTATGTTCCCTGACCTTAACATACTCGATGATATGACAGGAAGATTTTTTGGACGAAATTCTTCGTTTAAAAAGTGTTGGTTCACTGGATGCTTTACTAACGACGAAGAGGCTTTTATCTGCAAGTTTTGCAGCCATTCACACGACTGCTACTGTGAGTTCTTCCCAAATTTTTTCTTTCCTATCTGTAACGAGCCTGACGGCCTGAACCGTATCTAGAACCTCACGTTCGCACTCTTCTACCTTGCCTCTCATCCTGACGTCATTCCGACTCTGCGAAAAGAAGTCATTTTATGCGTGGAAAATGACCAGTGGTCGAAGGATTCTCTGCAGAGTATGGTGAAGCTCGACAGTTTTCTAAGGGAGTCGATACGTTTAAGCTCGGTATCGGCAGGTAAGTTCTTGAAATACCTAGTGAGTCGTCGAATGAGATGCTAACCGGGACGCTAAATCTTCATTTGTTTTTGTTCAAAGCTGGAATTATCCGAAAGACCGTCCAACCCATAACCTTATCTGACGGTTCGCATATTCGAGAAGGGATCTTACTTTTAGCGTCTCCTCTTCCCACTCACTTCGACGAGTCTATCTACGCAAATGCTGAAAGCTTTGAACCACTGCGCTTCCATCAACTCGTTGACAAAAAACCTCAAGAATTCCTGGTATCACCATCCCTGGACTATTTCCCTTTTGGCTATGGACCACACTCCTGGTGGGTTGATATTGGATTTTTAACCAGTCCGCCGAGTCATTCAATCGGCCACTTTTCAGTCCTGGGCGCTTCATAGCATCCGCTATCATGAAACTGGTGATGGCGCACATCATTATCAACTACGACATCAAGCTCGAGCAATTGGAGCGGCCAAAGGACCGTTGGATGGGTATATTGTCTTACCCTGATCCGTCTATCAAGGTACTCTTTCGCCGACGTGAGGCACCGTTATTGTCAATTGAGGTAGTGAGGTAGTGTGTTTGACAACATTTCCGAGGTCTAAATGTAGTCAAGTTCATAATAGATATATATTTACGGGAGAGCATTTTTTGGTCTCCCCGACAATTCCGCTAACTATTTTGAAATGAAAACCATTGTAAATGCCGCTACAGTCGTTCGGTCGTGAGAACTAAACGGCACAGCATGTATGCAGCAGCCCTCCCTGCATGACAAATAAAGACCCCGTCATCGGTCCGAGGAGAAAAGGCGGTCACAGAAGTTCTGGCGTCGTTCTTTATTCCTCCATTGATCACGCAAAGTAGTCATGATCAGATCTTCTATCCACATCATTACCTCGGAGGACGCATTGCTTAATGAAACGTGGCCAGTATACCTACCCCAAACGACGTGCTCGCTCCAGGCTGTGCAGCTCGCTCTCCCTTCCGCAACATGCCAGTGTCTTCAGAGAAGTTGCAAGTCACTGACGCGGAAAGCAAGACTTCAGCATCGGAAACTGTATCTTTACTAAGCTTGTTCAGGTGAATTTCGTTAGTTTCGTCCCAATAAGGCAAGACGCTGGAACGAAATTTAGGTTCTCCTCCAACGTCGAGATTGTTTTGAATTTTCTGGGGTTGATAGCTGCTATTGCCTCGGGAGGCGCAACCGTAAGCAACTACCCAGCACTGAAGGAATTTGATGTAACTAACGACGTTATGTGAATCCTCAGCCCTTCATGAGCGTTCTCTTTGGGAACCCAATATCCAGCTTCGTAGCAATCGGGCAATTGCGTTCAGGTAGCACCTACATCGCAGATGAAGACCTTCAAGCAATCGCAGCAAATTTTCGCCATAATCCAAGGCTAGACGCGCTCAAGCTAATATATCTAGGTGTGAGCAGACTATTGAACCTTGTACTGTTTGACTGGTTGACCGTTCGTGATATCTTCAGGGCTTGGCACGTTTTCCGCAGCATTCCTGTGCATCTCGCTTTGGTCTTATACCAGCGAAGCTATTTCGAAGCGTCTTCGTGCGCGATACTTTCGAGCAGTCATCCATCAAGACTTCTCGTTTTATGACGATGTAACAGCCGGCGAAATCGCCACCCGCATCGAGATTGACGCGCGTTTGGTACAGCAAGGAATATCCGAAAAGTTTGCTTTCATCGCGTCGTATTCAAGCTCATTTGTGACGGGTATCTCAATCGCGTATTCAAAATCCTGGCGCCTGTCCCTTGCTCTTAGTGCAATGATCCCTTGTATTATCCTAGTTGGAACTGGGATCGGCCTCTTCGGAGCTCGGTATTCTAAGTAAGTTCGAACTCTGTGACCAAACAAAAACTCACATCCAATAGGAACTCCATGGATTCTCTCTCAAAGGCAGGCGGAATCTCACAAGAAACACTCTCGACTATCCGAACCGTGCATGCCTTTGGAGCGGAGAAAAAGTTACAGGCCGTGTTCGACCATTTTATTGATCAAACCCGCACCTTCGACATCAAGTTTTCTGGTGTTCTTGGTGCTGGAATGGCCTTCTTCTCGTTTATCGTCTATTGTTCGGATTCATTGTCTTTCTACTTTGGGACGACTTTATTACTTCAAGGCCACGGTACGTACCCTTAGCTTCTCTTTCCTTGGACACCGGTTTTCTGAGCCCCAGCTGGTAGGTGATGCTGGTACGGTGGTCACGGTGGGGCTGTCCATTTTGATTGGGTCTTTTTCGTGTTTGATCGTGGGACCAAATATTGAAGGTACGTCACAAGAAGGACCTTGCCAACATCGTCCTGATGCGATCGCCCAGCCGTAATGCATGCACGCGAGGCGGCATATCGACTGTACAAGGTGATCGATCGGATACCCCTCATTGACTCGGAGAGCCCAGCTGGATACCACCTCACCTCAGTTCGCGGCGACATCATCCTCAAGGATGTGAACTTCCGCTACCCATCACGGCCAGATGTGCCCGTCCTCCGGCAGCTTAACCTGCTCTTCCCCGCCTGTAAAACTTCGGCGCTGGTTGGGCTCTCTGGGTCTGGAAAATCAACTATTGTGTCTCTTCTCGAACGATTCTATGATGTGGAATCTGGAGAAATTCTGTTGGACGGGAAGGACCTCCGTGAACTCAACATTAAATCCTTACGCTCTCAGATAGGTCTGGTATCCCAAGAGCCTGTTCTCTTTGCAGGATCTATCAGAGATAATGTCGCTCTTGGCCTCTTAGGAACGATATACGAGGAGTTACCCGCCGATGAACAATTCGCTCTCATCAAACAGGCGTGTGTCAAGGCCCAAGCTCATGCTTTTATCAGTGCCTTACCGTCAGGGTACGACACTTTGGCCGGAGATGGTGGCATGCGCTTATCCGGTGGCCAACGTCAACGCATTGCAATCGCGCGAGCAATCGTCTCCGACCCAAAAATATTGCTCCTTGACGAAGCTACAAGCGCGCTTGACACGCAGTCCGAGGGAATCGTTCAAGCGGCATTGACGGAAGCGTCTCAAGGTAAATCTCGCCTCAACTTCGTGGATCACCGTGTATTGAAATTGGTCTTATTCTCGAGGTCGCACAACCATTGTTATCGCCCACCGGCTCTCAACTGTCAAAGACGCCGACATCATATACGTGCTGGGGCACGGTCACCTATTGGAGCATGGTACCCATCGTGAATTGACCAACAACCCGCACTCGCACTACTCGCAGCTCGTTAGTGCACATCAGCTTGATCATAAGAGTTACCCAGGGCTAGAGTCTGGATGCGAAGAGCTTACACAGGAAGAGGCTTGACTCCGATAACAATCAAGCCACTGCTAAGGAGGAACTTTTTATGGGCGATGATCAACACGAACAGAAGGAGACGCCTGCTCGCACAATCGGTGCATCCACTTTGATACAGGAAATAGGAAAACTTGTACCTGACACATTCGGGATGTACGCCTGGGGTACTCTGTTCGGTATTCGTGAGTTTCCATCCACTAAACCACTTTACCTTCAATCTCAGTTGGTGGTCTTTTTTTTTTTTTTTTAAATCCTCGTTTATTCTCCTGTGTGGCGGACCATATGGTAGAGAAATACATGCGCGTAATTACTTGTCTAAATAGTTGGTGGCCTTGTTTACCCAGCCCATGGGATCGTTTACGGTGAGTAATTCGGTTCCATCTGGCATCATTTGAGTTACTGTGATCCAACGACTTTAATAGCTCGTGCTCTCCACGCTTTTGAGAATACAGACCGACATCTACTCCGAACTGCAGGTAAGGAGGCGATCCTAGGATTTTAATATCACTGAGTTATCTTCGCAGGGAGCCAAACGGACTCTGGCTTTTCTTAATTGCAATAGGCACAACACTCTCCCTGGGCTTCCATAACATGATCCTGGGGAAAGCTGCCATGATTCTTACCGCAAGACTTCGGTCGCTGAGCTTCAAGGCACTTTTGAAAAGAGAGGGTATGTCCTTTTCGGGGCGCAATAGCTCTGTCTCACCGATTTACCGTAGTCTCCTTCTTCGACCGGGACGAGAATAATCCGGGAACTCTAACCGTGAATATAGCTGGCGGCCCCGAAAAAATTAAAGGATTTGCGTCCATGACATTGGGTGCAATCATCCAATGTGTATCTTGTTGCATCAGTGGCTCTATCGTCGGCCTTATCTTTGGTTGGAAGTTGGGTTTAGTAGGAATAGGTTAGCCTCCCATACTCTGTCGTTGGCAACCATGACTTTTTCTGATTATCTTACAGCCTGTATCCCACCTATTGTCGGAGCTGGTTTTCTTCGACTCCAACTCGTATCGGAAAAGGAGAAGGCAAGCAAGGAAGCACACAACCAGTCGGCACAAATTGCATCTGAGGCGGTGGTGGCCATCCGGACTGTTGCGTCGCTGACTTGTGAAAGCCGCATGAGTACAGTGTATCACAAAACACTCTATCGGCCACTGACTACATCCGACATATTGTCCAACGTCGTCGGTAACGCCGTATTTGCGTTCTCGTAATCTGCTATTTTCTTTGCAGTCGCCCTTGTTTTTTGGTATGGATCACGCCTGGTCGCATCCGGTGAATACTCCACTTTCAGGTTCTACGTTTCTTTCATGGTACGTTTGATTTTTAATTCCTGGGCTTCTCTTTGACAATGATATGCTATCAGACCACCGTCTTTGGGTCTTGGAACGCAGCTAATGTAATTCTTTCTGTGCCTGATATCTCTTCCGCTGCCGATGCGGCTCGTGACATTATTGCTCTCCTTCGCGAGACCAACACTTCAGCTGAAGAGTCTTTTCCAGCCCTTGATGAGAAACCCAGGACTGTCGACGGCCACCTCAGCCTTCGTAATGTGTCATTGCGCTATCCATCTCGACCCGAAGCCCTTATCCTCGACAATCTAACTGTGGACTTTCCCAAGGGAGCCCATATTGCGTTTGTTGGGCCAAGTGGCTCCGGAAAGAGTACCATGCGAGTAGATCTTCCATCGTTCAGCCTTTAAAGCTGATCAAATTCCGCTGCAGAATACAACTCATTGAACGTTTTTATGAACCATCATATGGCTCCATATACGTGAGTCGGAAAATAATGTCACTTTTTTCGACGTTAATTCTTGTTATCCCTTTTAGCTTGATGGCAGACCAGTTACGGAGCTCGAGAGAGACTACTATCGCAGTAACATTGCGTTAGTATCTCAAGATACGGTCGGCCGCATCAATCGCTCGCCTAAGGAGTTGGTTACTTACCCGCCATTTTCACCAGAGACTGTATAGCGGAACCATCAAGTTTAACATTCTTCTTGGTTCCGTGAATGACCCAGAGGGTGTTGCAGCAGATGAAATTCGCGAGGCATGTCGTTTGGCCAACATATTGGAGTTCATAGAGGGTCTCCCGATGTGAATTTATTTATTCATACTTTCGAGGAAATCTCTTTTCTCAAATCTGGATAGGGGTTTCGAAACTCAAGTAGGCGAACGAGGTTCGCAACTATCTGGAGGACAGAAACGTGAGTATATCCACCCGTTCAATCCTGTGTTCATTTTTACTCGTCTCTTCCATTGTCTAAGAACGAATAGCGATCGCCCGCGCCCTAATTCGAAACCCCAAAATACTTCTACTTGATGAGGTTTGTAACATGATCGTTTGCGAATGTCGAACGCATGTATCTAATCAAGCTCTTAGGCAACATCTGCCCTAGATGCAAACTCAGAAGCTTTAGTTCAAAAGGCCCTCAACAACGCTGCTAGGGGTCGAACGACGATCGCGATCGCCCATCGATTATCGACAATCCAGCATGCTGACTGTATGTAAGTTGGCATTCTTTAGTTTGCCTCTTTTGCTCTGATATTCACTTGCAATTTTCTGCTCTAGTTACTTCCTTCAAGGAGGCAAAGTCTGCGAATTTGGAACCCACAGCCAGCTTTTAATGCGTGGTGGACAATACTCCGCGTATGCGCAACTTCAGCAATTGACTTCGTGATGCACGGTGTATAAGGTGAGGGTAGCCACCGAAATCTTGGGGGAGTTATAGCTATGGCCATTGGGACAGAAGTCATTACCCTTTCTTCGAAAGATTTGACGATTGCGTGGGCGAAGCGGCCTGGTTCGGCGCATCATCAGGACCTGACCATTGTTGACCACAGGCTTCAGACTTGTTAGGAGACTATCACTGGATTTATTGTTTCGCTAGATTATTTACGATAGCGGACCGTTGCTAAGCTTTGTAAATAGGAACCTACCTATCATTCAGTTATTCGCTTGTCGTCTGTCGAGTAAGGCCACCACTGGTCTGCTTCCATTACGAGGTCCTTGCAGCCCGGGAGTGCTCCAGAGCAAAGTGGTACCACTCCACAGAACACCGTTCTATGGTCTATAGCGTTCTAGAACTATGTCCCTTTACCAGTGAATCCTAGGCCTGGTCATGCTACCGATGAGACTTCTGACAAATTTTGTAGAAATAATACGGGAAGGAAGAGAAATGAGGCGGCGTGTGGACTCCACGCTGCTTCGTCTTCAACACCGCGGGACGGAGGGGAAACGAGGTGGCTTGTGGACTCCACACCGCCTCTTTTTCAAGGCCGCGGGAAGGAGGGAAACGAGGCGGTATGTGGTTTCCACGCCGTCTCATCGTTGATGCTGCAGAAAGGAGGGGAAACGACGAGGCGGGTTCTGGACTCCTCCCTGGTCCCAGTTGTTACTTGCCCCCCACTGTTCCTCTCCTCGTTCGCTTTCCCTAACTACTGGTTGCTGAGTTGGTTGGTGTCGTGGCAGCCATCGAATTGGTAAATGACGTGGGCGAGGGCGATGGTGGGGGGTGATGACGTGGTGCCCACATCCCTCAACGATGGGAGGGGCAGTCGTTAGGTGGCAGTTGACGTTGAAGGGGCAGGGTGCTAACGTGGTGGGACTTGAAGAAAATACTACATGTGTGCTACTTTTTGCGGAATTGTTCGGGCCGCCCGCAAAAAATAAAATTTCTTTCCTCCTGCCTCCAATACGTGGGAACGACTGTCTTCCTGCCAACTTCCTGCGGCTTTTAGGTCTGTCTAGGGGAGACTAGCCTGCCTTATGGAACTCTTAAAGTGACTCACGATGTCAGCTCGTTGTTCTCGTCTTCCTTTCATCGATCATGATTTCTGAAGAAACTCCGTTGGTTTCTTCACCCACGAAACATGAAGAAGTTTATAAACGTTTCAAGCTGGCCAAAAGGGGGGAGTTGAACATAATCCGTGATTATTTTATCGGAATCCCTTGAAGCGAGCGAATACGGAACGTATGTGGGTCAGCAAGATAAGTCCTGAAAAGAAAAAAGAAGACAGACACCCCCACGGCTAGCATCAAAAAATCAACAAGTAACGATACTGAAATGGTGCTAATGCATGAGCGCTGAGCGCTTAAATTCGAATTCAACTGGTGGTTAACGCACTTGGCGATAAAGCTCCTCCAAGTGCCTCGGTATATCAAAAAAGTGGCGATCGGCATGACCTCCGATGATTCTGAGGTGCCCTACAAGGGGAGTAATCGTCGGTCGTCGGAAGGGCTAGCAGTTGTATGGGTTGATATTATGCAATGTGTAACCGTCAGGAAACAACGACAGGTTATATGTCAGGTGGAAGTTTCACAGCACATGTCAGAATAAATCTGACACTCTTATTTCTATTTCATGAAAGGGTTATTCTGCAGATAATTTAAACTACCTCAGGCTCTGGACTTCCCGAGGGTCTCGCCCCCGCACTAGTATCTACTGCTAGATCTCCATTATCTGCCTCTATAACACTGTCTGTGGGACTTACGGGCGCCGTACCGAATCTCAGTACCGAGATGACCGTCAACTGTTTTTGTGTTTCCTCAGAGCCAAGTACCATCCGACTATTGATCAGGACGAGCATCGAATTGGCGTGAACCTTTCCAATGATACCCATAGGGACTTGGTAATACGTTGAATAACCCGGAAAGATTGTTAGTGAAAAAGATACGATTCCGATGATGGCTGAGATGAACATATTTAGCCGCAAAATTTGAGCAGTCAAATAGAATTGATATACCCGTCACAGACCCCGTCTCTATCGTCAAGAGAATAACTTTCTTTAAAATTGTTTTGATCTCTTCGATGGCAGAATCATATCGGGAAAGCTGCCATCGTGAACAAAAAGTGAGATTTAATTGCTCTCCGGAGACAGCAGGGAGAGATTTCGGAAAACCTACATAATAGGTCATGCATACGGCAGTAATGATATCACAAAGGACGCTCCCAATATTCCAAATCTGTAAGTAATGCAGTTAGATAATTGGGAACAAATTTGCGTCGTTGTCCATACGGCAATGCTACTCCATTCGGAGACCATCAATTTGGCGCCCCCGAGCAAGGTGTAATATTTTCTCTGCTCCGTATAAACCCCAACTGCTATCCCACCGCCAAGTTGAATGAAAGAGAGCTGTGTACCGTTCAAAATTTTTACAGTGTTCAGATCCTAAATGTAGCTGACCTCTTTTGAAAACTTACAGTAATAATTACTCCCGCAACTTTCTTCGATTGTGCCAACATTTTGATCCGATGCGCATAGAATCCCTGGACAAAGAATGTACCTTGGTGGGATATTAGATCTCAGCCACTCATGTTCTGTGCGAGACAGGTCACCTATTGCAGTGAGGGTTGGGATCAACCATGCCGTCTCTATTCGATTAAACACTTGAACATCTCCAAAACCAGTAACCAATTTCCGAAACCCGAGTTCAGTGATGAGGGCCGATTGTACGACTTCGAGGATGTTTATCCCATAAACCAGACATTTCATGTACAACCGGTCATTGGGAAATGCAAGGTAGTAGAGGACTGTTTTGTTATGTCAATAAATTCTCCAACAAATCATGAGGAAAGGCGATTCACAAACTTGAACTGAAAGAACACCAAGCAATCCAGAGTTCAGAAGGACCGCAATTAACTAATTCAAACAAATATCATTCTAACAATGCTTTCGAAATTCAGGTTTCAATACACACTCCTGGTCCCGCGCTGATGGTTATACATAAGTAGGATTCGGCGATTGTGTTTATGGGACATACGTATTGTTAATTTCTCGAGGTATCTTCAAGGCGGGGACGTTTGGGTCCATGGGGGGAGTCGAAGAGCAGGTGCAAATTTGATGATTATGCAGGTGGGTTTAAATTTTTGAACGTTGATCCGATTGCACTCAAGTTGTTGTTTGCCATGATATGTCAAGTTACTTGTTGCTTTTTTGTGGAAGCTCTGAGATAGTTGCACGTATGACAACGTTATTGTCTTTGGCGACCCCAATTTCGGATGTGTTGAGCACGGAGCAACGCTTCTTCTACTTCCCTTTCACCCCAAGCGCTATCTTTCCACCAAGTTTGACAGGGAACCGTGTGTGGTGAAATATTTTTTTAGAGTGTTCAGACCTTACACAGAGATAGATTTTTTTCATTGGCTCACAATAATGGTTCCTCTCACGATAGAATGAATTCGTGATCCCCTGGATGATGAATGTCTCTTGATGGGATACTAGAACATCAGCCGCCTGTGCCTTATGACAATGGAACTCACTGCCGCTCACCTATCGCGGTGAGGGTCGGAATGGTCGACCACGTCATTTCTACTTAATCAAGGGCTTCAACATCTATTTGGATAAGCAAATTTGAGCGCACAAGGTAATTTTGGATCGACCATCTTGGGAATGAAACCCATAATTGATTACTGGCTGGAATTGCGTGCTGTGGACGACGAGGAGGCTATGCGAGCAAAGCACAATAAGCGCTTCCCAACTTGAAATTTCTGAAACCAGCCGCTATCGCTCCATTCTTTTTCCAGACAATAATCAGCAACATGTGGTGGCCCATTCGAGAACTTCGTTGAATTTGTGAATGTGAGATATCTCAAGGCTTCACGAGGGCAGCGCACACTTCCACTGAAGGCACCATGCAACCTTTCGAAGTTAAGCGGGAAGTCACAATAAACCCGGCCTGTAATACGCCCCTTCAAAAGTGAGGCAGATTTACTAACTTAGGGTGCAGATGCAGATTGCGCTGCGAAACCTCGAAGGAGAAAGCAAGCACTCAGGCGGGTCTGGCTTGCGATTCCGTGTTTGATAGCTGACAGATGTACCCGAAAATAGCATGATGTGGATTTCTTTTCCTTTCTTGGTGTGCGTTCCCTCGCTTAGTCAGCTCATCGACATTCTCAACCGATACTTATTCCCAAAATTATTGCTTCGCAGATCCATCTGAGCATGCTTGTTGCTTGTTTGCTGCGTATATGGTCCAGGACTCACTCGACATCACACTTATATATATAAGTATATGTTGCCAGGCGACAGCCACCCAATCATTGCACAGCGGCTCCATCTACTACTGTACTGTTTCGACCATAGGTTCACGTAACGCGTAACATTGAAAAAAAAGTATTTTTTTATATTCGTCTTAAATCAAAAGAAAATTTATCGGCCATCTCGGCGTGAAAAATTTCCAAAATTGTGAACCTACGGTCGAAACAGTACAGTAATTTGATCTAGATGATCACCGTGAGTCATTTTTGGCAGGTTCAAATTCTCTAAATTTTACAGTCGTGGACAACCAAAGCCCACAAATCGAGTAGGGTTAGCGGGATACTTATCCCCCCGCGCGGTCCAGCGGAGCTGGTGGGATCGCCTTTTAAGGGAATATTCAAGCACGTGAGTCCATGAACTCCATGCACTCCATGGACTTCGATCATGGAGTTGGCAAAACAGAAATGCTCTCGATTGCGCTATTTTTCGGGATTTTACATAATTTGTTTGGGTGTTTGGCCAAAAATTTCAGGTGCACTTCCTTAAATGGCAATTTCTGGGCCAACGGCTTGTTGAATCCAACTGAACTTTGGTGGACATCTTCCTTTCGCGTATTGCTATCGATTCCGATGACTTCCGGGGACCTTGCATAACTTCGGTTATTTTTGGTGGGCTTTGGCTGTCCACGACTGTAGTAAATCCCGATGAATGTGCAACCATCATGGACTCCGAAGAATCACCTCTTCTCTAGAGGAACCGAACAAGGGGTCCAACCGAAGGAGGGGCTAACGATAAGTAGTACAGTCGCGGACAAGCAAAGCCCACTAATTTGATATCTCGGCAAGGGAGGTATCTAGAGCCAGGATTTTTTCAGATTCTTGTTCCAATTTGCTAAATACGTCGAAAAACACACCTCCGAAGTTTTTCCCACGAGAAATTGGGGCAGCCAAATTTTTGGACCTAAAAACTGCAACATTTGGGGTCAAAAACGGGCTGAAATGGACCGAAAATCTTCAAAAGTTTGCACTTGTATTGAAGTTCGGTTGGAAACTAATCAGAAATTACAAGTAAGGCACCAGAAAGCCTCTTCACAGCTTGTTTCACGGCATTTCTCACCCCTAGCAATCGAATGGCCGAATAATCCCTGAAGTAGTCGCGTGACTTCCATCACATCATACCTGGCCCGTCACCCAAATACCCAAATTAAGTCAATGTTTGGCATTTTTTTCCGTGAGAACCGCTCGATGACTTGCTTCGAAACTTGATGGACAGATTGCTCTCCATGAAAGGAAGCGATTGCGCTATTTTCCATATTTTTCCCGGCACTTTTTGGGGGTCCGCCATATTTTCAGGGACTATTTTCGTATATGGACATTTTCTCGACAACGGCTCGTGAGACTTAGGTGAAAATTGGCCAGAAGCTTCCCTCAATGTATCTGCTCGTTTTCCGGCCACTTTTTCGCCCGTCACTAAATTTCCATTTTTATTAGTGGGCTTTGCTTGTCCGCGAGTAGACAGCCATCCAATCATTGCATGGCATCTCCGTCTAACCTTATATTGATCCACCTTCATCATCCATCCATCCCACCACTTCTGTACCTCCATATCGGTTTGAACGATATTTCAGTTTCACCCTCATTCTGCTCATTCCATGTTTTTCCGCGCAGAAATGTGGCAACGTTCCAGCCTTTTGTGGCAGAAGACCTAGTCCCGGAAACCCAGTGCGCCACTACATTCCTTAAACAATGCATGACTTAGAACCTCCTCATGATATTCACAATTTAACATGAACGTCTTCTATTCCTGGATGGTATGTACAATAAAATATTGGGGGCCACAATGTTATGGTACACTAAGGATGCAAAAGAGACCCCGCATGACAGGAAAGGAATGGAAGTCGAAGGCTCAAGGTCGAAGTTAGACCGTGTCCTTCTCGGCAACGGTATATCTGTCATTTTTAGCGTTTACCAGGTTTAAATTCTCTAAATTTTTAGGAAATCCAGACGAATCTGCAACCATCATGGACTCCGAAGAATCACCTCTTCTCCCCTCTGACCAGGATGATAATGCGGTAAAGCATGAAGCGGTGTATCGTCGATTTTCCCCAGCGAAGAAAAGACTCATCGTCGGGATGGTTTCTATTTGCGGGCTGATTCCTTGTGAGTCTCGAAGCCCCTCGTACAGTTGATTATTCACCTAACAATGCGGTTTCATTACAGTATTCGTGACCGGCTCGTTTACACCCTCTATCCCAATAGTTGCAAAGGAACTCAATTCTACGGGCCCAATTGTGAAGCAAGTCCTTCCATTATTATTTTCCTCACAATCATCGTAATGTCGTCGCGCTTTGCAGCATGGCTGTTAGTTTATCGGCATTTGGCACATCATTAGGTGGATTAATTGGGGGTTCTTACTCGACCTTTTGTGAGTGCAACCCGAATCATGACGATATTCGATTATAATCAATTTCTCAAATCTCAAGATGGACGTAGGCCAATGTATACCTTCTCCCTTCCTGTGCTCGTGTTAGCATCTGTGGGAGTTGCAACGGCGGCGAGCATCCCTGAATTACTGTTCTGGAGATTTTTACAGTCCATTGGCGCTTCCCCCGGCTACGTTTTGGGGGCGGGAGTCATTGGTGATATCTACATGCTCGAAGAGCGAGGAAGAGCTATGGGAATTTTCTTTGCGGTGCGTGGCTCGATTTTAAATCCTTAGCTCCAAAAATCATGTCCTTCAAACTGAAGGCCTGCCTTCTTGGATGCGCGCTGGCTCCCCTAGTGGGCGGTAAGTACAATTTATGTCCCCAGAAAGGCGCTCTTTCTAAAAATTCTATTTCCTGGTTAGGTGTAGCGGCCTATTATTATTCATGGAGAGCCATGCAGGGATTCTTGGGACTGGTCGGATTTCTGACCTTCTGTATGATTCATTGCTGGTTCCCGGAGACAAGCCAGTCTCGGGGTATCGATAAAATGAGAGCGAACAGCGGAGAAAATGCCAAAGACCACTCCTTTTTTATCAACCCTCTTCGACCACTTCTGTTGCTCCGAAGTCCCAACTTATTTCTGATTCTGAGTGCACCTTGGGTTTGTACCTGAAGATTTAGCTATGTTAATCCCCCTACCATAGTCGGTAATCCTCTCCACCTCTCTGTTGTCATATTTTGGTACGTTCTTTCTCCCCTTGTCTTCCTCCATACGTAAATTAACAAATTAGTCCTTATCATTCCACTTGCATATACAATTGTATGTCAATGCCCTCTCTCTCTGCTTCCGCAAATCCTAACTTCTGAAAGGGGAAACGCTATAATATTCCTAACGAGCCATTGGTCGGGGCTTGTTTTCTCCCTTCCGGTCTTGGCACCATGTGTAAATTGTTCATTTCTGGATACCATAATGCAAGCTGATGATTGAGAATTTCTATCTCTAGTTGGGGCACAAATAGTAGGACGAATATCGGACTACACAGTGATCACCTGGAAGAAGAAGCGAGGTGGTATATGGTATCCCGAGGACCGATTAAGGGCGTCCTTGATGCCTTTCGCAGTTTTAGTCCCAATACCATTGCTCGCATTCGGAGTGATAAACAAATATGTTGCCGGGGGCCCAGGCCTCGTAGGATGTCTCATATGCCTTTTCTTGAACGGTTTGGGGGTGAGTTAGTCGTCATGCGCATCAGGGTAGCGACGCAGTATTCACGCGCCATTGTGCAGGTAGAGATGGCTTTCGGACCATGTGCAGCGTACATTATCGATGTCATGCACTCTAGAAGCGCTGAGAGTTTGGCGGCAAATGGGTGAGGAGCACATCCCATACCAACCGATGACCGAATGTGAAGTCTAACTGCCATTTATTGAAGCGGTCTGCGATCTGCTCTCATGGCAGGCGGAATAGCTCTGATCTTGCCCATGATCAACACTTACGGGATTGCCGTTACGAACGCCCTATGCGCCGTCATGGTATGGATCTCATTCGGGTACGTGCGTTCTATTCTTCTTTTCATGCCTTCCTGATTCCGTTGTGTCAGGATTCTTTGCTGTATTATTCGATATGGGGATTGGATGAGAGCGTATTGCGACGTTGGTTTTTCGACCGCCGAGAATAATTGACTGGTTATTATTGAGTGGGAAAAAATGCTGGTCGAAATTATCAACTTTGGCTGTAGAATGAGGCACGAGGGGGGATGTTTCTTCTTATCAACGATGATGACTTCTGAAGAGACCCCACAACCAGTCGACGAAAGGAACATCTTATTTTGCGACGTTTGACGGAATTGTTCGGGCCGCCGGCAAAGTCCTTTCCGCCCAATACGTGGGAACGCTCTTTCTGCGGCTTTTAGTGACTAGCCTGCCTCACGTAACCCTTAAAATGATTCACGATGTCAGCTCGTTGTTCTCGTCTTCTTTTCATCGATCATGATTTCTGAAGAAACTCCATTGGTTTCTTCACCCACGAAACATGAAGATGTTTACAAACGTTTCAAGCCAGCCAAAAAACGGTCAATTGTTGCTCTAGTATCAGTTACTGGGCTACTTGCTCGTATGTCTTTTTGTCTGAGTTGTATCTCAGAATTCTATCTTTAATCATGGTCCTTATTCAGTCTTTGTATCTGGAACTTTTGTGCCATCGATACCTCAAATAGCAAAAGACTTGGACAGTACAGGTTCGATCGTTAGGTGCTGAGAAAATAACTCTTTCTTCTGAGTCTTTGCTCAAAAAGGATGCACAGTTTGGCTGTTAGCCTATCGGTACTTGCATCTTCTTTGGGGGCCCTACTAGGCTCATCCTATTCAAGTTTTTGTACGTGTTCCAAACCGGCTCACTTCCAGTTTGGCGTCCAACTCACCATTCTGAAACCTAGATGGCAGGAAACCAATCTACCTTACTGGGACACCGCTTCTCTTCGTAGGCTCCCTTGGCGTTGCCGCTTCGCAAAACATCGCGCAGTTGATGGTATGGAGATTCGTCCAGGCTCTAGGAGCTTCACCTGGTTTAGCGGTGGGGTCAGGCGTCATTGGAGATATCTATAAACTCGAAGAGCGTGGGCAGGCCCTAGGTATTTACTTCGGAGTAAGCCTTTCTTTCCCTTGTCTCCGAATGCGTTTTTCTCAGAATTTTTAGGCTGTCCTTCTGGGCCCTGCTCTCGCTCCTTTCGCAGGGGGTAAGTTCTTTTTCTTTCTCAGTGAAAGGCTCACCTATAATTCGAATAGGGTTGGCTGCTCATTATTTTTCCTGGCGACTCATGCAACTCTCTCTGGGATTAATCGGACTTATAATCTTCGTATTCGTGCTTTTCGTCTTTCCGGAAACGTACCACCCAGGAGAACGCGGAGTGGACAAAGCTAACCCTTCTGAGCTCCCAACTTGGAGGCCCATTCTTCTCAATCCTTTGAGACCGCTTTTATTGCTAAGAAGTCCAAATTTAATGGCAGTTGTACGTCCCTCCCTCACTCGCTTTTGTTACTGCTTTAAATTATACCATCCAAGTAGTCGCTAGCGGCGTTTGCAGCGCTATTGGCGGACTATGGTGCGTACAAGCAGGACAATTTTTGGAACGAAGAACTGAAGGTTCGTATGTTATGAAGTTCTGTTGATTCCCATTGCGTATACAATTGTAAGTGGGTTTCAACAGTTTGCTTGCTTCTTTGGCGTTGACAATGACTCAAAGGGCGTGCGGTACAACATATCTAACGAAGCTATCATCGGGGCCTGCTTCCTCCCCGCCGGGCTTGGCAACATGAGTTGGTGTCTTTTACCCTCTTTCAAATCAATAGCGACTGATATTTTGGCATTTGCAGTCGGTGCACCGTTAGCCGGACGCCTGTCTGATAAAATCGTTGTTAAATGTCGGAAAGAGCGGGGCGGGGAGTGGTATCCTGAGGATCGACTAAAAGCAACACTCTTCGCGGCTGGTGTTATGGTGCCGCTGTCCACTCTAGGGTGCGGATTCTTAACAACCTATGTTCCTGGAAAGATAGGTTTGGCGTTGAACCTCATCTGCTTGTTCGTCAATGGCGTTGGGGTAAAGTCATCCTTTTTAGGTTTGTGATTTTCCTCCATCGTTGATATTCTTTCCTGTGAATCTATAGGTCGACTTCGTGCTCAGCCCATGTGCGGCGTATTTTGTGGATTTAATGCACTCACGGAGTGCAGAAGCTACGGCTGCAAATCAGTGAGCGGCGGTTACTCAGAACCCAAACTTTTCAGAATCATTTATTTATTTTTAAACGTTTGCGATTCCGCATTTTAGGGGCTTCCGTTCCATATTCACGTCGCTCTCAATCGCTGCGATTCTTCCCATGGTCCAGACGTATGGGGTCTTGTTCACCAATGCTGTGTCTGCTATACTTGCCTGGGGAGGATTTGGGTATGTGGAAATTCACTCGCCTTTGCTATCTGGGCGATCGATCATATCGTAATCTTACGCGTTTTGCACTTCGATAGGCTATTGTGGTTCACGGTACGCTATGGCGATCGCCTACGGGCCGTGGTGGATGTTGGGTTTTCCACAGCGGATAATAACTAGAGAGGTTATGATTTGGCACTCGCCGCATTTAGATGCGAAATGTATACCACTAACCTACTATTCGGAGAAGCTTTCATCGGTATAAGTAGAAGGAACGTACACGAAGATACCAAGAATATTCACGAATCAGAATTACGACGGACTTATTTTGACGACACTTCGAATACTCCACAATTCAAATACTCCGCAACTTCGACGCGTGCGAACTCGAAGCTTTCAAGATGCCCAAGAGAGAAAATTATGACAAGCACCATGTCCTCGTCACGTAAAAGTTTAGTCCATCCGGATATACCAGGCTGTGGTCCATCATCAATGACGAACTTCCTAATTTACCAAATTCCGTTCCCCGAGTCCGAGTACTCCTCGCGTGGAATTTGAGCTGTACCGCTGTACTTTGACAAATTTTGGTTCGCTCGCGTTTTACCTGACAGGTTTAAAGCGCACCCCTAGAACACTGATTGGCATTGCCTGATGGAGAGCACTCAGGATTCAGCCAAGAATATATATGTCTTCAGATGTCCAGAGAGTATAGCGCGTTCTCGAAGAGCGCTCGAAATGAACGGGGTGGGTTCAAGTTCCCTTCTGCTCCCTTCGACGAAGACCGAGGGCTATGTAGGCCAGTTGAGTCAATTCAACTAAGATCAAACTATTTGTTAACATAGTCAACAAACAGAGAAGTTTTGTTTTTCTTCCTGAGAATGATTAATGAAGCTTAGCCTGCGAATGACGCATGAAAATGAAGCGTGAGATAAGCTACTGAGCTGTCGAATTCCACATTTCTCAAGTGCACCCCCCCTGTTCTCCACGTATAGCATCTCTTCATGATCAGTGACTCCTCGTCATTCGCACTAACCAGCATCGTCCGATTCGTGTCCTCCAGCACCTCAAGGATGATCCTATCCATTCCGCCCCATCGAATAGGTCGCAGACTTACAACCCGGTTCAATCCAGATCGCAGACCTTCGATTGAGGGGGACACACCTAGTTGCTATCTACTCTATGTGCCCAATCATCAGCAACGATGAGTTCAGTTACACAGCTTCAAAGTTCAAGACCTCGGCCACATGGTTTAAAAATCATCCCATGGGGGCCGAACAAGACAACTTGAACCTTGTAATTCAAAAATAAAAGTGGCCTTATTTCAATTTTTTGGAGTAACTTTAGTGGCTCATCAAGGTGACCACTGACGGTAAGTAACTCGAAAAAATTATGACCTTATAACCAATATGGTAGCTAAGACCTATGACTTTTACCTGCAGGGTGGTATGGGTTATCGGTTATTGCGGACCTATGGGTCATGGTATGCAATTTCCCGCCCACCAAGCCGGTGGAGATGGGATTTAGAGGGCTACGGGTTATCAGGAGTATGGGTTTGCAAAAATCCAGGTTGATATGTGTAAAATTGCAAGAGGAACCGAACGAGGTAATGATAAATAGTAGACAGGCGACAGCCACCCAATCATTGCATGGCACCTCCGTCTAACCTTATCTGTCATATTTGGCAGGTTCGAATTCTGTAAATTTTTAGGAAATCCAGACGAATCTGCAACCATCGTGGACTCTGAAGAACCACCCCTTCTCTCCTCTGACCAGGACGATAATGTGGTAAAGCATGAAGCGGTGTATCGTCGACTTTCTCCAGCGAAGAAAGACTCATCATCGGGATGGCTTTCTATTTGCGGGCTGATTCCTTGTGAGTCTCGAATTTCCTCCTACAGTTGATTATTCACCTAACAATGCGGTTTCATTGCAGTATACCTGACCGGCTCGTTTACACAATAGTTGCAAAGGAACTCAATTCTACGGGCGTAATTGTGAAGCGAGTCCTCCAATTGTTGTTTTCCTCACGATCATCGTAATGTCGTCGCGCTTTGCAGCTGGCTGTTAGTTTATCGGTATTTGATACATTAGGTGGATTAATTGGGGGTTCTTACTCGACCTTTTGTGAGTACAACCCGAACTATGATTTAAATCTCGAGACGTAGGAAGATATATGCCTTCTCCCTCCCCGTGCTTACGTTCGCATCTGTGGGCGTTGCAACGGCGGTGAGCGTCCCTGAATTGCTGTTCTGGAGATTTTTCCAATCAATTGGCGCCTCCCCCCGCTACATTTTGGGGGCGGGTGTCATTGGTGATATATACAAGCTCGAAGAGCGAGGAAGAGGTAGAGGAACTCTCTTTGCGGTGCGTGGCTCGGTTTTAAACCCTTAGCTCCTTCCGCCCGAAGGCCTGTCTTCTTGGACCCGCGCTGTCACCCCTGGTGGGTGATAAGTACAATTTATGAAGGCGCACGCGATTTCTGAACGTTCTATTTCCTGGTTAGGTGCAGCGGCCTATTATTATTCATGGAGGGCCACGCAGGGATTCTTGGGAGTGGTTGGATTTCTGACCTTCTGTATGATTTATTGGTTCCCGGCGACAAGCCAACCTGGCCCACGGGGTATCGATAAAATGAGAGCGGACAGTGGAGAAGACGTCAAAGACCACTCCTATTTTATCAACCCTCTTCGACCACTGCTGTTACTTCGAAGTCTCGGTTTATTTCTGATTGTGAGTGCACGTTCAGTCTGTACCTGAAGATTTAGTTCTGTGAACCCCCATACCACAGTCGGTGATCCTCTCCGCCTCCTTGTTGTCACTTTTCGGTACGTTCTTTGAACTTTCTCCCTTCTTTTCCTCCATACATAATTAACAAATTAGTCCTTTTGGTTCCACCTGCATATATAATTGTATGTCGATGCCCTTTCTCCTATTCCTCAAATCCTAACCTCTGAAAGGGCAAACGCTATGATATTCCTAACAAGCCATTGGTTGAGGCTTGTTTCTTGCCTGGCACCATATGTAAATTATTCATTTCTGGATATCTTAAGTCAAGTGGAAGGCTGACGTCGTCTGTTTCTAGTTGGGGCACAAATCGTGGGACGAATATGCACAGTGATCATCTGGAAGAAGAAGCGAGGTGGTGTATGGTATCCCGAAGACCGATTAAGGGCGTCCTTGATGCCTTTCACGGTTTTAGTCCCAATTCCGTTGCTTGCATTCGGGATGATAAACAGATATATTGACGGGAGGCAAGGCCTCATAGGATGCCTCATATACCTTTTCTTTAACGGTTTAGCTGTGAGTTAGTCATTATGCGAATCAAGGTGTCAATGCAGTATTCACGCGCCATTGTGCAGTTAGAGACGGCGTTCGGACCATGTGCAGCGTACATCATCGATGTCATGCACTCTGGAAGCGCTGAGTGTTTGGCGGCAAATGGGTGAGGAGCACCTCCCACACGAACCAATGACCGAATGTAAAGTCTAACTACCATTGATTGAAGTAGCCTGCGATCTGCTCTCATGGCAGGCGGAATAGCTCTGATCTTGCCCATGATCAACACTTACGGGATTGCTGTTACGAACGCCCTATGCGCTGTCATGGTATGGATCGCATTCGGGTACGTTCGGTGTACTTCCGTTCTTTTCATGCTTTCCTGATTCGGACCTTATGCCAGGATTCTTTGCTGTATCATCCGGTATTGATCCGGATGAGAGCGTATTGCGACGTTGGTTCTTCGACCGCCGAGAGTAACTGAGTGGCAGTTACTTGACTGATCATGAATCAGTAGGTAGAAGGTATAGAAGCTTATCTTATCATCTTATAATTGTTCGGGCCGCCGGCAAAAAAATCAATTTCCTTCCCGCCCTCTGTTTCCACTTTGTTTACATCATGTAACCTCGGCTGTGAAATGACTCACGATAGAGAACCCGCTTGTTGCTCTCGTCTTCCTCTCATCGATCATGATTTCTGAAGAAACTCCATTGGTTTCTTCACCCACGAAACATGAAGAAGTTTACAAACGATTCAAGCCAGCCAAAAAACGGTCCATTGTTGCTCTAGTCTCGGTCACTGGACTGCTTGCTTGTATGTCTCTCTGTCTGAGCTGTATCTCAGAATTCTAAGTTGTACTCATGGCCTTTATTCAGTCTTTGTATCTGGAACTTTTGTGCCTTCGATACCTCAAATAGCAAAGGACCTACACAGCACTGGTCCGATCGTTAGGTACAGAAAATCATTCCTTCTTCCAATTCTTTGCTCAACAATGTGTGCACAGTTTGGCTGTAAGCCTTTCGATACTTGCGTCGTCTTTCGGAGCCTTACTAGGCGCATCCTATTCAAGTTTCTGTGAGAATCCAGACCCATTTCCAGTTTGCGTCCTACTCACGGATCTAAAAACCAGATGGCAGGAAACCAATCTACCTCATTGGTACACCGCTTCTCTTCGTGGGCTCCCTTGGCGTTGCCGCCTCGCAAAACATCGCACAGTTGATGGTATGGAGATTTGTCCAGGCTCTCGGAGCTTCACCTGGTTTAGCAGTGGGGTCAGGGGTCATTGGAGATATCTATAAACTCGAAGAGCGTGGGCAGGCCATGGGTATTTTCTTTGGAGTAAGACTTTCTTCCCCTTCTCTCCGAATGCCTTTTCCCTCAGAATTTTTAGGCTATCCTTCTGGGCCCTGCTCTCGCCCCTTTGGCAGGGGGTAAGTTCTTTTCTTTTTCTCGGTGAACGGCTTACTTATAAATCGAATAGGGTTAGCTGCTCATTATTTTTCCTGGCGACTCATGCAACTCTCTCTGGGATTAATCGGACTTATAATCTTCGTATTTGTGCTTTTCGTCTTTCCAGAAACATATCACCCAGGAGAACGCGGAGTGGACAAAGCCGACCCTTCTGAGCTCCCAACTTGGAGGCCTATTCTTCTCAATCCTTTGAGGCCGCTTTTATTGCTAAGAAGTCCAAATTTAATGGCAGTTGTACGTCCGTCTCTCACTCGCTCTTGTTGCCGCTTTAAATTATACCATCCGAGTAGTCGCTAGGGGGGTTTGTGGCACTGTTGACGAACTATGGTGCGTATAAGAAAAACAATGCTGAAACCAAGAACTGACGGTTCGTCTGGTATGAAGTTCTGTTGATTCCCATTGCGTATACAATTGTAAGTGGGTTTCAACAGTTTGTTTGCTTCTTCGTCGTTGACGATGGCTCAAAGGGCGTGCGGTACAATATCTCTAATGAAGCTATCATCGGGGCCTGTTTCCTCCCTGCCGGTCTCGGTAACACGAGTTGGTGTTTTTGACCTTCACTTCAAACCGATATCAACTGATATTTTGGCATTTGCAGTCGGAGCACCGTTATCTGGGCGCCTGTCTGATAAAATTGTTGTTAAATGTCGGAAGGAGCGGGGCGGGGAATGGTATCCTGAGGATCGATTAAGAGCAACACTCTTCTCGGCTGGTGTTATGGTGCCGCTGTCCACGCTAGGGTGCGGATTCTTAACGGCTTATGTTCCTGGAACGATAGGCCTGGCGTTGAACCTCATCTGCTTGTTCGTCAATGGCCTTGGGGTGAAGTCGCTTTTTTGAGTTTTTGTGACTTTGCTCCGTCGCTGATATTCTTTCTCTCTGGATCTTTAGGTCGATTTCGTGTTGAGCCCGTGTGCGGCATATTTTGTGGATTTAATGCACTCACGGAGTGCAGAGGCTATGGCTGCAAATAGGTGGGCGGCACACCTTTCAGAATCTTTTATTTTATTTTTAACGTTTGCAACTCCGCATTTTAGTGCTTTCCGTTCCATGTTCATGTCGCTCTCAATCGCTGCGATTCTTCCCATGATCGAGGCGTACGGGGTCTTGTTCACCAATACTGTGGCTGCTATACTTGCCTGGGGGGGATTTGGGTATGTGGAAACTCGCCCACCTTTGTTATCTGGGTGGTCATATCGTAATCTTACGCGTTTTGCACTTCGATAGGCTATTGTGGTTCACGATACGTTATGGCGATCCCTTGCGGGCTGTGGTGGATGTTGGGTTTTCCACAGTGGATAATAACTAGAGAGGTTGTGATTTGGCACTCACGGCATTTGGATGGTATACCACGGATCATTCGAAGAAGCTTTCATCGATTTAGAAGGAACGTACCTACTTACACACGAAGATATCACGAATATTCACGAATCAGAACAGGATTATTTTGATGACACCCCGAATACTCCACAATTCAAATGCTCCGTAATCGATGTGTGCGAAGTCGAAGCTGCCAAGATCCCAAGACAGAAAACCTATGACCAGTACCCACCAACATTGCTTATTAGATGTCAGCACGAGACGGTGATCGCAACCAATGCGGTCCTCGTCACGCAGAAGTTTAGTCAATCCGGATATATCAGGCACCTGTGGTTCGGCAAAGCCCAGCAAAGCCCCGCCGTTATCGTTCATAATCGATGACGAATTTCCGAATTGACCGAATTCCGTTGCCCGAGTCCGAGTACTCCTCGCGTGGAATTCGCGCTGTACTTTGTCAACTTTCGGTTGGCTCGCGTTTTACCTGACAGGTTTAAAGCGGACCCCTAGAACACCGATTGGCATTGCCTGATGGAGAGCACTCAGGATTCGGCCAAGAATATGTCGTCAGATGTCCAGAGCCTTCTATAGCGGGCTCTCGAAGTGCCTGAGACCGCTCGAAACGACCTGGGTGGGTTCCCTTCTGCTCCCTTCGACGAAGACGAGGAGGGAAAGCCAAAGATTTGGCCAGTTATTTCCAATCCTATAACCGTACGTTTGCACCTGTGCGAAGAGAATCTAGAGCCTTTTTTTTTTAGCATCGTCGTATGTGGAACGTCCATATTCTCACCTACATTTCATGTCAGTATCCACCTTTTGGCCCATTGAGAATACATAGCCCGCAGATGAATCGAATTGCCATGTGCCCCAAGCCCACAAACACTGCCATATTTTCTGCGACTACTGCCTCGTCTCTGCCAGTTCCATTTACAAGTCATTTCTACGTTTATTCCTGTTCTTTCGCCTTTCATCTTTGAGTTCCCTTTAGTTGTTGCCTTTTGGCGCTTTCGGATAGAACCAGCCACTGGCATGTATGTAGTCATCTAATTATGCAATACTGCAATCTACTTATGTCCTACCACTAAACTGAGTCGAGTCCTATGATACTATTGATAATGACAATGCAAAGATTCAAGACAAGCACCGCGCCACCAATTATTTTCAGAAGGCGATAAGCTTATCATTTTTCTTTAATATCCCACCTGATCAGCAGCGGCTCATCTTTTCCGGCAAGCAGCTTAAGGGCGCACTCTGTTGGATTAAAATATCCGGCAGGAGTCCACCCTCCATCTCGTCCTGCGTATCCGCGGTGGTAAGCAGATTTTTGTCAAGGCTCTCAGGGGAAAGACCATCACATTAGTGATTTTTCGGACACGGTCAAACGTCAAGGCCAAGGTTTCAGAACTAGGAAGCCATTCCTCCCAACCCAATAAGCAGTGCTTTATTTTTGCCTGAAAGCAACTGGAAAACCGACGTACTCATCTGACTATAATATTCAGAAGGAGTCTACCCTTCACCTTGTAATACGACTTGCAAAATTCTGGCCTGTTTATTTAGTATCAGGGGTGTACAGTGTCTTGTTCATGGGGCAGTACTACATTTGCTATACTTGCCTGAGGGCGTGTGGGTATGTGGAAATCCACCCACCTATGTTTGTTATCTGGGCGGTCATGTCATAATCTTACTGTGGTTCATTATACTCACGCAACCGTCTGCGGACTGCGGGCTGTGGTGGATGTTGATGGGTTCTCCACGCCAGATGATAATTGACACTTGGAGAGACAGATGTAGTTATGTTTTTTGGCAGCCGGCGTTTGGATGGTAAAGGTAAACTTACTAGTCTGAGAACGTTTATCGATCTAGAAGAAATATTTATCGATTTAGAAGGATACCATAAACACCTCGAATACCCCAGAATCGTTCCTTGGATGTCCGCGTGCGAAGAGAAAGTTCTACTAGGAAGCTCCAAGACAGAAAACCCATGACAAGGCCGGCAACAGTAATCCAGTATATATTATTATCAGCACGAGATAGCAATCCGAATCGCAACCGATGCGGTTCTTGTCACGCAAAAGCCCCCCAGTTGTGTCAATCCGGATATACATATCAAGCACCTGTGGTCCAGAAAGGCCTATAAGCAAAGCCCCGCCATTACTTATCGTCATAATCATTGACGGGTTTCCGAAATCGATGACGAGTTTGTCCGAATCGACCGACTTCCGACTCCGAGTCCGAGCTCACGCACTAGTCACCCCTCACGTGGAATTCGCGCTGCATGTACTTTGTTCTCGCGTTTTTTTAGTTGACAATGACAGGGAAGTTTAATCGGACCCCCGGACACTGATTAGCACAACGCTATCAGAAGTAATCGATCAGCGTGAGCCAATAAGTGCGTAGTCAGATGTCCAGGTTACATATAGGATACAGGTTCCAGAGGCTTCTGTGGCGACGGGGCTCGGGAAGCCTGGGGCGGACCGGGATGACCGGAGTAGGGCTGGAGGGCGATGTCGGGTGGTTCTCGACCTACACCCACGACTCCGGGGTGGATTGCGGACATAAGAATTCGTGTGCGAACGGAGGGAGCGGAATGGAAGATTGTGGTCTCCGTTCCATACACGAAGGGGGGATTATTTGAAAATTGCTCCATTGCCCTGAGTTAGATATCGATATACCCGGTTTACTTGAATGAAACCCGCGAAGAATGCACTTGCCCCAAAACTATGACTGATTTGAGGTTATAAATAGTGCTAAAAAAAAAAGAGATAACGAATCTATCTCCCCTGAAATGGTCCTGCTGTGAAAGTGTGGAGCACGCACTGACGGTCCTGTACTATAACTCAATATGACCCGGATCCGGTGGCGACCGTGAGTTTGAAAGGCTTGGGGCTTGCGGGTGGCAGCTGTAATCTAGTAGCCGCCGCCTGTAGCGCACCAGTCGATGAGAATGGATGGATATCAGCCGCCCACGGCCGCTCATCTTCGTTTTGGTGTATAACATGTAAAATGTTTCGTGGGCGAGGTCAAATGTGTGCACAGCCGTGACTCTGGATGGTTGATCATGCCCAGTGCGATCTATCATGGAGGATGGTTGAAACCGCTGTCGTCTTGCCGCCGTCTCTAGTTCTCCTCGATACCGGTGTTTGAGAAACATCATGATTTGAACCGGCGGCCATTGGCGGGCATCGTCCAAGTAAAGTGAGAACAAAATGTCGTTACGGATGAATTGAAAGCGGAGCGTGGCGCAGTTATTACATGCACCTTGTCATGTCCGGGAACGTAATCGTACCGGGGCTAAAAACATGGGCGCAGTGCATGGCTGAGTGAGAGTAATAGGTCTGCCGGTCTCAGGATCCCGTTCATTGCTGACGCTTAGAAAACGCCTGGCAGTTTTTTTACCAAGTAAATCTAGGAGTTATTAATAAGTACCTTGGGACGCTTGGAGATCGGAGTGGTTTGATACGTACAGAGGTCCGCATAAGATGCAAAAGCGGTTAATCAAGGGACATGCCCATTGCCCACATAGAAAGGAAAAATACTTTGCCCTAACTGGAGTACATAGACATACTTCAGCGCTCCAAGTATGTCGTGCCTTCGTGGCTCTGCCAAACCCAATTTCCCAAACAAGGATGAGATTATATCCCGACATCGGGAATTCGGAGAGATCATTGAGAAGATTGATGGGAAATGAACACGAGGATTGCCTCGAGGAGGCAGTGCCCCTATGGTGTCAGAAGTCCGTCCGTGGAGGCGCTGACTAATATTTGACATGTGGTTCGAGGGAGGTTTACGGTTTGAACAAATCGACTCCTTCAACACCTCCTCATCGACCGCCTGCCGATTTCCGTGCGATTATCCCATTTTCTTTTATATCATGCCCGAATTATAATTGGATGAACATTTGTGTGAGTCCCTGTGACTGTTGTGTGCTGTCAGCTTTTGTCATTGTAGAGCGGCTAACGACCTTTTTGTTGTCTCCACAGTTTTTCAGTACGCTCTTACGACCTCTTGCAGGCGATACAACAGGATATCTGGAAACCGTAATTAATTGTCGACCTCGAAATATACACCAACCATCAAATTCAACTGCCACTTTCCATTCGACGAACTTCATATGGGTTCAAAGCGAAAAGCCTCCAAGATACTGTCCAGAGGAAACAAGGATAGGCCTCATGAATACAATAGGGATAGCCCATCTGAGCTAGAGTTCGACACTCTTCACCCATATGTCGCCCATCCTTATTGCTCAAAAGACTCTATTTCGAGCCCTGTTCGTGATACTGCTTGTATCCGGAAGGTTTCGTCACTCGAATCCTATTCACCTTTCTCGCATCGTGGCTATCCGATCACTTGTACAGGGACCACACTGGGAGCCGATCCCTATACCCAGCGCTCCGAGGATGACAGTTTCCCAAACCATCTAGAACCTATCGATGATTTGTTTTCGTTTTATACCCCGAATTGTCTTCTGTATCATGGCGACCCACTGGAAAAGACAACAGACGTGACTGATGATTCTCACCCTGAACATCCGTTCAGCGTCTGGTCAAGTAGTCCCGATTCGGTGGATAGTGACCTAGATGACGAATCCCTTCACTCTACTTCGACCTCCCCTCTATCTTTCCAACAACACTCTCTCGCCGTTTTACCAGAAGACGACGAGGATAACGACCACATGCACTACTCAGATCCTTCTTCTTCCATTAGCCACGATATATACCACCTAGAAGAACCGAAATACCCCGCACATTTGTACACACCGGATCAAGACGCACCTCTACCCCTTCCACCACCTGTGGGTCAGTTGACCCCTCCTAATTGGACCTACCCATCACCATTTCCCCCAGACGCTTGGGGATCCCCAGCATCGCTATACGACGACTACTATTCATTCAACCTCCACGATCCGCCAACGACAATACCATCTTCTCCTTCGCGCCGAACATCGAGAGAGCTCCCAGAAGACGAAGAACATGCGTACGAGTCGCAACGACCCGTGCGTCTGCGCTCGTTACCGGGCGCTGAGACCGACGACGACCTGATACCTACGGAACTTGCATCGAAGAATTATATCCCAGATCCGAGCATTGTCGTCTCCAGCACGCCTTACCAGGACATCGACGGTCTACTCCTCTGGGATGCGCCATCAAGAGCGAAAATGCGTGATGCGAGTGATTTACCGCCTGCCCGATCGCCGTCGCCCGAGGACTTCACAGTGGACCCCCATTTATTCGCGGAGCTGGCGGGACAGGAGGTTGGAGTGGAGATGCAGAGGATACACGAGTTGAGAGAGAGGTCGAGTTGGGACAAGGACCGGTTTCGAGAGCTTTCGGCGTTGTTGAGGTTGAAGACGCAGAAGTTGGGGAATCCACATGAAGTCCCTTCCGGGCCGGATGATGCGCGGGTGGATGAAAAGATGGAAGATGGAACAACGCTTCCTCCTGAACTTGAGCAAGAATCGACGTCGATATTGAACGAGGTGTTGCCTTGTACTACCTGTTCCTCGGATCCGCGGGGCCTATCGGTGCCTAATCCGATTGGGAAAGATGCGTTGGACATGACGCCGACGACGACGCCGGTGATAGCCAAATCTCCGCCAAAGCCCAAGATCACGAATATGGCGCAGCTGGTGGCCAATATGGTATTCCATCGACAACAGGAAGCGCTCCGGCGCTCGCCTCCTCGCGTGCGTACGTGGGCGGGGCCATCGTCTGGGAACGCTATGCAAGGCACATCGAAAACCCATCCGACACCACGATCGCCGTTGCGACAGGTATCGCTGCCGTCCGAGTTGGAAAGCGTTGATTCTGATCATGAAGACGAGGATGATTTCTCTGCGTCGCTGATGGAGTTATTTGAGAGTCCGTTGCCGCTGAGTCCACTGGTGCTGACGGATTCGCCCCTGGGGTGGTTGTCTGCACCGTAAGAGTGCGATGTGTGTAGCTAGCAAGTAACATTCAAAAGGTGAGCTTTTTGTTGATTGTTTGTGTTTTTCGCCCGCAGCTGACGTTGACGTCTCTTTCCTTTCTTTTTCTTTGCGCAGCGTGCTGGCTGCGCATCCTTCGGAATTGAGTCATGTATCGTGATTCGTCATGAATTCAACTTCAGTTTCAACTTCCAGCTTCAAATTGGCATTTTTCCATTTATCTCATCTAATCATGGTACCGTTTCCTTTCATTTTCATTTTCTTCCTCATCTGTTTTTTTCCCTTTCTGAAGCACTTTGAATCTAAAACTGCATGTACCAACACTGTTACCATCATCTTACACTTGCGATGTTTTCTTCACATTATATCCGGCCTCTTGGCCTGCGTAGCATCTCTTCTTTTTTCTTCTTCCCTTTCTCCATCTCTTCCTTTCTCGGCTTTCCCGAGCATCGTCCTGTTAGGTGCTAGATACTTGATTCCTCCCGCTTCTTCGAAACGTTTCCCTGGCTTTTTTTCTTGGATTTGGATTTCTTTTGCTTGGATGGATATCCGGGATAGAAAACGCTTCGCTTGAACGGTGGATTTTTCAGGGTTCCCTCTGGCATTTCTTTGATTTGATGCGGGTGACTGGTGATACAGGCGCGCGAAGTCTGAAAAACAAGCTTTCTCTTTTTTTTTTTTTTTGGTTTTGAATCATGTTGTATGTACTATGTATTGGATTGTGCGCAATGGTCTGCTTTGCTTTGCTCTGCCCTGCCCTGTGTCTGGTTCTGGTTCTGATCTGGCGTTTCAAACGTGGCGATGAGCGATACCTGGAATACTTATTACTCAGTACTACGCGTCTTGTTTTCATTTTTACTAGATCTTTCTTGTCCATGTATGTATGTATGTATTATTATATTTCAATCCATTTCATTTTCTTCTAAAGGCTTTCTGATTGTGGGTGAGGGTAATGTTTTGCAGGGTACAGTCATCCACCATCAAATGATATGGTGAAACTTTAAAAATCAAATTTAAATTCAACGAAATAAATTTTTGTCACAGAAACAGCACAATAAATTCAGGTAATGTGAGTACTATTCACTGCCAAAATTTCAGAGGATTTGGTTGGGTTGCTGTTGAGCAATTCTCAAAAGAGACCTGTATCATTCAGTGGTGGGAAAGGCTTTGGGCGAAATCCATAAAACACCTAGTTTTGAGAAGGGATCCCTGTACTCAAAACACGTTCAATCCCTCCAAATTTTTGAACAACAGTAGGTAATATATAGCAGCTTCAAGTAGAATTTATTTTATGAAAATGTGCCCATTTTTACAGAAGTTATTAGCTCGACAAAAGTGTATCATTTGCCGGTGGTGTACCATTTGCCGGTGGATGACTGTATGTATGGTGCTCACACACTTTTGGGATGCGTTTATGACGACTACTTGTGGAGCCTTGGCTTAGAAGCAATGGCAGGTGTTGAGTATGTATGTATTTTTGGATGAAGTCTTGGGTCATCGCGTATTCCTGTCAAGGTTTCCAATATCCACTCGTCATGGCTGTCAAGGAGCGAAAAATAGTACAAATAGAAATCCGTGGACCGAGGTACCCTCAGCGCCGATTGTATCCGCTGGGTGAATTCTAGAATTCTAGTAGGACAGACTGAGAATAATATGAAACCCTTGACTTAGACTTTGTTTAGACTCACCGCCAAGCGGCAAACCGTTAACGAAGGGCTTGGCAACCTCGGGAGATCAAAAACAAGGACGAGTGATAAAAATAACCACATCATCATCGACTCAACCCTCACCACAATCCACAATCGGAACGGAAGAAAGAGACAGGAACAAGAACGGGCTTGCTTGGCAACTCGGTCAAAATAACAAGTACATACAGTCCTTGACTCTCGCCGCAAACCTTTACCAAATTCCAATCCCATCCACAATCCCATAATCCATACCCGGAACAGGACAAGAACAAGAACAAGCAATTGAACCCGACAACGATGCCCGGCGGCCGTTTGAATCCTCTCAGCGTCACGAACATCGTCGAGGCTGTGAAAACAGCGAAAGATAAGGCGCATGCGCGGACATCGAGTCTGACGAAGAAGATGGGTGAGCTGGGGCTTGCGATCCCGTATGTGGATCTATCTATCCAGGTCAGTTCGAGCTGTCAAATGTACATGTAGTGGGGGTTATTTTGAGAGCTAACCTGATCTGTCTTCCGTTTGGCCACAGTTCATCGGTGCATCAGGACTTCCGAAGATGGATGTGGTGGGGTCGGCTGATCCATATTTCGTGGCTAGCCTTGAAGATACGATATCATTTGTGTTCGTCTCTCTTCTTCCTGATATATCATGTCATGGTTATTGACAGACGCCTCTAACGTAGCTCAACAGTGAAGGAAAACACCCTCACTCCGGTGTGGAACGAGATATGGAGAGTTAAAAATGTACCGGTCACAGCGGACCTTGTGATAAAGGTCATGGATAAAGACGAAGGCTCAATGACGGATGACTTCATCGGGAGGGTCAAAACCAGCATCTCTACCGGGGCGAAAGAGGCTGACATTGAGGGTTCACTGTTTAGACGATCACGAGGGACTTTTTGGCTCAAGGTGCACCGCGTTTTTCTACCTACCTTGCTTCCATTCATCGACTCCCTTTTAGATTGAGTCCACGCCTGCAGTGGATGAGAATCCTACGGCACACCCCTATCTCTTCAATGGTCCCATCCGCTTCTCGCGGCACTTCTCGCCCACAGTCGGAGCACTAACCAACCTCAACGACGCTCGTCTCTACTCGACATGGAAGATGTACATCATGGGGGTACCCCTCTTTTTTGGAGACGTTCACCAACACTGGAATAGGGACTACAAAGCCGCACAGAGTATATTCCAAGGTCCAACCAGTCTCGCCGTGCGGAGCGGAGTCCAGGCGGGCCACCGCATGCTTTACCAGCGGACGGCGTCGAACGGGTTTGGAGTTATCGAAGATGCTGCTGGGATAATCCAAGTCCTACACGGCGGCGCACGGGGGTCCGACGGTTCTGAGTCGCCGTTCGAGAATCGGGTGAAGCCGGCGGTGTATACCTACATCATCTCCTCCGAAGACGACTCGTTCAGGTTCTCCGAGACGGGCGCGGCGTTCTTTGTCGATTTCGCGAGCAAACACGCGTTGCATGCGAATTGCTACGAGACGGTGCGGTACAGTGGGGAGTTCCACCCGCGTCCTGAAGGGGGCTGGGATAAGTTCTCCGATGATATCCCTGATGAGAGAGTCAACTGGGAATTGGTGATCGACAACAACTCGGGGACGTATGCGCCTGATAAGAACCTGCTTCCGAACCTGAGGAGCCTGTTGGAATATAACTTCCCTGGGTTCGGGATATTCGCGTTGGACCATGGAGACGAGGCGTTGAAGGAGAGCAGGGAGGCGTGCAGAGCGTATGCGATCAAGTACCGTGGGGTGGGTCAGGATGAGCTGCAGCCTCATGCGCAAGAAGGTGAGGAGACGCTTAGCCATCAAGCGCAGGCTGCAGCTCAGTCGTTGGTTCAGAAACCTGCTGCTGGGTCTGAGTGAGGTATTCGACTCCAAGTTGGGCAGCTGGGGTGTAAGGTTTGAATGTTCTTTTCTTTTGGTAATTGGTCGGATCTCCAAGTGTTCCTCACTTAATATTTATGCAAGTTATGTAAGTACAATAGTAAAGGATGAAGAATGTACTAAACTCATTATGTACTAAACTCATTTGTATGTATTATCTAAAGTGCTAGCAGTAATTAAGCATTGTTGTATCTGTAAGAAATCCAGAGCGGCGCTTCATCTGGGTTGATTCTAGTTCAACGAAACTCTAGCACAGGTCGGACTCAGGCGGCCGTAGTAAATGGGAATTGTGAATTATCGGGAAATCTGAATTTTCGTGGAGTTTGTAGAACCAGATCCATCATCTGCCTAGGGCGTCGGTGAACAGCAGTCCCGGTATCCTTTGGCGCCCATTCTCAGCAACATTCGTCGATTTAGCCGACTGGTATACTGTGACGCTTTATCTGGGCTTGATTCGCTGACATTTAATTTCTTGATGCCAGGAACCGCATCGATGCTTTTGTGTTTCCGGGATTCTACATAAACGGTCGATTCGCAGTGCGGACCTAAATTTCAGGCATGCCGCAGTCTAAAGTAGCCGAAATCCAGCCCCATCGTTTCAGGTGCAGAGCGGTAAGCCACTGTAACACCGTACAGCTAGGACCCCTATACAGCTATACTGGTCAAGTACTGCCTGCAACCCCGCAATACTGCGTCGGAGAAAGGTGTCCCACCTTTGGAGGTCCACGAGTCCCAGGGCGTACCATCCTGCATGCAGCCTGACATATGCTTCAGGCCCCAAGTATCTAGTTTACAGAACTTTGTAAGGCCGCATACAACACAGTCAGGTATTAAATCTTATAAACACCTCTCGTTAATTGCTTTAAAAATTAAAAACCCCATCTTTGCCCCGTCTGATCGGACAAGCAGTCCTCCAACTTGAATATCTTTCGAGAGCCATGCAGCTCTTCCTCACCAACAACAGACCGTGGGATACGGATTACCACCTCGACGGGGGTAAGATTATCTACAAGGTCTCTTCGCCTTGGAAATATGTCCCAAGGAAGACGATGATCCAGCGTGCGCAGCCGGCGTTAGCAGAGAAGATCGACACCGATGTCGGAGCACGCGATGCATTCGAGGATATGGCGGTTATCGAGTACCATTTATTATTCGCTTCCAAAACCAGGTTTCAGTCCTTTGGTGCAGATGCGAAGAATGTGGGGGTGGATGAGCTGTTTAAAACGCGAGGTGGGAGGTACAAGAAAGGGTGAGCGTGCGCGCTAGCGGATCAAGGCTGCGATCAGACTAATTTGCTGATGTGAATGAAATTAGGGAGGATCAAATTTTCTTTGGGCCAGATGGGAAAGAGTACACTTGGAGAATGAGCGACGGGGATTGCGAGGTACGTCTAACTTGTTTGTCGCCCCTCAGTTCCTCACGGCCTTTGAAACAATAGCTCTTCTACTTCAAAGACCCGGAGAGGATCTGGACGCAGATTGCCAATTTTCAGCGGAGGGAACTAGGCATCTTTGGGAAATCACGGCGCGCTGTGCTTAATATCACCGCGGAAAATGAATCCTTGAGGGATCTGATTTTGCTCACCTTCGTGTATCTCGAAAGGTCGAGGGTGGAGAACGATAGGCCGAAAGCCGGAGTGTTCATTGCGGGTGCTGCTGGAGGTGGTGGTTAGTCAAATATCTCTGGTCGGCAGCCGGGAGTACCATCACGTCGCGATATGTTATCATCCTGAATTTCCTTTTGGTGTTAGTATATTTGAGTAGGAGTACCTAGCCACGCTTATCTAAAGGTTAAGTATATGCATCCTGTTCTATCTTATGTAAATCACCCAACCGATCTTAACCTCTAACGTCTCAGAAGACAACCACTTCGGCCCACCCCATAGCATTAGATTAACAGTTTGCGACCCCTCTTGGAAACAGCTGCCCCCTAAAATTTGAGGAAATCAAGGGAGATAAGGATTGCATCGGGATTTATAGGCAGACTAGACCCATGGGACTGCGATCGAAAATTGAAAATAACCTCCACTGATGTACCTTTCGAGTGTTGTCTAAGACAAATAGCGTGCAAAGAGAAATCTTACACCTTGCCATTTTCGACCATCACCCGTATGACAGAGCCCACCACCCAACTCTTTCTGTCCGGCAGGCCATGGGATGCAGTTTATCGGACTGCCGAGGGACAAGTCGTCTACAAGGCCGAGTTAACCATGCCGGAAAAAACAGACATCATGATATCTAAGGTTATCCCAACCATCGTCGACACTAGACTCCTGGCCGGGGTGCCAACGGGCAGCAAGGGAAACTCATTTGGCCATGTCGCGACAATTGAGTGCCAAATGCGCCGCGCTGTACGGATAAGGATGGGGGATTTGGATGTACCCACCGACGAGTATCTCAAGGCAGATAAATCGGGCTTTTGGGCGCGGTGAGTAGGGTTAATATCACCTCTAATCTATGAGCGGTATTGACGAGGTGGAATGCAGCTTCAACAATCGTGTATTGACAGGTCCGGATGGCAAAGAATATGCCTGGTCGTTGGGGAAATCAACCAAGGCAAGAACCACGTTCACTATTGACGAAAGACGATGAAGCATGACTGACCTGGGCTCCGATCTTGATAGCTTTTTCTTAAGGATTCGGACAGAACGCCAGTCGCACGTTATCATCATCGTACGTTGGGCCTGATAGGAGAAGCACGTCCAGCCATGCTGGAGATATTCGCCGCAGGGAAAGATATGTCCGATATAATTGTCGTTACGTGTATCTGTATGGAAATATTGCGTGTGGCTAAACAGGATATGGCATAGGTTGGGCATAGGGAGAGTACCTCGTGAAAATGGCATTGCGTGATATACGATTAAAGGCTAAGGATCTTTTGAAGTGATCATTTCGTATGTGTTGAGGGTGGTATTGGCCATTTCGTAGATACTTCAGAGGAGAAATGGAGCACCTAGTCGGACCTCGAGGCGGGCGGTGGCTCAGGTCACCAGTCAGCAGGAAAATTTATGAGGACAGTAAATCCTTGGAGGGTAATTGTGTAAGCAGATGTACACAACCTAGAAAAGACTACTGATGCGCTATGCATCTCACCTCAAGCTATGGAACGAATAGAAGACGTTCGTTAAATTCGAGGCGCCGCTTCCAAAGACGTCACAACTTAAGGTAAGAATGATACCACAACACCAGCGCCGCCAGCCCAACAAGCTCTTTAGAAGGAATTTCACAACGTCAGATATAAGATGCAGTGCCAGTAAGGAACGAAGAACCTTACTTCATCGAGTATATCATGTCATGATTGGAGCTTTAATAAAAGATGCTTATCAACGCCGTGGAGCAAGGTCGAGCAGAACAGTTAAATTCTGAGGTGGGGCTACGACGATTCACTCTTCCACTTCCCGGCACTCGTCGCTGGAGCATCATCATGTCCAACATCCATCTCACCTTATCATCCTACAAACCTTGGGATGCAACATATCGGACGCCAGAGGGCCAAGTGATCTATAAAGTGGAGTCGGTCACGTCAATACTGTCAGCGCGAAAAATCAAGATATTGAAAATCATGCCTTCCTTATTTGATAACGGGGGCACGACAGAAGGCAGAGAGGCAGAGAATATGAGAGACTCATTTGCCCATCTGGCGACAGTGGAGTACCATACGTTCCGTAGTTCTCGGATTAAGATGGGAAATTTGGATGTTGCCACGAATGACTATTTCAGGAACGAAGGGTGGAGTCTCAGAAGTATCGGAAGGTTGGTTTTTATTTATTTTCGAGCCGTGTCTCTAAGCCCTCATTACGCTTAGGAATCGTATTTTCACTGGACCAGACGGCAAAGAATATCTCTGGGAATTGGGGGACCTGCGTTGCGAGGCAAGAACCTCAGAAAAATATCGTTATAAACACGCAAGACTGACTGGATCCTCATAGCTGTTCGTGAATGACTCCGCCAAAACTCCTGTCGCACGTTTCCACCATGGCCGGTGGGGTATCATCGGAGCTGCGCGGCCTCCTTTGCTGGAGATATTCGCGGCTGGAAAGGACATGGTTGACCTGATTGTTGTCACAGGCGTGTACATGGAGAAGCTACGACAAGATCAGGATCCCAATGGTGGCGGTCTCGCCTGAGTCGCGTCAACAAAGATGCAAGACGCATGCGACACTTGTAGAGAATATAAGACGAAGAGCAGAATGTTGGGCAGAAATTGCTTAGCTTCGAAGACTCAGCAGAATGATTACTGCCAACTGTAACTTGAGAAGGATTCGATAAAGATACAAGCGATTATATAAGCGGGAAAATCTGTGTTCTTCTTATCTCCCCGGAGCTTGCCAGGAGATAACTTTTTCACAGTATACTGTACCGTTTCGACCAATTGTTCACGATTTTTAGAAAAAAATCGTCCGAGATGGCCGATAAATTTTCTTTTGATTTAAGGCGAATAAAAAAAAAATAGTTTT
>Ga0307517_10001242_pt1 | contig 42752 bp, 29 predicted proteins | sample 23_EM_MG_FD_194515 | JGI IMG/M metagenome (GOLD analysis project Ga0307517, IMG submission 194515) | Populus trichocarpa ectomycorrhiza microbial communities from riparian zone in the Pacific Northwest, United States - 23_EM | ecosystem: Host-associated > Plants > Roots > Unclassified | place...
AAATAAATGTTAATTATTTTTAATCATTTATTGCCTTAGTGTAAAAATTACGCAATATTTAGGCCAATTTGGGGTGATTTTACTTTAGGTTACTAAGTGTATTGAAAGTGATTTTATTTTCTTGTTAAATTGACGGTTATAAAAAGATGGTGTTTAAAAAGATTGCCGAATAATTAAGTTGTTGTCGGGAACGCTAATAAGAGTGGGTATCGCAGGGTCCTCTGTGAGAGACCCTGCGGGAACGGCGAAAGTATCCTAAAATATTACGGTAATAACGATAGCAAAATAGCAAGGCTAAAGTAAAAGCAAAATCCGTAAAGCGTCCATCTGCGCATTTCTTTTGCTTTTCTGTCATAGCCGTCTGCTTTGAAAGTGCCTGCAAATATCAACATTATAATTCCGGGGAACATAGCCACAAAGATTTTCCAACCGATGCCGAGTGGTTCATTGGCTTTTATCTCATCAATTTTTCGGACTTGCTCAATTTCCTGTTTGGCAGTGATAACCTGTGTCTCGGATAAATTCCGATTATCAAGTTCTCTTTTTGCTGCTTCAACTGCTGTGTCCTGGTAGTCTCCTGCAGGACTGTTTAAGATTCTTATCAGATCTGCATCTGTGCGCTTGCGCATTACATCATCAAACTCGTTATTCATGATTATGGTTTAGGTCGATTTATTTTATGACTAAAATATAAAATATTTTAGAAAAAGTATTTCAACATAATCAAAAAATCATCAATGATGGTGCAGATTATTATCGCTTCAACCCTTCAATCTCTTTCAAAGTTTTCGGCAGATATTTACCTAACAGATGATGGCCTGTATCGGTGATCAGGAAATTGTCCTCGATGCGGATGCCTCCAAAATCGCGGTAGGTATTCAATACGTCGTAGTTGATAAAATCGGCATATTTCTTTTCGGCCTGCCAGCGGGCTATCAGTTCGGGGATGATGTAGATACCGGGTTCAACCGTCAATACAAAGCCTGCTTCCAGCTCACGGCCCAGTCGCAGGGATTTCAGCCCGAATATGGATAGCTCCTTTTTCAGCGTATCTGTATAGCCTACATACGGTTCGCCCAGGTCCTCCATGTCATGGGTATCCATGCCAAGCATGTGCCCCAATCCGCATTGAAAAAACATGGTATGTGCGCCGGCTGCCACGGCTTCGGCAGGATCGCCCTTCATCAGGTTTACCTGGGTTAATCCTTCCACCAGCTTTTGGCAGGCGGCCAGGTGGATATCCTTATATCTCACGCCCGGTTTCAGCATGCTGATGGCATGATCCATGGAGTTGAGCACCACTTCATATAATTCTTTCTGGCGATTGGTAAAGCTGTGCCCGACAGGGAAGGTGCGGGTAAGGTCGCCGCCATAATGCATGGCATTTTCGGCGCCGATATCGCTTAACACCATTCGGCCTTCCTGCAAAGTGTTCCCGTAGTAATGGGTATGCAGGGTTTGTCCATGAGTGGTGATTATAGCAGGATAACCCAGGCGTGCGTTATTGGTAATCGCTGTTTCGTGCGCTTTGGCTACCAGTTCGTATTCTTTTATCCCGGGGCGGGTATGCTGTATCACGGCCATCATCATATCCACGCTGATGGAAACAGCTTTTTCCATCTCGGCAATTTCCAGCGGTGTTTTGATCACCCGCTGCGCGATCACCGCTTTGATCAGTTTTACCGAAACATAATCTTTAACATCATCCAGGCTGGTATTGAACCAGGTGGCCAGCTTTATTTTGTTTTCGGGACGATAAGGTGGCAGGATGTGCACTTTGCGGCCCGCAATTAAAGCCTTATGTATATAGTGAATAATCTGATCGTAAGGTTTAGTTTGCGTTACCCCGGCCATACCAGCCATTTCGCTTACGGTTGGCAGGGTGCCTGTCCACACAATATCATCAATGGTCAGTTCATTGCCGAAAATCACCTCTTCGCCGGTATCAGTATCGATTATCCCCGCTAATGCATGTACATCCAGCCCGAAATAATAAAGAAAGCTGCTATCCTGGCGAAAGGGGTAGCAATTGTCCTTATAGTTCATGCTGCTGTCCTCATTTCCTAATAAAAGGATGAGGCCATCATTACCAATATTGTTCTTTAGCGTTTGTCTGCGGCCGGTATAAACCTGTTTGTCAAAAAGGTGGAGTTCCATGAGGCAAATATACTTTTTTGGGTTGATTGGGTTAGATTAGGTTGAATATGTTAGATTGAGTTGACGAAGTTGAAATAAATTATCTATGGGGTTTATAAATAGATAAGAAAATGCTACAATTTGTCAAATTGTACTTAACTACGTGAATAATATACTTTTACTTTTATGGTGTAAAATCTTTATAATTTGATTTGTAATATGTTAATATATAAGCTGCTAAAAAATATAATGATATCTATATTAAATTCAGGGGACAAGCAGGTACAAAAAGCTTTTTATAAGATACTTCTGCTTACACTTTGTATATTTTGCAGCAGCCAAATTTCTTTTGGTCAAGATCCCTGGAAGGCTCTTGAATCAAGGCCCTCTACACTCGGTCTCGAGAAGGGCCTTTTAACTTTTAACACTCCGGCTTTCAGGTTACAATTAGTGAAATCTTCACAAACAATAGCCGTATTGGAGCCAAGCAATGAAAAGGGGTTCGATTTTACGCCTCATGACCGGCTTCAACTTCGCAGCAGCGATCATATGTATCACCTAGGTGATCTGAATATTCGTTTAAGAATTGAAGGAGAAAAGGAATGGAAAAAATATTCAACCGCTTCTAAAAGGTCGGAGGTTACGGACTTAAATATTAAACAGGATAATGTGCTGGCTGCAGCAGATATTTCCGGCACTTTCCCTGCCGGTATTCCTATAAACGTGCAGCGATATTGGGAAGTGGTCGACGGGCATCTGTTACTGCTTTTCAAATTAAAGAATACAAGCGATCATGTTGTTGAAATTGGTTCGTTGGGGATCCCGATGATCTTTAATAATATCCTCCAGGGAAAAACATTGGAAGAAGCCCACGCCGCGAACGTTTTTTACGATCCCTATATCGGTAAAGATGCGGGTTATTTACAGGTAACACGGTTAAGCGGGCATGGCCCGGTATTGCTGGTAGTGCCATACGGTAAAACTTCATTCGAGGCTTATAATCCACTGCTTGATGACCCTACGCCGCGTGGTATTGACTTTGAAGGATTTTATGAATGGATGGTATATAGCAAAGCATATGCTGAGAATGAATGGGCAAAAGCAGACCCCTGGAATACGCCAACTTCGATCAGCTTAAAACCCGGGGAAACCAAGGAATATGGCGTTAAATTTTTATTGGCTGATTCCATCAAAGGCATTGAAAATAAACTGATTGAAAATAACCGGCCTGTAGCTGTTGGCGTTCCGGGATATATACTTCCTGAGGATGTTGACGGGAAATTATTTCTAAGTTATGGGAAAAAGGTTAAAACCATGCAAGTAGAACCTGCTGATGCTTTGACAATTAGCGAAACATCGCCTGCTAACGAGCATTGGAAAACTTACAAGGTAAAAGGGAAGAAATGGGGGAGGGCCCGGTTAACCATTACTTATGCAGATGGCCTTGGTCAAACCATCAATTATAAAGTCATCAAGCCGGAAGCCGAGGTATTAAAAGATTATGGACATTTTTTAACCCATGAACAGTGGTTTGAAAATAAATCAGATCCCTTTGGGCGCGATCAGTCAGTAATTACCTACGATTATGAGAAAAAGAAGCAGGTAACGCAGGATGGCCGTGCGTGGATAGCCGGGTTGAGTGATGAAGGAGGGGCAGGCAGTTGGTTGGGTGCCATGATGAAAGAGCTTATACAGCCCGATAAGGAAGAGGTTAATAAACTACAGCGCTTTGTTAACCACACCTTATGGGGTAATATTCAGCATAGCAGCGGAGAACAAAAATATGGTGTAAAGAAAAGCGTGTTTTATTATCAGCCTGATCAAATGCCAAAAGGCACTTACAGCGACAGTATAAATTATAAAACATGGGCTGCATGGAGTCATAAGGATGCTGATGATGTGGGCCGCTCTTATAATTATCCTCATGTAGCCGCAGCACATTGGGTTTTGTATCGTTTGGCACGCAACCATATTAATTTGGTTACTGAACAAAACTGGCAGTGGTATCTTGATAATGCTTTTTATACTTCAATAGCTATGATTCAGCAGGCGCCATACTATGCCCAATTCGGGCAGATGGAAGGCACTATTTTTTACCTGGTATTAATGGATCTTAAAGCTGAAGGCTGGAACGAAAAGGCCGCTGAACTTGAAAAGCAAATGAAGCTGCGCGCCGACCATTGGAATACTTTGATGTATCCCTTTGGCAGCGAAATGCCCTGGGACTCTACCGGGCAGGAAGAGGTGTACTTATGGTCTCAGTATTTTGGCTATGCAGACAAGGCCCGCGTCACCATTAATGCGATACTTGGCTATATGCCAACTATACCAAATTGGGGTTATAATGGCTCGGCCCGCAGATACTGGGATTTCTTATATGGCGGGAAGTTGTCACGGATTGAACGTCAGTTGCACCATTATGGTTCTGGTTTAAATGCTATCCCGGTTTTAAGTGAATTTAGAAATAACCCGGATGACTTATACTTACTGCGTGTTGGGTACGGGGGATTAATGGGTTCCATAGCAAATATTACGGAGGATGGGTTTGGCCCGTCAGCTTTTCATTCATTCCCTTCAACACTTAAGATAGATGGATTATCAGGCGACTATGGCCCTAACTTTTTTGGTTACGCGGTTAATTCAGCAACCTACATTACTTATAACACTAATTTGGGTTGGCTGGCTTTTGGCGGCAATATTACGCATAGGGGAAATTGGCTTGATATTAAAATAACGGATGGAGCCAAATCCCGTATCTATATTGCGCCGCTTGGTCTTTGGTTAACTTTAACTGCAGGAACTTTTAACTCAGTATCTTATAGCGTCAAATCTGGCGACGTATCAGTACTGCTTGATAAGGCAGATGATTATACTCCGGAAGCTTTTTTAAACCTACAACAAATTGCCCGGGGTAAGGGTTCCGGTATATACACCTTGTCTAAAAGTGTACAAAAAGCCAGGGGGGCATATATTATACACTTAACTGATAGCGTAACAAGAATAAATTTAACCCGCGGCAGATGATATTTCTGTAGCTTGCACCAGCGGTATCTCAAAGGAGAATGTGGAGCCTTTTCCAATAACACTTTCTACTTGTAGCTCTCCGCCATGGCCTTTGATGATCTCCTGGCTGATGTATAAACCAATGCCCAAACCTGACATGTGCGCAGCGAGGTTTTCTACCCGGTAAAATCTCGAAAAAATGCGGTCATGCTGATCCTCTTCAATGCCGATGCCGAAGTCCTGCACGGACACCTTTACTTTATCTTTTGACACTGAGGTACTTACAATTACGCGACCGCCTTTGGGCGAATATTTTATGGCATTGGATATGAGGTTGATCAATACCTGTTCAATCCTTTGATGATCTGCTTCCATCATGATCTTATCCTGCTTGCAATCAAGCAATATCTGGTATTGCGAATGATTTTGCTGCATCACCTCCGTTACTTCCTTCAATAAATTGTGCAGATCGAATAACGTGTGGGAGAATGGCAGCTTGCCTGTTTGAATTTTCGAAACATCCAGTAAGTCGGCAACCAGGGCAGTCAGTTTATTTAACTGCGAGCGGGCCTTGGTGACAAAGGTATTGTCGCGGTTCTCTTTTTTGAAAGTCTGCTCAATGATTTGCAGGTACCCACTGATGCTGGTAACGGGCGTTTTCAGCTCATGACTTGCCAATCCGATGAATTCATCTTTTTTGGCATTTAACACTTTTATTTCTTCGTATAATTTAGCATTATCCAGGGCGACAGCGGCTTGCACTGTAATGGCTGATACCAATTGTTCATGATCTTCTGTAAACTTCCCGGGTTCGGGATGACCAAAAAATAACCCGCCGATCACAGCACCGGATTTAGAGATAACAGGGAGGGCCATGTAGCTTACAACAGGTAAATGCCCCTCAGGCATACCGAAATGGGGCGGATTCTTACCATATCTCGGATCTTTGGTAATATCATCTACCCTTACAATACCCTCTCCTGCAAAGGTTGGATGAAATACTTCGGTATTACGTGGCATTCCGAATTTTTCGAATGCTTCTTTAGGAGCGCCGGATAAAGTGAAAAGCATATACGATTCGCCCGAAGGATCGACAACATTATGAAAGAAGGCACCAAAAGCGGCACCGGTTAATTGTGTAGTTGCATCCGTGACTTTTTGTAATATCACCTCAATGTCCAGGTCTTCAGATATGGCTTTGCCTACAGTGTTTAATACTTCCAGGCTCTCAATATAGCGGGACAGCCGGTCATCCGACAACTTTTGACGACTAATATCACGGGCAATTTTTGACGCACCTATTATATTTCCCTTTTCATTGAGTATGGGAGAAACTGTAAGAGATATAGGTATCCTTTTTCCGTTTTTGGTTATACGGATAGTTTCAAAGTGATCTACTTTTTGATTATTGCTCACTTTTTCAATGATCAGTTGCTCTTCTGCCAATCTTTCGAATGGGATCAGTATCGATATATGCTTGCCGATTGCATCTGCTTCTGAATGGCCGAATAATCTTTCTGCCGCCTTATTCCAACTGGTTATGGTACCATCCAATTTTTTACTGATAATAGCATCATCAGACGACTCGACGATGGCAGCGAGCATTGCCTGTTTCTCTTCGCTGTTTTTCTGCTCAGTAATATCCATCAATATATTGGTGGCCCCGATCAATGCGCCATCGGGACTGAATACAGGAGACGGGTGTGGTAATATAGTTCTTATAGAGCCGTCTGGCCTTTGTATCACAATTTCTTCATCTTCAATCGCGATACCAAGTTTCAGCGTTCTTGCCATCGGCGTTTCGCCAGGCGCTAACGACTTCCCATCCGGCAGGAATATTTTCCAAGCGCCAGACCATTTTTCTTTTCCAATGACAGGTTCGCGACCCCAAAGCTTTACAGCTGCCTCGTTATAAGATGTGATGTAGCCATCACTGTCGCACGTATATACTGCAACCGGCAAATTGTTTAATAAGTCTGTTGCAAAAGGGTAGCCGGCTGCCGGCATTCCATTTTTACTTATTGGGGTATCTGTCTTTCTTAATAAATCGGGTTGGGTCATTTATTGGTTAACATCTGCATCGCTTAATTGTTGTAATAAAGCTACTTAAATTAAGCCAATATAACTACCCGGCGCAATTAAGGATGTTGCAGATCATTAATTGCAGTTCATTTCCTGCATGAGTATTTATCTATTTCTGTTTGGGCCCGTTTGCAAGGACATAATCTGCCACCTGTTTCCCCAGCTTTTGTGCGGCCTCGTTTTCAAAAGGATAATGTATCCCTCCATAAATACGGCTCCAGCCATTTTCTTCTTCACCATTACTTAATGAGCTGATCGTCCTTGCGGACTCCCCGGGAGTAGTGGTATGTAACTCAATGGTATTCTGATCACCATAAAACTTTTTCAATACTTCAAAGCCTGCCGTGACCGTTCCGCAATGTCCGCAAGGGTAGGATGGGTGCGGAGGAGTTTCTAACAAGGGTTTCCATTGGCTATAGTTGTTTGTCACGAGGCCATCGGCGTCGGCATTAAGTGCAGTAACGGGGCGCCATAACAGATAATTATATTTACCATCCCAGATAGCGATACGGGCATCCGCTTCTGCAATATCTGCCAAAACAAAAGCAAGGGCGTTTATCTCAAGCGAGGTTTTATGGACAATAGCAAGGGCGCGTGCAGCCTCATTTACTGTTAATTCCGCATCCTGTTTATAAAATTGCGCTATATGCGTTTGATCTTCGGTGCGCCTGGTACTGGTGGATGAGCCTAACTCATTAACTAAAGCCAGTGCTTTTTTGAAATCATCGCTGCCTGCATCTGGTGGAGCCGCCGGACGAAATTGTGTATTTGTTTTCAGCAGGAATGGTTTCACTTTACCCCACTGCTGGTTGATGCCGGGAACAAATCCCGAAGGCGTGGGACGGTATTGACCCACGCCGGGTTTTGCCGGACCTGGATAACCTACGTTAGGGTCGGCGCCGTCGTTGGCACGCAATGCGATGATATCGGCCGCAGAGGCCGCGCCGACAGATCTTCCCGCTTCTACAGGGCCATCATTTACTAAGGCCAGGCTTTGGGTCAATGCCGAATCCAAATGAGCTTTCTGTGCCGGAAAGTAATTCACCAATACATCATGCGCGGCTTGTGCCGCAGCCGCCTGTGCCGACGCCGGCCCGTTTGGCGGTGTGTAATAATGATAGGGTGTACCAATATGTTTAATGGAGTTAACAGCATCGTAAACGGCAATAGCCTCTATTGCTTCGATACGGCTACCCAGGTTGCTGTTATATTTGGCTGCTTTGGTTGCTTTTACGGTAATCAGGTTCCAGTCAGTAACTACATCTGCTGATACAGTTTTGGGGAACGCGAATGCTGCTATGACGACTATCGTACCAAAAGCAAGTCTGTAATTGTGATGCTTATTTTTCATACTTTTTATCTAAAGTTTCAAGGTTATTACATGCAATAATAAAAATAATATTTAAACATATAAAATCTATGGATTAAGTAGTTATTAACAAATAGTGAATAAGACTGGTCATTCAGGGGGTATGTATTTATTGCCTCGGGGTGAGTACTCTGCGGCATTTTTTAAAAATGAAAACCGGAACAACTTTTAGGCTGTACCGGCTTCATTCCTGACAGGAGAACCGTTATGAAAGCTCAAAAATACCTGCCTTTTTGATATGGAAAAGAAGATTAACACTTTTTAACTTTTTGGCGCATTTGATGTGGACTATTATATTTGATAAACAAAGAGTTATTCAGCGCTATGCCACATTATTTCCTGAAATTAAACCCCTGCCGTCCCACTTTTGCACAAGATATGACCAATGAGGAGCGGGCCATAATGCAACAGCATGTTGGTTACTGGTCGGATTTAATGAATAAAGGACTGGTTGTTGTCTTCGGGCCTGTGCTCGACCCCAAATCGGTTTATGGCGTTGGGGTGGTTGAAGTAGATGATGAAGCGCAGTTGAAGGAACTGATCAAGAACGATCCCGCTACGAGCATTAACAACTATGAATATTATCCTATGCGGGCGGTAATGCCTGCCAAATAATGATAAAAAAAGCGTTCCGGCTCTCACCCCGGAACGCGTATCAATATCACTCTCAATGATATTGAATCAACTAAATCTCAGATAATATTTGAATATTGATCCAAGCTCTTTATATGATCGGATTGATCAGTGTTATCAAATAAACCCCTGTTTTGTTTTAAACAGGTTGATTCGTATTATATTATTGTATATCAATTGATTGAAGCTTTTGTTTTCAAAAAGTTCAATATATTTTCAATACTATGAACAGAAGTTTTCAGCAAAAATTGTGTCAAACTGTTAACTTACCTGCTAATGACACCTGCGCGGTCCCTTTTTCAGGCGCAAGTATCGGTATTTGTTCGCAATAAATGTGTATTTGACAGCTTTTTGATTTTTTTGTTACTGTAAAAAAATTGTTACAATGAAAAAAATTATACTTAACGTACTTCTACTTTTACCAGTTTTCTGTGCCGCGCAACATTTTACCGGGCAAGAGATCAATCGGTTTAAACAGGAGGCCAATGCAGTAACCATCATCAGAGATAATTGGGGCGTACCTCATATCTATGGCAAAACCGATGCCGATGCTGTTTTTGGGTTGATGTATGCGCAGTGCGAGGAGAATTTTAAAGGCATCGAACGCAATTATATGTATCAGTTGGGCAAGCAATCTACAGTAGATGGCGAGGCTAAACTTTATACCGATATACAACTGCAGTTGATAGCCGACAGTGCTGATGCCATAAAGGATTATAAAGCCAGTCCGCTATGGTTTAAAAAGCTGATGAATGCCTTTGCCGATGGTATTAATTATTACCTGTACAAACATCCTAAAGTAAAACCGCTGGTTTTTCATCGTTTTGAACCGTGGTATGCCTTGATGTTTACTGATGGAAGTGTGTCGGCCACGCAAACCGGGGGCGTAGATATTAGCGAGACCAGGCATTTTTATAGCAACGGCCCCGATAACCTCGGAATGCTAAATTATCAGCATACAACAGAAAACGTCATCCCCGACAGGGAAACCGGCTCAAATGGTTTTGCGCTGGCGCCGTCAAAAACAGCGTCAGGTAATGCCATGCTTTATATCAACCCGCATGTGCCATTTTATTTCAGGGATGAAGTACATGTGGTAAGCGATGAAGGGCTCAACGTTTATGGTGCCGCTACCTGGGGGCAGTTTTTTGTTTACCAGGGGTTTAATGCCCATTGCGGATGGATGCATACCACCAGCAACGCTGATGTAGCCGACCTTTACGCCGAAAAGGTGACTAAAAAGGATGGTAAGTGGTATTATGAGTACGATGGCGGCCTGAAGCCTCTCATCACCCGGAAACTGGTGATGAAGGTTAAGAAAGGTGATAAAACGGAGCAGCGTACTATAACCGGGTACTATACGCATCACGGCCCTGTGTTAGCTAACCGTGATGGTAAGTGGCTGGCGTTGCGGTCGAACAACCGGTCGTACAATGCGCTGCTTGAGTCGTGGCTGATCACAAAGGCCAATAACTTTGATGAGTATAAAAAAGCAATGGACCTGGTATCCAATGCCAGTAATAATACCGTTTATGCGGATGACAAGGGCCATATTGCTTTCTGGTACGGCAATTTTATGCCCAAACGCGACCCGAAATTTGATTGGACATTGCCTGTAGACGGCACTACCGCCACAACCGAATGGCAGGGAGTGCATGCGCTCGACGATATTGTACATGTATATGACCCGGCAACGGGCTGGATAGAAAATTGCAATTCCACACCGTTTACCTGCTCGGGAAAGGCCAGTCCTGACAAGAGCAAATATCCAGCTTATATGGCGCCAAACGGGCAGAACTACCGCGGGGTAAATGCGGTGAAATTATTCAGTACTGCAGAACAAGTTTCAATGGATGGTTTGATCGCCAAAGGCTATGATCACTATTTGGCCATGTTTGATGATGTGTTACCGCCCTTGCTCAAAGCTTATGCAGCAGCCGGTGACTCCGTGAAAAAAGAGCTGGCCGAGCCTATCGCGGCAATGAAGCAATGGGACCTGGAGTCGGACAGCAGTTCGGTAGCTACTACTATTGCGGTGGAGTGGGGGACAAACCTGATAGATGCCCTGCCCCATGCGCAAACTGTGGAAGAATCTACCTATCAGACCGCACGCATTGCAGAAATGGTGAAAAAAATGAGCCAGCAGCAACAATTGGAAAATTTTTCTGCTGCCATAAAAAGCCTGATTAAACGCTATGGGACGTGGAAAATAGAATGGGGCGAAATAAATCGTTATCAAAGGCCGGCAGATGGCACAACATTTGAAGATAAACTATCCAGCTTACCCGTTGCCCTGGTGGGATCGCAGTTTGGACAGCTGCCCTCGTTCCAGAGCAAAAGCATTAATACGCAAAAACGGTATGGCTACAGCGGCAATAGTTTTATTGCTGCCGTTGAATTTGGTCCGCACCTGAAGGCTAAGAGTATTATTACCGGCGGTGAGTCGTTCGACTCGTCATCGGCACATTTTACAGACCAGGCCAGGGGCTATATTAACGGGCATTTTAAGGACGTGCTGTTTTACAAAACAGACGTGCTGAAGCATGCCACCAGGAGCTATCATCCCGGCAGGTAAAAACCCTGCGGGCAAAATGGCTGCTGCTTGAAACAACCGATATGATAAAAAAATATCTGTTTGCCATTTTATTGTTCTTTGCAGGGATGGCTTGCCATGCTCAGAGTTTGTCATTGCAGGAACTGCAAAGCCTTACGGCGATGAACTCCGACCAGGTACATAACTACCTGATCCTGTCAAAGGGCTTTAAGCCGCTTGGCAAAACCCTGTTGAACGGCCGGTACTACGAAAAATTCAGGAGCAACAGGATCAATCCAGAAATAGCCGAAACCATTTCACTGGGCGAGAGTAACCAACTGATAGGCGGCAATACTACCCGCCAGGTAATTTACTACACCAAGCGCCTTCAGGACCTCAACGCGATGCTGATACAGGCCAAGCAATCCACCATGACCCTAATCTTCCAGGGGTCGGATATTTACCAGAAGCTTTTCCGCTTTGACAATTCGCTTTTCATGGCCATTATTGCTGTAACCCACGATAAAAAGTCGGGCACGGTGCAGCTGGATGAAAAATAGATAACCTTACAGTAGTTTTTTTCGTTGAATGGGGGATATCGTGAATGATATAACCTCATCCTCAACCATATGGACTACAACCGCGCAATAAAACAGACCCCCGAGGGCATGCTAAAATCGCTCTCTTTTATACACGTGGCCCTGCTGGCCTTCCAGATGCTTTTTGCCATTGCTGCTTTTGCACAATCAACCAGGATGTATTTTGGCGTGATGAATATGGACGATAAGTTTGTTTTTATAGTGCCTGTACTTGCACTGGGCGGCTTTTTTGGCGGTTACCTTATTTTTAAGAAACAAAAATATGCCCTTCGCGCAAAAGACACCTTACAGGAAAAACTAATCGGCTACCAGTCGGCGTTGATATCCAGGTTCCTGCTTGTTGGGGCGCCATCACTTTTTGCTGTAATAGCCTATATACTCAGCGGCAACGTATTCTTTTTGTTTATCACGGCTATCATGGCGATGTATTTTATGTTTTTGAGGCCGACGAGGGAGAAAATAGAAAACGACCTGCGCTTCGACTTTAACGACCAACTGGCCGACCTGGAACACGAAGAAATAAATTAATATTACAGCTGTTTTTAAAAAATCCTGTATACTGTTTCCTTCCACGATTTTTGTAACTTTATTAAAAATTTAAGGGCATTAGTATGCGCATCATCAAATTTATTGCGATAGGGGCCGCCGTTGGTTATGGCATCTATTATCTTACAAAAGAAAAGGAGAACGGCAAATCTATACTGGACGAGTTGCTGGACGACGCTCCCGACTATTTAGACCGTGCGAAAAAGTATATGGAGTATACCTTCGACCAGGTATCTGAGCGGCTGCATAAGTAAACCCACGGGTTTGCGGATGCATCATATTTTTACCCAGCAGGCAACATCCAAAGAGTTCGGAACCCTTTAGATGTTGACAAGAAGAAACCGCTATGAAACCATTTAATGGTGTACCGTCGCGCCTTCGTACTCGTTATACAACTGAGTTATTACCGGCTGGTTCTGGTCGGTATTAACACCAATTTTCTGCAAAATAGGCATCAGGGTTTGGCCGAATTTATTGAACGCATCTGCCGATTCCCAAACATCAACTACTAACCAATTATTGCCTTGCTGCCCGCCTACATGGTGGTGAAGTCCTTGTGGGTGCGACTGGCCGGCGTTACGCAGTTCTGTCCAAACCTGGTCATACTGTTTGGCTGTCATGCCCGGAATGTTGAATTGAACGATTACTCTTTCCATGATAAATTCATTTAAATATGCAATTGAATTATTACAAGCAAAGTACGATGGATGTGGTAACAAGAAGAGTCCTTTAGTTTACGGAGAGGGCTTTAGTTTTCAACGTTATAAGTGTTGTTTTATTTTAATTTTTCAATAAAATATGGAGTCGGGTTGGGGCGTAGAGTGGCTTAAATCACGATACCTCTGCTTTTAAAATAATCTTTTGACAGGCAAAGCTCTTTTAAGCGAATGGAGGGGTATGGGGGCTTAAATAATTTTCCAGTCACATTGAAATTAGCAATACGCATTTGCAGGCAGCAAATATCCATCAACAGACATTGCCATTCATTATTCCTGCTTAAGTTTTCGCTATTCATACTATTAAGACAACCCCCGCACCGAAAAGTTTTTTTACTTTTTCCCGGTCGTGGTTCTGATACCTGAAAATCGGCACAATACGTCTCCAAAAACATAGTGAGAGCTCCCGGGAGGAATATTGTAAGAATCCTGGTAATGGATACCGGCTAAATATATTGTCAATAATAAACCTTACATTTATAAGTACTCGTAGTTGTAGCAGTTCCTTCATTATTGATTAAAATGTCGACAGATTCCTTTGACCCCGAAAATTATAGTATTCTGGATACTGGTGACGAAAAGGATTTTAACGACTTAACTACTCTGGCCTCCGCTATTTGCCAAACCCCCATCGCATTAATTAATCTATTTGACGAAAAAAGACAATCTGTTAAAGCACGCATCGTATCGAATAAGCTGAAGAATGCCTTTGATCATTCTTTTCGCGTGCCTGCGATCGATGCGGAACAGGATGTACTGATCATTGAGGATGCCACCCAGGATGAACGTTTTTTAGAGAGCCCCTTTATTGACGGACAGGATAAAATTACATTTTATGCCGGCGTGCCTTTAGTAAACGATGATGGAGTAGTATTAGGTTCACTCAGCGTTATTGACAGGCAGCAAAAACGGCTGACCGACGAGCAGATCAACGCCTTAAAGATCATTGCCAAACAAATAGTAGATAAACTTGAACTCAGGAAAAAAGCTGTTGTATCTGAAGATACGATCCGCGAACTGAGGTATTCCAACCTGTTTATGCAGAAATTTGCGGCGATGGCAGCGCATGACATTAAAAACCCCATGAGCAGTATTTTGCTAAGCGCGCAGTCGTTAAAGGCAAGGCTCCATAAACTTGAGGATAATGGCTACGAAAAACTGGTGGACCTGAATATATCATCTACCAAACGTTTAGTGGCTTTACTGGATGATATGCTTGCTTATTCAAAATCGCCGTCGCTGCTATTAACGCAAAAATCAACGGTCAATTTGCGGGAGATTTTAAATGTGGTGATCGATATGGTTAGTATCCCTGAGAATTTTGAGATCAGGATGCCCGATGAAAATCATATGATCCATGTATCAAGCGTGGCTGTTCAGCAAATTTTTATCAACCTGCTCAGCAATGCCATACGGTATAATGATAAGGAGCAGGGCTGGCTGCAGATCAGGTTCAATGAGACTGCGGAGAGTTATTATTTTGAAGTAGAAGATAATGGGATAGGCATTGAAGAGGCTTACCACGAAAAGATATTTACCAACAGCTTCACTCTTAAAATAACCGACCGCTATGAGAAAAAAGGGTCGGGAATTGGATTATCTACTGTAAAGGAATTGATCAAAGCGCTAAAGGGTTCTGTTTTCGTTAGATCTGTTCCCGGTTTGGGAACGACGTTTTATATCAGCCTGAGTAAATAATCATTAGCACCTTGGCCATCCATGCAATGTTTTTTAATCAATGGGCAACCGTTGGGGAGTCGCGATTTGGGTATCAGATTAACGATTGGTTAAAATTAATTGAAACAAAATATGATTATGCATGTTGGACAAGTCTACACTCAACAATTGGTTGCAGGCAGGCTGGCGTTATCAAGATCGTCCAAAGGGGTATAAAATCAGGCCCGGCTTAATCTTCCTGCACTATTTCAAGATTGTTTTATGTATTGAATATGAGTTTAACCGGTTGGTTAAATCAGTAACACATAATCTTTAATATTATGCCAGGAATTTATGAAAAAGCTATCCATCTGGAATTAGGAATAGATATTGAAAACGAATTAAAAAAGAACCATTGCAAAATCATAGTTAACTATAGTAACCTGACTTATACTTTTTCGCACTGTCCCGATTTGTTAATGGAAAAAATGAAGAAGATAAAAAAGTCTAAAGGCAAAGGTTCTATACTGAACGAGTTTAGTCCAAACTGAAAGGTTGTTACAGCCTGATGAAAATTGGGAGAGGTTCAATTGTGCGTTAGCTGTGTTGGGCCCGTACTATATTTTGGCCACTCAATTGCCCCCTGTTTGTAAGGATAACGTCCTTGCTTCCTTCATATTGTGCGAAAAAAAATATAGTTGAAAAACGGCGTTTTGATACGTCACACCTTATATTTTTGGCTTTGCATATCTCTAAAAAAGCCATCAGTATGATACCAGGAAACAAAAACGCAGAAAAAAATACTAGCAGATATATACTTGATTTCCAGGAGATCGACAGGTCGATGTTTATAATTGCCGGAGGCAAGGGCGCAAACCTGGGCGAACTGTCCGGAATCGAGGGGATACAGGTGCCGGAGGGTTTTTGCGTTACCACCGAAGCATATAAAAAAATAACCGAAAATAACCAGGAGCTTAACAGCTTGCTGGATGAGTTAACACGTTTTAAGACGGAAGAGAGAGAAAACATCAACGAGATCAGTGCAAAAATCCGTACGGTCATCGAAAGAATAACCATTCCTAAGGATATAGCAGAAAAGATTGGGCGGCATCTTGCAAAGTTTGGTGAAAAAGATGCCTTTGCAGTGCGGTCAAGCGCTACGGCGGAAGATCTGCCGACAGCATCCTTTGCGGGCCAGCAGGATACCTATTTGAACATTATCGGAAAAGAGGGAATCTTAAAACATATCAGCAGGTGCTGGGCATCGCTATTTACGGACCGTGCGGTAATCTACCGAATGCAAAACGGCTTCGATCATCGTAAAGTCCACCTGGCTGTGATTGTTCAGAAGATGGTGTTCCCGGAAGTAGCAGGAATATTGTTTACCGCCGATCCTGTCACTCATAACAGGAAAGTGTTATCCATTGATGCCAGCTTCGGATTGGGTGAGGCCATGGTCTCGGGCCTGGTGAATGTTGATCTCTATAAAGTTTCTAACGGTAGAATTATCGATAAGAAAATATCTACCAAGAAACTGGCTATCTATGCGTTAAAAGATGGCGGTACGAAAGAACAGGAGATTGAGCCTGAGCGGCAGAACAGGCAAGCGCTGACGGATGAGCAGATTTTACAGCTTGAGCGCATGGGCAGAAAGATTGAAGAATATTTCGGCAGCCCCCAGGACATCGAATGGTGTTTGGCTGATGATACATTTTATATAGTACAGAGTCGGCCAATCACTACTTTATACCCGATTCCCGAAGCGAATGATTCCGAAAATCATGTCTACATATCCGTGGGTCATCAACAAATGATGACCGATGCTATGAAACCATTAGGATCGTCTTTTTGGCTCTTTCTGACTCCTGCTTCTACGCGTATAGCCGGTGGAAGATTGTTTGTTGATGTTATACCGATGCTGGCTTCGCCCGGCGACAGGAAAACGATAATAGATGTCCTGGGCAAATTCGATCCGCTCGTAAAAGACGCTCTTACAACCATTGTAGAGAGGGGCGATTTTATAAAACCACTACCGGATGATAAAAAAGAGCCGGGTGCTGAAAAAAGCAATAAAGTCGCATCATTGCCGAATTATCAGGCATTAAACGAATACGATCCAACCATCGTATCTGACCTGATCAGGAATAGCCAAACAGGGATAGAAGCGTTAAAACAAAACATCCAAATGAAATCGGGACCGGATCTATTTGATTTTATCCTGGAAGATATTCAACAATTAAAGAAGACCACCTCTGATCCACGGAGTTTTGGTGTGATTATGACCGGTATGAATGCTTCTTCATGGATCAATGAAAAAATGAACGAGTGGTTAGGTGAGAAAAATGCAGCAGACACGATTGCTCAATCTGTACCAAACAATATTACTTCGGAAATGGGTCTGGCGCTATTGGATGTGGCAGACGTGATCCGTCCTTATCCGGAAGTAATTGATTATTTATCCCGAACTGAGTTCGGGATAAAAGACGATAGCTTTTTGGATGAACTGATTAAGTTTGATGGTGGTCGGGAAACCAGGGATGCTATCTATGATTATCTCAACAAATATGGAATGCGGTGCAGCGGAGAAATCGATATCACTAAAACCCGTTGGAGCGAAAAGCCAGCTACACTTGTTCCACTAATTCTCAGTAATATCAAAAGCTTCGAACCTAATGCCGGTCATCGGAAATTTGACCAGGGCTTGCAGGAGGCTTTGAAAAAAGAACAGGAGTTATTAGCCCGATTGAAGCAATTACCGGATGGCGAACAAAAAGCCAAAGAAACAAAACGAATGATCGACCTGATCCGGAACTACGCCGGATATCGTGAATATCCAAAATACGCGATAATTAGTCGCTATTTCGTTTATAAGCAGGCTTTATTGAAAGAAGCCGAACAACTCGTTCAGGACAACGTTATCCATGAAAAAGAGGATGTATACTACCTTACTTTTGAAGAATTGCGCGCAGTGGTATGCACCCATAAACTGGAGTACGGGATGATCAGCCAACGAAAGGAAGAACACAAATCATTTGAAAAGTTAAGGCCGCCCCGTGTCATCACGAGTGAGGGTGAAATGTTTACCGGTAAATACAAACGCGAAAATCTGCCGGCGGGTGCTATTGCAGGACTTGCTGTTTCTTCCGGAGTTATAGAAGGACGGGCACGTGTCATCCTGAACATGGAAGATGCTGACCTGGAAGAGGGAGATATATTAGTCACCGTCTTTACTGACCCCAGCTGGACACCGTTGTTTGTATCTATAAAAGGGCTGGTCACCGAGGTTGGCGGACTGATGACCCACGGCGCGGTTATCGCACGCGAGTATGGCCTGCCGGCAGTTGTCGGAGTGGAGAATGCTGTCCGCCTGATCAAAGACGGACAGAGAATCCGGGTCAATGGAACGGACGGATATATAGAAATACTGTAATTGAGCGGTTTTTGTCAGTGAAGCAAAGAAGCTTTAACGTGGCTCAACCGCGGGCTTAAGGTTTTTATGTTGTTTGATACCGGCGCGGGAATTTCGCGTCTATGTGTTATATTTGAACCGAAGCATCTTCATATGAAATTCTTATCATTGGAACCGTTTGTGCCTTCGGGGAGTAACTTTGCCGGCTCCAGGCAATTGTTTATCGACCTGGGTTTCCATATCAACTGGGAGGTGGAGGGCTATATTGGATTTCAGCGTGACGAGTGCAGGTTTATTCTGCAGCATTTTGAGCAGGTTGAATTTGCACAAAATTTTATGCTTAGTGTGAAAGTGAGCAGTGTGGACGAATTCAGGAAAATGGTACTGGAGCAACGGTTGCCCGAAAAACATGGTATACGTATTGGAGGGATTGCGCAGCAACCTTACGGCCGGGAGGTGAATATTATTGACATCGCCGGTGTTTGCTGGCATTTTGTAGAACAATGATGGTAAAAATTTTTATAGGCGGCTTTCCGCTGAACATGGATGAAATGGGCCTGGCCCAGCTGGTGAGCCCCCACGGCGAGATCAGCATTATGAAGATTGTGCGGGACAAGCAGACGCGCAAATGCAAGGGCTATGCATTTTTGGAAATGAAAGACGAAGATGCCGCCGTTTCGGTAATGGCCGCACTGGACGGGCAGCCTATGGGCGACCGGGTATTGACCGTAAAACTGGCGCCTGAGCAGCCGGCGGCACCTGCGCCGCGCTATCAAAAATTAACCCGCCCGGGTCCGGGTGAACCTTTTAAAAAGAAAAGGCCAAGAAGGCCGGGGCCTTAAAAAAGGCTATACCTATCCTAATATAAAAATGCGTTCCGTATCTCACCCGGAACGCACCAATAGTGTTCAACTAAATCTCAGATCCCATGTTTGCTGATCTAAGCTCTTTTTGACGGCTGCACGAATCATTCGTTTCTCAAGCTCTTAACCGGGTTTGCAATTGCTGCTTTTATTGCCTGGAAACTTATCGTTGCGAGTGCGATAATTATGGCAGCAAATCCGCCTGCAGCAAATAACCACCAACTGATTTTGATGCGATAAACATAATCCTGCAACCATTGGTGCATGTAATACCATGCAATGGGTGCTGCAATGGCAAAGGCAATTGCAATAAGTATGACAAACTCTTTCGAAAACAAATAAACGATGTTGCCCGCGGTAGCACCAAGTACTTTACGAATACCAACTTCCTTTATCCGCTGCACTGCCATAAATGAGGCTAAACCATACAAGCCAAGACAGCTAAGGAATATGGCGATCGCAGCAAAAATTTTGTATAAAGCTGATAACTGACTTTCCTGTTTGTAAAAACTTCCGATCTTCTCATCCAAAAACTTGTATTCATAAACAAAATCGGGGAATGTTTTATCAAATACTTTTTTAACAGATTGCATGGTAGAAGACATGTTTGTGGTCGCCAGTTTTATCCCGACCTGGTTGTACATGGCAACATCGGTGGTGATGAGCAATGGCGCCAGATCATTGCGGAAAGACCGGTTATTAAAATCCTTCAATACACCAACAACGGTTCCTTTGATCTGATCATGCCAGGTGGTCATCGGCTTGTTCAATATGTCTTCGGGTCTTTTCAACCCCAAACTTTTCACCAGGGATTCGTTCACCAAAAATTCTCCTGTGGTATCGGACGGGTACATATTTCTGCCGGCTATCAGCGGTAATTTATAAGTGGGCACATATCCGTCATCGGCAAATTTGGTAATAACCTGGAAGTCTGTTTGTTTTACTGCATGGTTATACTTGATGATGCTCCACAGATCGGTGCCATTTTCAACCGGGGTATTGGAACTATAGCTTACCGCCTGCACGCCGTTTACGGACATTAGCTGTTTTTTTAAATAACCCAACCTGCTGATGCGGAGACTATCCACACGAAAAGGAACATTGATGATGGCATCTTTATCAAAGCCCAGCGGTTGGTTCATAAAGTAATCCATTTGCTTTACAATGATGAGCGTCCCGATGATGAGTGCCTGTGCAATGATGAATTGAAATACGACTAATCCCCGTCTTAATGAAATTCCTTGTGTATTCGACGTGAGTTTACTCTTTAACGCATTAACAGGGTTGAAACGCGATAAAACAATGGAAGGATAAAAGCCGGCGAGTGCAGTCACGACAATGGTTACCGCCAGGAGAAATAAGGTGATTGCAGGATCGCCGAATATGTTGAATACAAGCGAAAGTTCTAAAAGCCGGCCCACGGAAGGCAATGCAGAAATGGCGATAAAGCTTGCAAGCGTTACGGCACTTATAACGATCAAAAATGTTTCGACAATGAACTGGATCTGCAATTGGGATTTGCTGCTCCCCAAAACTTTTCTTACCCCAACCTCCTTGGCGCGGTTAACGGCCTGCGCAGTGGAGAGGTTGACAAAGTTTACGCAGGCAATCAATAAGATGAATGCGGCAATGAGCCACAATACATTAAGCAGTTGATGACTGATGGTTTGGTTGCTGTAATTACCAACCTGGGTGTCATAATGCACCGCATTTAATGGCTCTATAAAATGCCTGTCGGTATTGCCCGGCGATTCCACCTTGTGGGAGTAAGCTCTTAATTGCTGGTTGAAATTGTCGATAGAAGTATTCAGCGGTAGCAAGACATAGCAACCAAAACCGGCTACATTGCCGTCCCAATCGGTGGATTTTGACAGGTAATCGCCGGTAAAACCTGTTCCATAAGAAACGACAACTTTTAGCTGGAAATCCGAATTTGGCGGTATGGTGGCTAAAATGCCTGAAACTTTCAATACGTCGACGCCGTGTTCGAACATATACCCGCCCATTTGCAGTTTAATGGTTCTGCCTATGGCTGTTTTCCAGTCGCCGAAATATTTCTCAGCAGTCTCTTTGGTAAGCAATACGTTGTTCGGATCTTTTAGTGAAGCATACGAACCTGCAAGGAGGGGGAAATCGAATATTTTAAAGAACGAAGGGTCCATGTAAAATACACCGTGCTGTTCTTTAAAATCTTTTTCCGTATTCCCGTTATTATCAACGATCAGCAACTGATCATCATGGCTGGCAAATATCGGGGCTACCTGTTCTATTTGGGGAAAGGACGTTTTCAATCCTACAGGCATTGGAAAAGGAATGGCTGTCTTGTAAGAAATATTTCCTCCATTTTCGTACTGAAATTCGGTCAGCATACGATAGGTTCGGTCTTTCTTTGCGTGAAAAGTATCGAAGCTGGTTTGAAATTGTATGATGATAAAGATCACCATGCAAACGGCAATACCGACAGCCAGGCCGGTAACATTAATAGCGGCGTAGCTTTTATTGCGCGTCAGGTTGCGCCGTGCTATTTTAAAATAATTTTTAAACATATAATTGCGATTTAATTTCTCCAGAGACCACTTCGGGGTGGTTTCATGGTGTGAAATTACCGTCGCAGAGCGGGGCTGACTGCCCAAGTTATAAGATGGCTGCTCTTTTTCCAGTTCGTTTTTATATTCCAGCGGGCTTTTCCCGGTCATTTGCTTGAAGATGCGGTTAAAGGTGCTTTGGGAGTTAAAACCCGAATCGTACGCAATGCCCAGCAGGGTGATATGATCATTAGCGGGGTCCTGCATTTTACGGATAGCCTCCTGAACGCGATATTCATTGATGAAATCATTAAAGCTTTTTTTGAGCACTGTATTGAGTACCCGTGACAATTCATGGGTACTCAGCTCAAGCTTTTCAGCAAGTGAACCCAGACTTAATTCCGGGTCCTCATAATGGCGTTTTTCCTTAACAACCTTCTTCAGCCATATGCCTTTTCGCTTTAGCTCTGCCGGCAGTAATGGTTTTAAGACCGGTACTGTATCTGCCAGCACGCCGATTTCCGGCCTTAAAAAGGCCACGACTGTCATCCAGAGGGTCATTGCCGCTAAAAGAAGATACAAAGGATAATAAGCGTGTATGCCTGGTTGATCATGGTAATACAAATAATCTATGGCTGTAAAGGGTATCCACAATAGCCATAACAAGCCGAAACCTATCAGTAAATTATGCAGCCACCGCAATTCGTACCGGTACCGGTCACCCCCGTTAAATTTCAGGCGCAGGTAAAAGCGTTCTATCAGCCTATGAGATGCGTATAAGTAGGTGCTGACCGAAATAAATGCCAGCAGTTGCAATATAGGGTTCAGCTGCTGAAAGGTCAGCGTATTATAAGCAGCTGTGCCTGTCATTACACTTTCCTTAACCTCCAATAGCTGGGCGCCGAGCTCCAGTAACAGCGGACTGAAATGCAGCAGATCCTTAGACCGGAATTTATATTCCTGCTGGATTTTTTTGAGCACATAAAAGAAAATAAGTGGCCCAAGTGCAAGCGAAAATTGCAGCGGTAGCCGGCTCCAATTGGGAATGTAATTTGACAGCCCAATGTCGATGCCCAATATCCGGGCTATCCACAAAACAACAACAGCCAATGCTATGGCCAAAAAACGGTTCGCCGGTCGGTTTGCTTTTGGGGTGAGCCATAAAAGCAGGATAAAAGTGAAGCCGATAAACAGCATCCCGAAGAACGCGGCGTCATAAAGGGTTATATGGAATGTATAGGATCTCAAGTTTTTAATTGGCACAATTGCTGTTCCAAATTAATAAAATATTAACAGGCAGAATGTTAATGATAAGTTAAAATAAATTGTGTGCCAAAACCGAACGAAGTGCGTTCGGTTTTTGTATTGCATTTTGGATTGTCGACGTTTTTTAACTCGTCGTTCGGTCTGTAATACATGAGCCGGAACAATGCAAAGCTACTCCGTCCGACGGCACTTCACACGATTCGGCCGATCTTCCTTCGCTTTGATCTTTTCTTTGATCTTTTCAAATATAAGTGCCCCTCTTGCGGCTATCTCTTTCTGGATGTCCTCCCGCCACCAGTCGGCAATAACTTTAATCTGCCAGTCGGTACCGGGATACTCTTTTAACAATTTATCCAATTCCTGAAGTTCTTCTATAGAAGCTTCATCGTTCACACGCTTAGCAACAAGTGCCCAAATACGGTCTTTGGTACTCATATCACATGGGATTTGTTAAGGGCGATTTGACTACTCTGACCGAAGGCTTTTAACCGGGTTGGCCAGCGCCGTTTTTATAGATTCATAACTAACAGTAAGCCAGGCAATGCAAAGGGATGCACACGATGCGATGAAAAACACCAGCCAGCCAACCTCGATATGATAAGCGAAACCGGTCAGCCAAGTGTTTACTGCAAACCAGGAAATGGGTATAGCTATCAGCATGGCGATCAGGATCAATTTGGTAACCCCGGACGCTAATAAAGAAACAAGATTTAGTACAGACGCACCCAGCACCTTGCGTACACCGATTTCTTTGGCCCGCCGTTCTGCCATGAAGGCCGATAAGCCATACAGCCCCAGGCAGGAAATAAAAATGCCAAGTGCGGCGAAAAGGTTGAAAATGCTGCCCATCTGCTGTTCACCCTTATAGAGGTTAGCCATATCCTGGTCAACAAAATTAAATTGGAACGGATAGCCGGGGTTAAGCTGCCGGCTGATCTTTGAAAGCGCTGTAATAGTCTCCGTCGTTTTGCCAGGTAAAGTTCTGACTACAATGAATCCGCCGTCTTTATTATAACGGAGTATTAATGGCTCTATGGCCGTCTGTACCGGTTTAAAATTAAAATCTTTGACCACACCTACGATCGTTCCGTTTCTTTGGGTAAACGACAAAGCTTTACCTACTGCCGTCTTTGCAGTCAGGCCCATCACGGATGCCATTTTCTCGTTGATGATAAAATTATTGGAGTCTGCCGGAAAAGATCTTGAAAAGCTGCGCCCATTTAAAAGCTTGAGTTTAAACACATCGATAAAGTCTTCGTTGACGTCCATCAGCTCGTAAACTAGCTGTAAGTTTGGGTCTTTGCCTTCCCACGTTGCACTCATGTTGCCGGATTTCATATCAGTAGGCAGGTCGGAAGTGATTGCAAAATCACTGGTCAGCGAATTTTGCTTTAAGTCGTTTTTTAAGGCTTGCCGGTTATCCCAAACGCCTTTGGAAGGCATATACAATAGATTGGCTTTTTCGAAGCCGGGATTACGGTCCCTGATAAATTTAAGCTGTTGATAAATAACAACTGTACCTATGAGTAAAATAATGGATGCCGTGAACTGAATGACCACTAAAGCATTCCGAAATAGTAAATTCCCACCCATTGATCTGGCGTTTCCCTTAAGCACCTTAACCGGGTTAAAGCCAGAGAGAAATAAGGCCGGGTAGCTACCGGACACCGCACCAGCCAGCAGAGCAATACTCAAAAGGCTTAGCCAAAACCAGCCGGTTCCGAAAGGAATATTCAATTGTTTTCCGGCTATGCCATTAAATACGGGCAGGAATAACCACACAATCCCCAGGGCGAGCACCAAACAAAAGAACGCGATAAAAATCGACTCGGTTAAAAACTGGATTATCAGTTGTCCGCGTACAGCGCCCGCTACTTTGCGCAAGCCAATTTCTTTGGCCCGCTTTGCCGAACGTGCTGTGGCCAGATTCATAAAGTTGATGCAGGCAACGATCAGTATCAAAATAGCGGTAATAAAAAAGATATTGACATATTGCCTGTTCCCATGACCCGGTAAATCGCCTATAAGCGCAGGCGCCAAATGAATTTGCGTTAAAGGCTTGAGTTGGAATACAACCGGCATATTGCTATGGCGGTGGAATATCTGGCCCATTTGTTTTTCCAAACGGGTTAAATTCGCAGCTGAAGGATCAAAGTTCTGTGCAAGCTGGATATAACTATAAAAATTAAAATTTTCCCATTGATCATTGACCGAGCTTTTATCGTTTTTGAGTAAGGCCTCCATGGGCATTATAAAATCAAACTGTAGGTCTGAATTCGGGGGAATGTCGGCCAATACGCCGGTCACGGTCAAATTATCCTGATTGTCTTTGCGTAAGACTTTACCGACAGGATTTTCATTTCCAAAATATTTAGTAGCCATGGCCTGTGTGATCAAAACGCCATCCGGCCGGTTTAAGGCTCCACGGCGATCACCCTGGACCGTGGGAAAAGAGAATATATCCATGAAACTGGGGTCAGCATAAAACACGCGGTTTTCCTCAAATTTCCTTCCGCCTGATTCAAACAATGCCGTCTTGCTCAAACTTAACCTGACAGCATTTACCACAGACGGTATCTCGGCTTTTAGCGCGGCAGGCATAGGCAGTGTGTTTACCGCGGCTTTAAGATTGGGAAGCTCACCATTGATGCGGTATATCTGATTGGCATTTTTATGGAACCGGTCATAACTCTTTTCATTTTGTACCCAAAGTAAGATCAGGATGCTTGACGCGAGGCCTATAGCCAAACCGGAAATATTGATCATCGCATAAGCTTTATCCCTGATGATATTCCGGTAAGCGAGTTTCAAATAATTTCTAAACATATAATTGCGTTTTAATTTTTCAGAAGCCCAATTTGGCAGGCTTTCTGAACGCAATATTACCGGCCGCATCCGTGCCAGAGGTGCCAACTTATCAATTGGCCCCTCTTTTCTCAGGCTATTCTTGTATTCGACAGGGGTTTTGCCGGTCATCTCTTTGAAAACCCGGTTGAAAGTTCTTTTAGAATTAAACCCCGACTCGTAAGCGATACCCAGCAGCGTGAGCCGGTCGTAAGCTGAGTCCTGCATTTTCCGGGCAACTTCACGCACACGAAATTCGTTAATAAAATCGCTGAAGTTCTTTTCCAGCCCGATATTAATGATCCGGGATAAGTCATGCGGATGGATCGTCAGCTTCACCGCCAGTGTGGTCAATGTCAGTTCGGCATCCTGGTATAGGTGGTTTGCCGCCACGGCTTCCTTTAGTCTCCGGCCTTTTTCCCTTGCATCCGATCTGTCAGTTATTGGCATTGCCAGTTGGACATCGCTATCCGGTTTCAGCATCGCTTCCACGGCCATTCCAATCAATACAAAGGCAACAATCAAATAGAAAGCGTCATTGAACGGTGATAACACGCAAAACAAGCCGAGCAGAAGCAATGATCTGTCCAGTCGCCGGAAAGCAAAACGAGGCCTGTCCATTAGCACCGGCCGCAGTTTGCGATAGAAATCCTCTATCAGCCGGTGCGCCAGGTACAAGTAGATGATGACCGAAATTAAAACCAGCCAGGCTGGCATCCAAAATACCACAAGGAGGGAGGAGAAATGCAGTATATCTTTCTGGCGGAACTGCTGGTCCGGGCAGGTTAGCTGTCGTATATAAAAATATAACAGCGGACCCAGCGCCGGCATTAGAAATGGTGTAAGCCCTCCTGTCTTAAGTACAATCACGGTTAAGGCCAAACTTAAAAACAGGTTAGCAGTTTGTCCGGGCCTTTTAACGAACCCTAAAAGCAGCGCAACCGTCATCCCTGAGAACAAGGTTCCCATGGAGGCCAGGTCATACAGGTTAATATGGAAAGAATATGGATTCAAGTAAGCTAAAGCGTCAATCGCTGTTCCAAATTACTAAAATATTGATGGATAGTAAATTAGAGTTTACATACTGTGGAGATTGTAATAAAAGCGAACATTTGGCTGTCCGGTTTTGAATTGCCCATGCGGCAGCATGGGGACAACTAATCCCAGATGCCGTTCTGCGCTGTAAATATCACCGGCTGACCGCCAGTTACCATAATGGTATGCTCGTGCTGCGCAACAAAACCGCCTTTATTGCCCCTCAGGGTCCAGCCATCGGCCTGTGTATTGGTAATCGTTGACCGTGTTGAAATGAATGTCTCTATCGCTACCACCGAATTCTTTTTGAAACGCGTAGTGTTATACCTGTCGCAGTAGTTAGCTATCTCGTGGGGTTCTTCGTGCAAGCTGTGACCAATGCCATGTCCGGTCAGATTTTTTATTACCGTGTAGCCGGCCTTTTTGGCTTCAGTCTCGATCAACCGGCCTATCTCTGATATTCTGACACCACCTTTAATGTTGCTTATCGCCTTCCTCAATATCTCCTTCGATGCTTCTACCAGTCTGCCATGGCCGTAGATATCTTCGCCCAATACAAACGAGCCGCCATTGTCGGCCCAGTAGCCATTTAGCTCTGCCGATACGTCAATATTTACCAGGTCACCTTCTTTTAGGATTTTATCAGCCGATGGTATGCCGTGTGCTGCCTCCTCGTTAACGCTTATGCAAGTATATCCGGGGAAACCATAGGTTAACACAGGCGCAGAATGTGCGCCCATCTGTTCCAGCAATTCGCCCCCGTACTCGTCAAGTTCTTTTGTTGAAATGCCCGGTTTGGCAAAATCACGCATCTTTTTAAGCGTGATGGCAACAGCATCGCTTGCCTGCTGCATCCCAATTATTTCGTCTTCGGTAGTTATAGACATTTTAAGTTTTTATCTGTGGCAAAATTAACAATAAATCTGTTTAACCTGTTTACCAAACGTCAGTTTGATGTCCCTGCAGTACCGGTACACTGAGTAATATCACAAGCGTATACTATTCTGATAGTTTGAGAATTGTATCGATCTGTTTAACTTTATCACATGAGATACCTAATCACATTGTTGATGCTTACGTCATGGATGCTTTATAGTTGTAACAGCGATAGAAATTGGGAATGCGAAGGAAATTGCTATACTGGCTATGGGATTAAAAGGTGGGATGATGGCGGATATGAGAAAGGCAATTGGACTAACGGCGATCTGATTGGTAAAGGAGAACAGTTCTTCGGAACTACGTCGCAGTTTGCTGGTGATAAATATGTCGGAGGTTTTGACGAAAGTGGGTACAACGGGTACGGAATATATAATGGAAAGGCTGGTGACTTTGTTTATAAAGGAATGTGGAAGAATGGAAAGACTGATGGGCATGGTAAATCGGCTTTTGGTTCTCGCTCCAGTAATCCTGGCTGGTACTACGATGGTGACTGGGTGCAAGGAAAAAGAACCGGGCATGGTATATTATTTATGGGAACCATTGGATCACATTCAGGCATTAAATACATAGGTACTTTCTTGAACGATAACATGCAAGGTTCAGGTACGTATATATGGCCAGATAGCAGTCGATACATAGGTCGATTTTTAGACGATTATTTCGAGGGAGAAGCTAAGTTTATATTTAGTGATGGCTTCGTGTACACCGGGAACTGGCATAGAGGATACAATCAAGAATTCCTTAAAGTGCTTGATGAACATAGCAAAAAAGCTAAGGATAGAGATTCCATACTCATGAAGTTTTTCTATCGGAAAGACCAATAATGCAGTTTGCCAAGTAGATTCCGACATTAATATTGTGGTTAATGTACCTGCAGGGTCCCTTATCTGGAGACCCTGCGGAGACGGGGAAACTATAGCAACGTCTGGTCCACAAATACCGTTGCTTCCACATTTTCTGCAGCTAAAACGCTTCCTGTTCCATCAGTTGGGTACAATATGCAGCTAAAAGTTAGTTTAACTTTGAGTCCCGGGTCAATGTTATAAACACTACCGGATACAGGGGTTGCTGATTCTACAGTTAGATTGCTTCCGCTTTGCGCGCCAATGCTCGAGTATTTTTTTCCGGTGTTATCTGTGTAATAAACTACGACTGATTTGGTGCCGACTGTATAATCAAGGTTGCTTGCATACGCCCATGAGCCGGTGGTAAGGAAGTTACTTAAAACCGTTGCCACGTTAGAGTCCATGGGTTTCGCGATCGTTTTAAATTCAATCCCCAACTGCGGTTGAAACGAGCTATTATTAGCCGATACTAGCGGTGTAATGCCTCCTGTTATAGTACCCTGGTCGTTACCTAAAGCGCCCATTGAGCCTACAACATAGCTACTGCCGTCGGCAGGTACCTGCCAGTTCCAGGCCTGATGGTTCAAAGTGCCCCGAACATAATATTCAGTATTTGAAGTGTTTGTGTCTTTTTTAGAGTCTTTTTTGCACATCGAAAAAAGACTTGCTACCAGGAATAATGTGATTGCGAGTTTAATAGTTTTCATGTTTGATATAATAAGGTTTTGTTAAATATAAGTTTTTTAACCCAAAAGAAAGGTATAAAACAAAGAGTTTGATGAGCAACTGATGTCCCCGCAGAGTCTCCTGATACGGGACCCTGCAGTACCGGTACCACTCACCAACATCACAGGGTCCTCTGCGAGAGACCCTGCGGGGACGGGAAACATCAGCTATTTCATTTAGTTAGTTCGGCATATATAACTAACTTAGGTTCCCGCAAGTTGATTGATAACCAATAGTATACCTATATGATAAAGTACCGTAATCGTTTATTATGGATGATAGTCCTTTTAGCCGCGCACATTTCCGCCGGCTTTGCCCAGGCTGCAAAGCCATTGATCACCTTAAAAAAGATTGATCCTCAATTCAGCAGCATAGTTAGTAAAAATGCTAAGGCAGAAATATTGGCCGATGGGTTTCTATGGAGTGAAGGACCAGTATGGGTAGAAAGCCACAAAATGTTCCTTTTCTCTGACGTTAAAAAGAATATCATTTACAAATGGACCAAAGAAAAAGGCAAGGAAGTTTATCTAAGCCCTTCGGGTTATACAGGTACCATACCCCGTGGCGGTGAGTTGGGCTCAAATGGATTGGGTTTAAATATAAAAGGGCAATTGGTGATCTGCCAGGATGGCGACAGGGTGGTATCCATAATGGACGCCCCTTTGAATAAACCCCAACCCAAATTTGTCAAAATAGCGGTTAACTATAAAGGCAAAAAGTTTGATAGCCCTAATGACCTGGCTTTTTTAAGCAATGGCGACATTTACTTTACAGATCCCCCCTATGGACTTGAAAAAAATGTGGACGATCCTTTAAAAGAGGCGCGGTACCAGGGGGTTTACAAAATTTCAGCAAACGGCAAAATAACCCTGCTTACTGATAGCATTACACGGCCAAACGGCATAGGGTTCTTCCCGGGCGGCAAAACCATACTGATCTCCAATTCTGATCCCCGAAAAGCTTATTGGTATGCTTATGACCTTGATAAAAACGGCCTTTTCATTCATGGACGGATATTTTACAGCGCAAATGCAGCGGCAAAAACAGCTGCCGGCATGCCCGATGGTTTAAAGATCGACAAAAAGGGCCATGTGTTTGCTTCCGGACCGGGGGGCATATGGGTTTTTAACCGGGCAGGTAAGTTGCTGGGGAAGATACTGGTAAATGATCTCGCTTCCAATTGCAGTTTATCCGGCGATGAGAAAGCCCTGTATGTAACATCCAATCATCGTGTTTTGAAGATAGCGCTGCGCTGAGATTACAATCAGCATAAAAATGCGTTCCGTATCTCACCCCGGAACGCAGCACAAAGTGTTTCAACTAAACCTCAGATCGCACGTTTATGGATCTAAGTTCTTTATGGCAGGTAGCCCAAATCATTCGCTTCTGAGACTTTTGACAGGATTTGCCAGCGCCGCTTTTATCGCCTGGAAACTAATAGTGACCAGGGTAATGACTATAGCTGCTATACCCGATGCGATAAATACGCCCGGGCCGATACTGACGTGGTACGCATACTTTTTGAGCCAGTCTGCCAGGAAATAGAGTGCAAGTGGCGAAGCGATAACACAACTGATCATTACAAGCACCACAAAATCCCGCGACAGCAGCAGCCAGACCTGCGCTATGGATGCGCCCAATACCTTGCGGATGCCGATCTCCTTGGTGCGCTGTTCGGCAACGTAAGCGGCCAGCCCGAACAGCCCCAGGCAGGATATAAATATGGCCAGGCCGGCAAATACGCCAGCCAGTTTACCTACAAGTACTTCCAAATTAAATTTGTGCTCATATTCGTCGTTCACAAACTTGTACTGGTAGGGGTAAGCCGGGTTATATTTTCCAAATATCTTGCCGATCTTGTCAATCGCGGTATGCGTGTTGGTGTTTTTCGCCAGCCGGTACGTCACCACAAACCCGAAGGGATTATGTCCGAAAACGGCAGGCTCAACCGGGCTATAAGGCGAATCCATCAGCGCGTCTTTTACAACGCCGATGATCCTTACAGGGTTGTTGCCAAAATTGATCTTTATTAATCGATTAACAGGGTCTTTCAGCCCGATACGCCTAACCGTCGCTTCATTCACTATCACATTCAGCGTGTCGCTTTTCCAGTCGCCCGTGAAATTGTGCCCCCCAGCAAAGGTCATCCCCAAAGTCTTAAAATAGTCGTCAGACACCCATATCGCGCCGATGTTCACATCTTCGTCGCCCGCATTTTTACCCGGCCATTTCTCCAGTGAAAAATGACTGTACACCTGCGTCGCCGGTGCGGTTGATGAGGCTACGCTCTCCACCACTCCTGAAGATAGGAGGTCGTGTTTCAGCGCTTCATAATGCTGTGAAAGGTCGCTGTTCATGTCGGTCATCATCAGCCTGTCGGCGCTGTAGCCCGTCGGCCGGTTCTTGACATATTGTATCTGCTGGTAGACGATGACCGTGCTGATGATCAAAGCAATGGAACAGGTAAACTGCACCACCACCAGCATCTTCCTCGGCATGGATGCCCACCTGCCCATCTGGATGCTGCCCTTCAGCACCTTAACAGGGTTGAACGAGGACAGGTAAAACGCCGGCTGGCTCCCCGCTATCAAACCCGTGAAAAGCACAAAAACGATCATGATACCCCAGAAACCGATATTGCCATAAGGAATATGGACATCAGAAACCGTCAGCGTATTGAATGCCGGCAAAGCCAGCTGAACCAGCAGCAAACCTAGCAGGAACGATATAAAAGTGATCAGGACAGACTCCAGCAAAAACTGGTAAACCAAATCCATTCGCGCCGAGCCGATGGCTTTGCGTACCCCAACTTCCCGCGCCCGTTTCTCAGACCTGGCAGTAGAAAGGTTCATGAAATTGATACAGGCTATGGCCAGTACCAGAATACCGATGATGCTAAACAAACGCACATATTCTACAAAGCCGCCGACAGCTTTGCCATTTTTAAAATCGTTATATAAATGCCAGTCCTTTAAAGGATGCATGATTACCTCGGGCTTTAACGACCGCATCTCCGGACTCCGTTTATTGACGATATCCCTGATCTTAGGAGCGATCTGCCCGTAAGTTACGCCCGGCTCCAGCGCCACGTAGGCAGAGAATGAATTGTAAGTCCACTTGGTACGTCCATCTTTGATCCAGGCCTGGGTCGCTTCTGAGTAAGCAAAAGGTACAAGGTAATTGAATTGCAGCGTAGCATTTGCAGGGATATCACGGATAACACCTGTTACCGTCATGTTCTGCGAATTATCAAACCGCACATTTTTCCCCATCGGGTCTGCATCGCCGAATAATGCTTTGGCAGTCGATTCAGTCAGCACGATGGAATAGATATCCTTCAAGGCTATATTAGAATTACCTTTAACAAAAGGATATTGAAACATTTTAAAGAAATCCGCGCCGGCGGCCCCTCCGCCCATGTACAACTTTTTATCGCCAACCAAAAGGCCATGATTCATTAGCCCTAAGCCATCAGATTCGGCCACATATTTAATTCCAGGGATCTCTTTCTTTAAAACATCAGTCAGTGGCAGAGCTATGGAAGTTTGGGTACTCGTGCCATTATGCTGCGAGGTCAGGTTCATCTCAACCTGGTATAATTGCTTATAGCCGGGCAGAAACCGATCATATGAATATTGGTTAGTCACCCATAAACCGATCAGGAGTGCCACGGCCATGCCGGCTGCCAGGCCTACGATGTTCAGCGTGCTGTAAACTTTGTTGTGGAGCGTATTGCGCCAGGCGATCTTTAAATAATTTCTAAACATAAAGTTGCGGTTTAATTTCTCATCAGTCCACTTCGGAGTGGATTTATGATACGAAATTACCGTCGCAAACCGGGCATCGCTGCCCAGGTTATAAGATGGGCAATCTTTTTTCAGATCATTTTTATATTCCATCGGGCTTTTCCCGGTCATATGTTTGAAAATGCGGGTAAAAGAGCTTTGAGAATTAAAACCCGATTCCAATGCAATGCCCAGCAGTGTTATATGGTCGTTAGCCGGGTCCTGTATTTTACGGGCTACCTCCGCAACACGGTATTCATTAATAAAATCATTAAAGCTTTTTTTGAGCCCCACATTGATCACCCGGGACAACTCATGGGTGGTCAGTTCAAGCTTTTCAGCCAATGAGGTCAAACTTAGTTCCGGGTCCTGGTAATACCGGTTGGTTTTTACAACGTTCTTCAGCCAAATACCCTTTTGCTTCAGTTCGGCAGGAGGCAATGGTTTTAAAAACACAGGCGCATCTGCCGGCACGCTGAATCCGGCCCTTGAAAACGCAGCAGCAGCTATCCAGATCAACATCACCGCTAAACAGAGATAAAAAGGATAATAAGCATGTACGCTTAATTGATGATGATAGTAAAAATAATCTGCAGCGGTAAAAGATATCCACAATATCCATAACAGGCTAAAACCTTTCAATAATTTATGCAGCCATCGCAATTCATACCTGTAACGGTCGCCCGCGTTGAATTTCTTTTGCTGATAATAGCTTTCTATCAGCTTATGGCACCGGTATAGATAGATAATGACTGAAATAAACGCCAGAAATTGTAATACCGGGTTCAACTGATGAAAGGTCGACGTATTATAAGTAGCTGCACCTGTCCTTATACTTTCCTTAACCTCCAATAGCCGGGCGCCGAGTTCCAGCAACAGCGGATTGAAATGCAGCATATCCTTAAACCGGAATTTATACTCCGGTCGGGTCATTTTAAGTACATAAAAGAAGATGAGGGGGCCAAGCGCCAGCGAAAAATTCAGCGGCAGCCAGCTCCAATGAGAAAAATAGGCGCCAAGACCGATATCCCTGCCCAGTACCCCAAGCAGCCACAGCACCATCGTAACCAGGGCCAAACTCAAAAAGCGGTTTGCTGCCCGGTTGATCCTTTTGGTGAATCCCGACTGCAGAGCAAAAGTCAGCCCGACGAATATCGCTCCGAGGAAGGCCAGGTCGTAGGGGGTGATATGGAATGTATATGGATTCAAGTAAATTAAATAATTCAATTGCTAAGGTATTATTCGCTCCTTAAACTTTTCACCGGGTTAGCCAGGGCAGTTCTGATACATTGATAACTTACGGTGAGCAAAGTAATAGAAAGCATTCCTGCTGCAGCTACTGCAAATATCCACCACGATATTGGGGTGCGGTATTGATAGCCTTGCAACCATTTCGACATAAAATACCAGGCCATTGGCGTTGCAATGAGGAGTGCGATAATTACCAGGGCCACAAAATCTTTTGACAGCAACCGCCATAGGGTGAATACGGTTGCACCTAATACTTTTCGCACGCCAATTTCCTTGGTGCGCTGCTCAGCCATAAACATGGCCATCCCAAACAAGCCAAGGCAACTGATAAAAATCGCGAGAGAGGAGAAAAACCTTGTCAGTTTGCCTATTTGCTCTTCCGCAGTAAACTTTTTGGCATAATCATCATCTGCAAAACTATATTGAAATGGAACAGAAGGGACGATCTTTCTAAAAACACCGGCTATTTTGGGCATTGCGCTGCTAATACTCAACTGTGGATTGATCCTGATAAAGATCCAGTTGGGGTTGCCTCCCAGGCGAAAAATGGTGGGTTTCGCAGGATTAAATGGCGATTCCATCACCATGTCTTTTATCACGCCGATAATTTTGTAATCCTTGTCGACGCTCAGCCATTTACTTTTCCAATGTATTGCTTCCCCGACAGGGTTTTTCAGGCCCATATATTTCGCAGCAGCTTCATTTATAACAAAACCGGATGAGTCGCTAATGAATTCTTTGGAAAAATCGCGCCCATCCTTAAATTGCCAGCCGATTGTTTTTCCATATTCAACTGTCACAGTTAATGTTCCAAAATCTTCTTCGGTATTAGGGTCTTTATCTTTCCAGTTAAAACCACCATTGTGCGAGGACACCCCGGTAACCGGGCTTTCGGATTCAGCTACTTCGGCTACCGCGCCGGTATTTTTCAGCTCGTTGCGGAGAACGTCATATTTGTCCCGGAAGTCCTTTGATTGCATCGGTATGATCACCAATCCATCGCGGGAGTATCCAACGGGACGATTTTTGCCAAAGATCAACTGGTTATATACAACAATGGTACAAATGATCAATACAATAGAGACCGTGAATTGCACCACTACCAATACTTTGCGCGGAAGGGAAGCCATGCGGCCGGCGCGAAACGACCCTTTTAAAACTTTTACAGGCTGAAAAGAAGACAAGTACAAAGCCGGGTAAATGCCTGCAAGCAAACCTGTAAATAAGATAAAACTAAGGCAAGCAAGCCAAAACCATATATTGGTGAAGGGTATGGTGACTTGCTTTGCTGATAGCTCATTTAACATCGGCAAGGCAAGTATGGCAAACAACAGCGCTATCATAAATGCCAAAAGCGCCACCAGTAACGATTCACTAAAAAACTGGCTGATCAATTGACCGCGTGCCGAACCGATGGCTTTACGTATGCCTACCTCGGCCGCTCTTTTTTCGGAGCGGGCTGTACTCAGGTTCATGAAATTGATGCATGCCAATAACAATACAAAGCAACCGATAATGCCAACTATCCACACAAACTGAACCGGCCCACTCTCGGCAACACCCTCCTTAAAGTTAGAATACAAATGCCAGTTCTTCATTGGATTTAGCAATATTTCCGGGTTTGCAGCCACCTCATGCCCCATATCGTTCATGTGCCCGATCACTTTAAGTTCAGCATCTTTAATATTAGCTGACACTTTATCAGGATCAGCACCGGGCTGGATCTCCGCATAGATCAAAAAATGATGATCGTCCCACGCCATCCTGCTCAGTTGCTCATTACCGGTGGCATACAGATCCCAGGGCATAAAAAACTGCGTTTCGTGAAACTGCGTGTTTTGCGGCAGGTCGTCATATATCCCCGTCACTTTTAAAGCCGTTGTGCTGTGTACATCCCAGGTATCACTTATGTTCACGGTTTTGTCCAAAGGATCACTATTGCCGAAAAGCTTTTTTGCAGCAGATGCCGAAAGCAAAACAGAATGCGGATCGTTTAGTGCGGCCCATGAACCCTGGAGCATTTTCAATGTCAACATTTCGGGTGCTGCGGCTTCAATATATTGTCCTGTTTGTAATATTTTGTTTTCGCCCTGCGACAGATAGTAACGGTCTGTTGCGGTAGCGGTTACAATATGTTTAAAATTATCATGATAATTTGTTTTGAGTTCATTAGCCACCCTATACGGCATGTGTTCCCACACCTTTACATTGCCCAAAAACTTTTCCTTTTGTACCACCTGTACAATACGGTCGTAGTTTTGGTGGTATTTATTGAAGGACAGTTCGTCCCATATCCATAAACCGATCAGCATAGCTACGGCCATACCCACGGCAAGGCCGCCAATGTTGATGAAGGAAGAAGCCTTGTTTCTGACCAGGTTTCTCCATGCGATTTTTAAATAATTCCTGAACATATAATTGCGGTTAAGTTGTTCATGAGACCATTGTGGAATGTGCTCATGATTCAAAATTACCGGCCTGGTTCGGGAGTAAGGTTCCAAGTTATAAGATGGTCGCTCTTTTTTCAGATAGTTCTTATATTCCGCCGGACTTTTCCTGGTCATTTGCCTGAAGGCGCGGTTAAAAGTAGTTTTAGAATTAAATCCGGCATCGAATGCAATACCCAATAAGGTTATCCGGTCACAAGCCGGGTCCTGCATCTTCCGGATCACTTCCGCAACGCGATATTCATTGATGAAATCATTGAAGCTTTTTCCGAGCGCCATATTAATGATCCGGGATAATTCGTGCGGATGCATACCAAACTCTTCAGCAAGCGAGCCTAGGCTTAGTTCCGGGTCCTGGTAATACAGATTGGCTTTCATGGCTTTCTTCAGCCAAATACTTTTTTGTAACAGTTCCGCCGATGATTTTGAGACCGGGGACACAGGAACAGGCTTTTCATCCTCCATCACCCCTGGCTTTAACAAGGCTTTCGCAACTATCCAGATAATTGCCGTTACTAAAAGAAAGTACAAAGCATAATAAGTACGGATGCCTGCCTGGTTATTATAATAAAAATAGCCCACAGCAGCATAAGGTATCCACAATAGCCACAACAGGCCGAAACCAGCCAGCAGGCGGTAGAGTTTTGCAGCCTGACTGATCCTTTTGGTGAACCATAACAACAGGGTAAAAGTCAGCCCGATAAATATCGCGCCAAGAAATACCAGGTCATACAGGTTGATATGTAATGTATATGGCTTCAAGTAAATTAAATAGCTCAATCGCTGTTCCAAATTACTAAAATATTGACAGACAGAAAATTAGAAGCTAAATACTCTGGAGATTGTAATAAAAGCGAACATCAGGCTGTTCGGTTTTGAAATTGATGTCCCTGAAGGGTCTCCTGACAAGGGACCCTGCAGTACCGGGAATAATGTTCCGGATAAAAACAATAAATTTACACCAAATTTAATCAGCCAAAATGGTCGATCTAACTCAGGGATAGAAACATCTCTACTTAGACATATGACAAATATTGAAAAACAAATAGCTGAAAAAATAGCGAGAGCGAACGGATTGAGCGTAACAAAGCTTGGCTTGCGCTTCGACAAGGTCGTTGTACGACTTCTTGGGGATCTCAGAACCTATGTCGAACAAGCCAACGTAAAAGAGAAAACAGTCTTCATGACAATTACCGCCCCCATCAAGCTTGCTGTAAAAACAGAGTATGAACTTGAGGCGAAGATTAAAGATTTTTTAGATTCCAAAAATCGTATTCGGGATCGAAGTATAACTATTTTCCAAAATGAAGTACGGCTGAGGATTGTCGAATCTTCATCGAAGCAATCTGACAAATTTGTTGGCCTTGTTCACAATCCAGGTACCGATTCTAAGCTGCTCCTCGATTTGGCCACTCAATGGTTCATTGAAGCCCAACACTCTTCCGCAAGTTTAGCATAGCATAACTTGTGGTTTATTTGCACAATAAGCTTTCAGCTTATTACCTTGCCTCACCATGAGCCGCAATTATAAATTTCACGATCAGCAACGTCCATACTTTCTAATCTTTAGTGGTGTAGGTGGGTGTTAAACTGAAAGCTTAACTAAGGTAACCACGAGTTACGCTGCGCTAAACTCGCGGGAGCGGTGGGGTTGCTTAGTAACTGGAATCAGACATCATCTTTCATCAAATACCGGACAGAGTCCTACGATCATGATTGATTTAAGAGCGCTGCGCTGAACTCTTAAACCAAAATGGGCAGCAGTCCTTTGCACGATGGATAATTGGTACATCCATAAAACTGCTTCCCACGGCTTGCCTTTAAAATCATTCTTCCTCTACATAACGGACACTTTACAACTTTTGATGTCCCTGCAGGGTCTCCTGACAAGGGACCCTGCAGTACCGGTACCACTAAACATCGCAGGGTCCTCTATGAGAGACCCTGCGGGGACGGGAAAAGATATGTTCTTTTTTATTGCCGCTCAATCATAATCATTTTATATTTATAGAATACAACTCATATATGTGTGCTTTTAAAAAAAGTGTATTTATTAGTTATAGTCACAGAGATAAAGATTTGCTAGATGGTTTAAAACGGCATTTCGTAGCCATCAAGGATAAGGTTCAGTTCTGGGATGATTCTAAAATTGCGGCCGGAATGAACTGGGAGAATGAGATTGCCGACGCATTAAGTAATGCTCAAGTCGCTGTTCTGCTGATAAGTGCAGATTTTTTCAATTCGACTTATATTATGGACCGAGAGGTGCCTTTTCTTATAAAGGCGCAAAAATTCGGACTTGTTATTCTTATTGTCATCTTAAAACCCTGTTTGATTCAGCTTTATCCAGAACTTTCAAAATTTCAATTTATAAATTCACCAGAAAGAACGATCATTCAGATGAGCGAGGCGGAGAGAGAAACTATTTGGACCAAATTAATTTTAAGAATCAATGAAATCGTCGAGCCATAACCCATCGTATATTGCTAAAATAGAAAGTGTAATCGTAAAGGGTGGTGATAGTATTGATCTTAGTGGTCAGAACTTATCAGTTGTTCCCGATGAATTGTTTCAGCTCAAATCAATTAAACGGTTGAATCTGAGTGGCAATAGTCTGGAGTCATTGCCAAATTGGCTTGGTAATTTCGAACAACTTGAATTGCTGGACTTAAAAGATTGTCAGCTCAAAGAGTTGTTTCCTGATATCAATAAACTAAAAAATTTAAAGGTATTGTTCCTTTCTAGGAACAATCTGCGAGAGTTACCACAAGGCTTGTCGGATATTGATAGCCTGAAATCGGTGTTTGCTAAAAATAATCAGATTACTCATTTACCGAATTGGGCTTTTAATTTCGAAACTTTTGATTATGATAATAATCCAGTTGTTGACCCCCCATTAGAAATTTATACACGTGGCTCAGAGGCTATTTTAAACTACATCAAAGAAAAAGAGAAAGGCACAAAAAAAATTTTCGAAGCAAAGTTGCTCATTGTCGGGGAACCAGGGTCTGGAAAAACCTCGCTAATGCGTAAGATCATAAATGAAAAATATCAATTGGATCCTTCGGAAATATCCACGTTAGGCATTGAAATACAACCGTATTATTTTAAAGCGTCTGGCACCAATTTTCGTTTAAACGTTTGGGATTTTGGAGGGCAGGAAATTTATCATTCAACCCATCAATTTTTTCTAACCAAACGGTCGTTGTATATTCTATTGGCTGATAACAGAGCAGAGGACACTGATTTTAACTATTGGCTTCAAACGGTTGAACTTTTAAGCGACAATAGTCCATTGTTAATAGTATTAAATGAAAAACAAAACCGTAAAAAAGATATCAATATTTCTGGGATGAGGGAACGGTTTGTTAATCTTCAGCGGGAATTTTCATTCAATCTGGCTGATGATCAATTGATGCTACGGAAATTAAAGGAAAACATTGAGACAGAGGTGCGTGGCTTATCCCATATTGGCGATGAACTTCCGAAAAGTTGGGTCGAGATCAGGGAAAAACTGGAAAAGAAATCCAAAACTAAACCATTTATTAGTGATACCGAATATTTTGAAATATGTCTAAAGGTAGGAAGATACGACTTGAAGCAAGCACTTTTATTAAGCGAGTATTTTCACGATATCGGCACTTTCCTACATTTTCAGGAAAACCCAATATTGAAAAGGTGGATCATACTTAAACCAGACTGGGGAACTTCGGCCGTTTATAAGATATTGGATGACGATCTGGTAGTTGAAAGAAACGGTTTTTTTACCAAAAAAGATATCAAACGGCTTTGGAACAACGATTCTTATAATTCCATGCACGATGAGCTTATTGCCTTAATGACAAAATTTGAGTTATGCTATTCAATTGAAGGTAAGGACTTTAATTACATTGTTCCAGAGTTATTGCAGCGAAATAAACCAGTATATAAATGGAAAAACGAAGATAATCTTGTAATTAAGTATGAATATGAGTTCATGCCGAAGGGTATTATTACACGGTTTATCGTCAGGGTGCAAGAATATATCGAAGACCAAAAATTGGTCTGGCGCGAAGGAGTTATCTTGAGCAGGTCCGATGAGGCGCGGGCGGAGGTTATCCAGACTTACGGCAAAAGGGAGTTATTGATCCGCATATACGGAAGGAGAAAAAAGGATTTTCTTTCGATAATTTTGTATCAAATTGATAAAATAAATGGAAGCTTTAAAAATATCAAGGTAAAAAAGCTTGTGCCGTGCAACTGTAAGGAATGTGCCGAAAATATATATCCATATTATTTTGAATACGAATTTTTAAGACGACTACAGGAAAAGAAGATTCTTACTGATCGCTGTAATCATAGCTTGATTGAGATCAAAGTTAATCATTTATTGGATAATACATTCGGGGTAAGCCAAGAGAAGGATCGAGGTAGAATGAAAATATACATTTCCTATTCTGTTGAAGACAGTAGCTTGAAAGCAGACTTTGTTAAACATTTTCAATCCCTGGCAAAAGAATATAACCTTCAATGTTGGGACCACTCGCAAATATTAGCAGGAGAAAATGAGAGAATGGTCAGCAATGAACACTTGCAAATGTCAGAGATATTTATTTGCCTTATTACTCCCGATTACGTTTCAGATAAAATGATTGCAAAAAACGATGTGGAGCAAATGATCGAAAAGTCGCAATCGGATAACAGTTTAATTGTCCCTATCATTTTAAAAGAGGTATATTCTTCGCCATTTACTAATCTCGCATCGATTTTATATAATGAGAAACCAATTTACAGTAACGCCAATATTGATGAGGCGCTGGTGGATGTCATGTTCCAAATTAGAAATTCCATTGATAACTATAAGTTCAGGAGACATGATCAGTAAAGTTTGAGTCTAGAATTGTAAAGGTTCTTATCATTTCAGCAGGATATTCCAAAGTAGTTCCAGCATTACAAATGTTACATACATGTAAGTGTCCACACTTACGAATTGATATCAGCGTGGATGCTGAGAATAGCTATTGTTCAAGCGTAAACACTTGAACAGGCGACTGGATGAAAAATTTCAAAGAACAACTCAAATTATTTTCACAAATAATTTATGAGGGTTATGCAGGGCTTTTGCGATAGGCTGTGAGAGCAACAGGGACCTATCAAAGATACCCAATAGTGCCGGATAAAGTGGTGACAGTGTTTTGACGCATTAGTTCATTGGCTCACTGGTTCATTAGTTCATTGGTGATTTGCGTGGCGGCTCTGTATAGTTCACTTTTCTGATGGGGTGCCGATCCGCCAATGGGCGGATCGGCATGACGCGTGGAAAATAATCATGGGAATCATTTAATCTGTTTAATCATGGTTCAGACAATTAGCGTTAGGGGTGGTAGCGGATACCGGCACTTCGAGCGCCTCAGTGCAGGCCGCGGCTAATGCTTGTGTAGTATGAGCGAATGACCCGGCCCGCACTTCGAGAGCCTCCTTTAGATTAGCATAATTAAATTTAGTGAATTATTAGATTGAGAAGAAGCAGGGTAAACTATGAGATAGCCTCTGAGTTAATAACTC
>Ga0307517_10001244_pt1 | contig 42719 bp, 48 predicted proteins | sample 23_EM_MG_FD_194515 | JGI IMG/M metagenome (GOLD analysis project Ga0307517, IMG submission 194515) | Populus trichocarpa ectomycorrhiza microbial communities from riparian zone in the Pacific Northwest, United States - 23_EM | ecosystem: Host-associated > Plants > Roots > Unclassified | place...
ATAATAGACAAGTATATAGTAGAGATATAGACATAGAGGAATAGAAACATCTAGAAACAAACAAATTATGCACGATAGTAGTAGTAGTAGGAGGCACACCGGCAGGAATGACTAGGGTGATATCGGCAGCAAGTTGTTATGAGCACGCCCGGAATCAGAAGGAAAAGGGGGTACCTTGGGGAGGCGTCCGGATGCTGCGGAGATGCGAGGCAGGAAAAGAGACGTCAAGACATGAGATAAGGGGAGGGAGAAGAGCAGGAGATGTGGGGTGGCGGCGGGATGTGAGTAAGGTCCGACGTCACGTCAGGACGGAATCGGCGTTGGGAATGGCATCTGGACGCTGGGGACGCAGAGGACGGAAAAACGACGTCGGATGCGTCCGGACGCGGCGCCCGCGCCTCAGACGCAGCATTAATTTTTGTTCATGAACGCAATCATCGCATTCGACTTGTCTACGCTACCTCGACTTCTACCCCACTCATCTCTTTCTCCCTTGCTCCCAGCACCCCGTGCCCTACCCCTCGCTTGCTTCACTCGCTCGGGGCCTAACCACCTTTCCGCAGGCGAACCTGCCAGGTCTTTCGACACGATTCTTCTCCCGTTCAAGAATTGCCCCGCACTGGCAACCGACGAGGTTGGCAGGGCGCTGGCCCGTTCTTCACCATTATCGGCCCCCGGTCCAGACATGACCCCCAATTCCGTGTGGAAAAGAATACATTGGGTGGCTCCGTACCTGATCCACCACCTTCTCGCCCCGCTGGTTGCCCTTGGCGTCCACTCCCCCACCCTTACAAACACTGTTGGCATCGTGCTCGATAAGCCTGGGAAACTATCCTTCTACTCCCCCTCCTCTTTCCCCATCATAGTTCTACTCCAAACGTTCTCAAAGATTCTTGAAAGGATCATGAACTCAAGACTCTCGTGTGTGGCCCGACTGGTAAGCCTGCTAAACCTCCACCAATCGCGGTCGCTGGCTGGCCTTTCCGCCTCGTATGCGACCACCACACTGACCCACGAAGTAAGGACCCTCCAGATGGCTCTGAGGAAAGTGACCACGCTTTTCCTCGACACCAAAGGGGGTTTCAACAACGTTAATCCATCCACCCTGTGCGGCATGTTCAAAGCGCAGGGTGTCAACCCGTACCTTGTTTCCTGGACCAGGTCCTTCCTCTCCAGCAGGACATGCCAGTTACTCTACCAAGGTTCACTGACGGTCTTCGCTCCGGTCTCGGTGGGAACCCCCCAGGGGTCCCCGGTCTCCCCACTCCTGTTTGTTATCTACGTCTCCCGGCTACACTGCGAGATTCCCCATGGTCTCATTGTCTCCTATGTAGACGACTTTGGTCTGATGGTCTCGTCGTCCTCCTACCCCAGGAACATCCAGCTCCTGCAGAGATACTACACGGCGCTGAAGGCCCCAGGGGCCCAGCTAGGGGTCAGCTTCTCCATCCCTAAAACGGAACTGGTCCATTGCGGAATAAATGCGACAGAGCTCCAGTTTCCCATTCTCCGCTCCATCTCGATTGCTCAATCCCTCCCCCCAAGGACGTGGTCCCCTGGCTGGGCTACTGGTTCACCCCCTCGATCTCCACGACCCCTCCCTTCACTAAAAGGCCAGCCAAGGCCCAGGCCGCCTTCGTGACCATTAAGCAGCTCTCCCTCCGGGGATGGGTCTGCCCCCGTTTCTGTGCCACCAGTTGGTCTCCTCACTTCTCTTCTCCATCCTCAGCTACGGTGCGGATACCTTCAAACCTACCGCGCATATGGAGAGAAGACTCTCTGCCTTCTGGCACAAGGTCCAAAGGTCGACCACAAACTGCTTCTCTTGTACACCCACTGACATCCTGGCTGTCGAAGCCTGCCTCCCTCCACTCAGTCTCCTCCTCGTATACAAATACTGCCTGGCCTGCCTTAGGGTGCTAGGCTCCCCCTGGGTGATCAACCCGGCCACCGCCAGACTCCCTCCCTCTGTGCAAAAATTGTCGTTATACCGCCATACCCCCGACCACCGGATCCTCTCCCCTGCCATGGCTCCAGCCGAGGCCGCCCTCCAAGAACAGGGCCCACCTCCGACTGGATGCCCTTCCCCCCTCTATGCTCTTCATCCTCGGCCCTGATGGCCTCGCCCCCCTCCCAGTCACCTCCCAGCACCTGCTCGATGTGTCCTACCCTGCCCCCCCCCCAGCCCGCACATACCCCCAGCTCAAGCTCCTCTGCAGGAACCTCCTCATGAAAGAATGAGAGGATGCTGTGCCGGACCCTGCCAGATACAAATACTGTCCTTCGCTAAAGCCCCACCCGTTTATGGGCCTGTCCAAGTTCGACGCGGGTCGCTTGCACCAGATGAGGTCTGGGAAAAGCTACCTCTGTGCGCACCCGTCCTGGGACGAAGCTGCCCCGACTCCCTGTCCCTGCTGCAATACAGCCCCAGAAACCTTCGAGCATGCCATCCTCCACTGCCTAGCCATGAGGCCTGCCAGCACCCGCCACCTTCAGGGGGTCACGGACATTGGCCCTGACACTCCAGTCTAGTCCTCAGCCACCCTCATGGGCGCCCTCACCCGCTTCGTTAGGTCCACGGCCACAGCCTTCTCCCCCCGCATGCTTTCCCGCCCGTCTTCCTCCGCTGATTCCATTTCTTCCCCCTCGTCTAATGTTGTTTCCTTTGGGTACTTTTTCTCGTGTCAGGAAAGCTAGGTTTACGTATTTTTTGGCTTCTACACTGTCGGCGGGTTTAAGAAGGGTTTCCTTTGATTTACTTGGGTTAATTTCGTGCCCGTATGTGGGCCTGGGACCGGTACGGATCCCAGTTGAAGAGAGATATGCCGGATATTTCCTTTGTTAGTTTGTTTTGGATTTTGGGTTTTGTTTTCGCCATAGCTAGCACTCCATGCGATTTCTTGTACTCAACAACGAATATATGATATAAAAAAATAAAAAAATAAAAAACCTCTTCTACCATGTGATCTACACATAGAGTTCGGATATACGGTCATCATATGAAGCTGTATACCTCACTTTTAAATATATTAGTTGATCTATTTCTACTAGGGTAATAGACTGCGTGAGAAACAAAGAAATCAGGAGAAGTACTGGTGCATATGTATGCACGATGTAGGATACTAAATCAAATTCCACACAAACCACAATCTCCTAGTCGAGTAAGCAACAATTGACCATCATATTATCGTTGACCAATGCGCACCACATGGAGCTTGCCCAAGAGTCTAAAGCGGCCAGATGCGTATAGAGCTTTATGGACGTCATATTAAAGGTTAGTGGAGGAGCCAAACCAAAGGCACCAATCACCATTTTCGCTGATAACCTGGGGAGCATAGCATTAGCCAAAAGTCCCGTGTTCGACAGCCGCACAACACATATTAGCATACAACAATACTTTATTCAAGAAAAGGTTGAAAAGTCGGAAGTTCAATGTGAATACTTACCAACCACTGATATGTTGGCAAATCTATTGATCAAAGTGCTACTACATAAGAAGGTTGAAAGATTTCAGCGGGATATGCCAATATACGAAGCATAGAATAGTAGAGAAGCAGTTGGAGAATATTGTCTTTGTTTGTTTTGTTTTTTATTTGAACATCTAATAAAGTTGATTGTTGCTATTCCTACCTCCGATTATATATTAGCTTTTGTTTTCCTATTTATCAACTTGAATCACATACATCAGGAATGTGGATTCACAGAGTGGAAGTGTTGGAATTTCAGTGCTCACCACATTCAGATTCATTGACGGAAAGCTACGACTACAAAGACGAGCATCGATCGAAAGGCTTCTAGAACGAACTAGCTCCTGACTACCATTGTCTGATACCGACTGCACTATTGTTAGCTTCATACAGATCACGCACAACCCTGCATACCTAGTTGATCACAGAACAACAATCATGAAACACCTTAAGTCAAAGATGCAACAACACCCAAACACAATCATCATGACAACCAGCACAACGCCTGTGATATTAAGAAAACACAACATCCCTAGGTCTATCATGATACCTACAGCAACGTGCCTTCCCCTACCCTCGCCAAACTAGATTCCACCTTGGTTATGAGTCGGAGGAGATTCAGCAAAGATGGGTAGTGCAGGAAATCTGAGGACAGAATCGGCATATGCACGTCGTACATCCAAAAGGGAGATTGTACTTTGAGGAGAATAAAAAGACTCTTGTTTTCCCTTTGTTTGTTGTTTTGATCATCCATCAGACATTTGCTTTTCTCTTGACTCTATCTTCTGTACACAGAGTATCAGTCTCTCATTTCTCTATTCTTTATTGGATCTATTTTCTTATTTGTTCGTATTGATAAAAGTCTTTGGTTCTCCCACTGTCAGTGATCGAATCTGATGTCCACTAAACGAATTTGTTCAAAACTGCAGGACTAGTATTTTCCAGAATGAAGGACTTAATATTATGGGAAGATGTAGCCAGGAGGAGGAGAACATCTTAAACTATACCTTTTTCTTCTAATGATTGCCAACAGATATTGTTATTGGATTTTTTGGAATATTTATGCCTCCACTTATTGCTGTCCAGATTGCCTAATACATGCCGGTCACCTCTTCCCCATAACTGGTAACTTTCCTGCTTGCGAGACCTACTTCAAATGCTGCTTACAAGTTGGTTATGATGAACATTGGCACGAAGGTCGCATATCTACGGCACTTACTAAAACCCCGCGGTTAGATCAGGAGAGTTTTGTTTTGCAAAGGGGTATTAAAAATAAGGCTATGTCGGGCAGAGAGTGGATTGGGATTCTTGTTCTTTCTATGTCTACGGATGTGGCCTATATATACACGAACTCAACTTATACAGGAACATCTCGTCCACAACACTCTCAACCTTTTCCTCCTCCGTGACTCCATCCACCCAGCTCCTGAGAAGTTTCCTGAAACTTCTCCTCCGTAATTCCATCCCTTGAGTTTCGTCCTCTTACACTATTCCTCCTGTCTCCTGCAATCCTTTGCTGTCCTAATCCCGTTTCCCGTTTCCTATCTCTCATCGTGCGACTCATATTTGTTCCATCTCCCCATTAACCTTCATGACTAACCTCTAGTATGCCCTTAGTGCGAAATCCTAAAACTTCCCAAGCGTTGCCCCTTTAACTAACGTATCAACCAAACAACACTAACACTTCTGATACCATACTAGATAATCGTGCAACTGCTATCAAACCCAATTCCTCTCTGCCATGTCTCATCAGCGTCACACCTATCCCCTGGGTATGGAACCTTCGTGAATTTCAACAAGGGGTACGGAATATGGGAGTTGAAGCGATGATTTGTTTGCGCACGGGATTAGGTGCAGCGGCGATGTTTTGGGAAGATGCAGGAAGTCGCACTAGGGGTGCTGAGGATTTGGTACTAAGGTTAGCTAAGAGATGGAATAAACAAGTGTCACACTACGATGGTAGGGAAACAGGCGAAGGTATCAGTAATGTTCAGGAATGAAATAGTTAGGAAAACTCTGTAAGTAAACGAAACAAAGGCAAGAGATTATGGAACGAATTGTGTTGGAAGTTTGAGAGTGTGTCTAGGAAAGAATGAGGAGAGGATGGAACAAAGGGGACTTGGACCAAGATGATGAAAGAGTTTCCTGTAGTTAGCTTTTGTGTATATATAGGACACCGCTAGCGGTACAGAAAGAACAAGAATCCCAAGGTACTCTCGACCGGTAGTCCAAATCTTTTGAGGCTAACCCCTGATAGCCACTATGCGGGGTCACGATCAACCGACTTGATTCCCGTGGGGGGGCGGCATCATGCAACTTACCAGGGGGAGGGAAGGGGCACGCCAAACAGGTATGAGGTGAATGAGCAGGCGGGCTTTTGTGGAACATGGAAAGATGATGTCTAAAACTCGGACCGTGATTTTTGTCATCAAAGTTGCCGCCGGTGAGCTAGAAGATCCAGTCAGTCAGAGTAACTACACGTGAAGGACAGGTGGGGACCCGCAGGGGCCTCAGACGGGAGCTTTTCCCTAGTGACTCGCCTCTTGCCCTACGACATGAGACACATACCCGGGACAGCAGTCCGGTGGGTGCCTACAGGCGGCAGGGCTGCCGGGACCCATAAGGTCACTGAGTAGTGCATTCTCTGTCAAATATGGGAAGCGAGGTTCGCAAGGAAGTGGCTGATAGACTAAGTGAATTGACTCGGAACCTAGACACGTTCGAGGTAGGATATGGAACCTAGGTTTTAGAGCCCGTACTTCGATCACTTCCTCATCTGGCTAAAAATCAAACAAACGTTAGAGGCAGATGTTTAAGTAAAAGACAAATACCACATCCTGATCCTTCTTCAATCACCGCACCCATCTCTGAGCTTCCCGCATTCCCTTGTTGATCGTTACGCTCTCGTAATAATAATGAAAAGACATACCGGATAAAATCAATGCTTGAAAATTCTCCCGTACCTAGTGATGGACACGATCAGGTCATGATTGAGTTTTGCCCGACTGTAGTCTACTCGATCAGTCTCGATCGCGGAAGTCCCTCGATCAGATCATGATCGAGCAGAACATCACTGATCTGATCGATGTGCTCGATCATAGGTACTGCTCGATCATGCTCGACCATCATCGAGCTTACTAGAGCATCTTGAATCATGGCTGATCACTCTACTCATCTCTTGATGTAGGTGTTCCCCCGGACCAGAGATAAGAAGCTTGATTTTCTAAGAAAGCGGAGAGCGTGCTATTTATGCTTCGCAACAAGAACACATATCCACTTCAAGAAAACAAAAGAAAACAAGAAAAATCTAATGCGCATAGAGCTACATCTATGATTGACTGATTGAGCAGCGAAATAAATGAAAAATCCAAAACAAATGAATTGAGCTTAAACTCTGACGGCATTGAAGTGAAACTAGTATGAACTAGGAAGTACTGTCGTACTCAAGAGGAATAGAGAGTACCTATCCGAAAGTATAATTTCAACAATGCGCAGCTCAGAAATGGAGGAAGTAAAGGAGAGACTAAGGAAGTAAACAAGAGTAAAAGAAACTACTCCTGTACGGCGGATAAACCAAGTCCAACATCATCTTAGTGATTGTGTGATACTTTGAACTTATACAAAGGGAGTCTACCGGCAGACTAGATACCAATTCTTTCCGCCAGACTTTACGCTGTTAGTTCTTTCACTGTCATCCTTTACTATTCTACTCGCGGCGAGAATAAGTCCTGAGACAACGGATGCTACTATAATCCGCCACAACCCCCAACCATCGCAATACCACAATCGCTTAAGCCGATACAATAGTCAAAATGAAAGATCCTACCGAATATTTGGCTCCTCAAGAGAGGGAGGGACTCTAATATGGAGGCATTTGGTACTATGGACATTACAGTTGCGGTCACCATTGTAATAGTTACTGTCATGGTTGAATTTGGGGGGTTGTGGTTGCGCCCGTTGTCTCAGGACTTATTCTCGGCACGAGTAGTTAAATAAATATTATTGAATCACTGAAAATGGATCACACTCGAGTATACTCGATGATAATCGACTAACTTATGCTCGGCTATGCTCGAGCGGTAGCCATGATCGATCACTCGATCGGGGTCCCCCGTTTCATGGATCATTCAATCATGGGGTCCCCCCGATCAGATCATGATCAAGCATGCCCCCCATTATATGTTCAATCATGATCGTTTCCATCACTACCCGTACCCAACCCCCCCGTTCCGCCCGCATGTCTCCTGAACTCTCACTCCCGTAACAAAGACAAGCACATCCGCCCAACATTCTCGGGTTCTTTTTCTTCGTCAAGTACCTTATGTAAACCTATGTGGTAAAGACCTCTCATTTACAGTAAGCATTGCTCTTGAGTAATAGCTTAGTAAGGGAGAGAACCGCTGTATTGCTGGCAAATGGCTATACATATCAGCTGAATATGGAATCGAGCGTTATACCTGAATATAATGAACAGAAAGGCTAGGGATGGGAGTCGCGGTAATAGCTAACATCCCTCAGTGATCCGTAATGGCAGGGTAGTCGCGATAGCTTCAGCCCGCTTGGAAACCATTGGGTAAACCCTGTTGAAAGTAGAGTAGAATTTAAATACAAGCGGTGGCATCTTCTATTCGCCCATTTCACAATATATCCAGTCAAGTGCGCCGAGCCACTTACTTTGGACATTCAGGAAGACAACAAGTGCAGCACGTTCATCGTCTCCAAATTCCGTAAATCTGACATTAATAGCATTGGTCCAAGTAGCGTCATTGCCATCGGTGTTGTTGCCTACCTTGGCGTAGAGGTGGCCAACACAATCCAGTACATTCTCGGCAGCAAGCTTGCGCTCTTGCACTTCCTTATTGAGGGCCTTAGTGAATTCGGGCCGCTGTGCCAATATGTCTAGTCCATCTTGTATCCCGGCAGTTGCAGGGACCTTTTCCTCCAATTTGGCAAGGAAGACCATGCGTTCTGGAATACGGAATTAGTAACTCAATAGACACAAATTGACCTTTCATACCTAGTACTCCGAGGAGATTATACTTTCCCTCCAACTTCATCCTTGCAGTTTTTTCTGCCAAAGCTGCATCCTTTTGAAAAATTAGCAAAGCTGTGAGGTGGTAGGAGTATAGGTTATCTTACAAGGAGGTCGACACGATGAGTAATTAATTGCTCAATTTTCTCCCAATGATCGAGCTTCTTCGCCTCACAGTGTTTAAAGAATTTAGCCCATTGTCTCGAATGGCAGGCAACTCGCTTCTCCTTGTGGCGTATTATTCTGGCATGCTCCTTGTCATGGCGCTTGAGCGTCTTAGCCTGCCTAGCATCAAAGTATTTTTCTAACGCATTATACCGTTTCTCGAAGCGTCTGAAGTACTTGGCTTCAAGTTTATCATAAGCTGAGCTGTTTGCGAACGTTGTGGCAGGAGCTCTGCAGCTCGGCTATTGCACAATATCAGCTACCAACTGAAAACAATGATCAAGAGTAGTACGGACAGTATGCATGAGAGGACGAAATCTGGCTGTACGGATTGCTGCCATAAGGCTAGTGGATAACTGTGAAAACCCACTCATTAGTGAGAATTGTGATCACACAATATATTTTATAGAGTGGTGGTTTTTTGAAGCGTGTGTAGTAGAGAGGAGGACTGCACCAGAGTGTGCAAGTATCATTAAGTGCTGGTCATATACCAAGACTGGAGTTACCCCCCATCGGTGCGATAAATAACCCTGGCCGCGGAATTCATAGTGGGACCGTGGCTAGGTTCCCAGCAGGCCAGAATGGATAACATTTTGTTCTGGCTTTCAGGGCTCTTGGCAGTCACCTGATCAGGCCCTAGAAGGGCCCCCCACCTTGAAAACATTTCTCAGGCATTCCCGTTAACCTGGCCACTGACTTCCTGGAGGGTGCCGTCGTGCTCGCCTCTTGGGGAGATGCAACCAATTATGAATACCCCCAATCCATGCGCTTACATCACTGCCCGGGCGAGTGCTTTAGCCCTACAAATTCCCATACAATCCACACCCGTTCCTCGAATCCTTTGCTCATACGCTGCTGCGCAAACTTGATCGTTCTTGACTTTCGAGCTTTACTATTCCTGGTAGTAGCCATAATGTTTCTTCAAGGTGTTTAAATGTGACAAAATTCAGAGTGGATATATGCCCAATTCGAATGCGGAACGTGCAGAAGAAGATGAGATAAGTATATTAAAGACAGATGTGTAATTCAGTGACCTAGCCTTCCAAAAAACGTCCCCTGTATAAATACAAGAACTATTGCACTACATTGATAAGTCTTCAAAACATTCGCACGCCATCTCCAGCAGTTATCACACAATCCCTATTCCCCTCTTTCCTCACATTGCTTTCCGTACTTCTAGACCGCTCTCCGCACTCCTCACCGTGTCCCTGTGACCACGGTCAAGCCTCCGCTTTCTTTCTAGCATATTCCATTTTGTGTCCTTGAGAGTCAATGGGAGAGATGTCCGATGGCCAGCCACGGACAGAGCGCCGGCGATTCAACAACAAAATATACCTCTCGGCGAACCTAGGGTCCTAGACCAATAATGAATATGGAGGATCCTTGCAACTTTACTTCCTCCCTGTTTTGCCACAATAAGGGCCGGTATACCTAACTGCCAATTTCTAAAATCTTGGTTATAAAACGAGGCGGTGGCGTTACAACTAGTTCTATTATCTGACAAATGGCGCAAAATGTGTACATTTCTGCCATCCCAAATTCTTGTATCAAGACCCTCAAAGCGTGACGTTGCTTGGGAGGTATGTTTGCAAATCCCACCAGACCTTAAACGGCAAGCTACTTTAGGTAGACGCCCTCTACCTTCCATTATCCCGCCAATGTCTTGCCCTCCTTAACGGTTGTTACTGTCCCAAAGTGCTAGAAGGCCATCTGTAATTCGCAGCGGGGGCTATGTCGGGTCATGTGTGATGTGGGGAAGAGTCTTACACTGTGTGTGTAGGAACAAGAATTAACATTTGAGGTCACTCTAGGTATTCGAGTTTGCACAGAGGACTGAAGGATACCTCTCCTGCGTATCTACCTTCCCGACATATGCCCCCGCCCTGAGTTTAGGGTCGGGCCCTAAATTTTGCGATCTTGTCATCCCTACCTAGGTTCTTAGTCACATTAGCCCAGAGGTGATGCCGGCTGCCAATTTTTGGTGGCAGCCAAGAACAGCCGCTGATTGAATTCAGGGGCTGGGATTATTTGTGACAAGGAAGAGCATGTAGTTAGCAATTTATTAAACTCGCACAACACAGGTCTCCCATCTTCCTCTCCACCACGGCTGAACAAACCATCATTATATACAGCATTCCGCCCCACCATCACACTCGCTATAATGAATCGCATTTTAAAGTCTCCAACTCGCTTTGCGGCAGCACCTCGTACCGGTGCATTTTGTCCTCCCACTCAGACTGTTCTCACCATCTTTGGTCACTGTCTCAAATTGGCGACTAACAATGGGCGGTTTTGCCGTAGAGCCCCTTCTATTGCGCTTGGGTACAGTGCGGCCGCTAGGAAACTTGAAGCCAAGTGGTCCAGATACACTAAGAAGGAGTGTGCCAAGAGGCTGAAGGAATTGAACAAGAAGGAGGGTGAGTTGTTCAAAGCTGGTAAGGAATCTGTGGCCAGTGTGCGCTCTGTGCATAAAGGCTCCCTCCGCTGCTCTGGTGAGGATAGAGCAATCTTTCAGCACTGTAAGGAGGAGCAACTTGAGGATCAGGAGAAGGTAAAACGATTCATGCTGCGAAATTTCAACATTCGTGTAGGATCACCCCTACTCCTTCCACTTTACAGGTTTCTAATTCTTCAACAGGATAAAGCTTTGGAAGAGAGAACGGAGGTAATGAAGTTGATGGGAGGTTTTAATCTCAGTGGAACTCTACGTATGAAAGATCAACCTGTGTCTATTTATTTACTAACGTACTATCGTAGAACGTATTGTCTACCATGCTAAATTGGAGAAAAAGGTTCCAGCAACAGCCGACATCCAAGAGGGACTGGACATGGTGGCACAGTGGCCTGAATTCACTGCAGTTCTTAATGAGGAAGTACTAGCTCGCAAACTCGAGGCCAAGGATGTCATGGCTTGTGTTGGCCACCTCTACGCCACGGCACACAACCCTACGGATGGTAATGACGACACTTTTACAAATGTTATTATTCTCAGAGCTGCTGAATTCAAAGCGAATGAACGCGCGGCACTTGTGACCTTCCTAAAGGTTCAAAGTGGGTGGGCGTGTCCACATGACTGGACAGAGGATGCAGCGTGTAAGGCAGGTGAATAGATGATTCAGCTGGTTGTATTTAAATTCTACTCTACTTTTCCAGATGGTATATGATTTAGATACTGGTATCGGGAGTAGCTGAAGATATCGTGATTACTACGTTATCACTCAGTGAACCCCAGTTTACGCATATGATACATGATTTGCCAGATCACAAGCCGTGAGCCGGGCGGAATTATGAACTTGGAGTTTCTGAGCATACCAGCCCAAGAGATGTGATAGGAAACTGCACAGGGCTCGACCGGGCCTGGTAGGGCGTCTGTCTTTACCTCTGTCTGCCTTGGTTCAAGTTGGTCACGGTTTTGCACTTGAAAAAGAGGGAATATAATCGGCGGTCTGTCTAGTCCTGCCTCCGAGACGGACGGACTGGATGGTTCGGAACACTGCCTTTAGTCGGGTTAGAGTTGCCATCTATGAATCGCTCGCTCATTATCCGTTCATGTTTGTTTCCTCTCGTAGTAAATGTGGCCCCCCCCGTAGAAGTTGTTGTGTTTAGCGAAACGAAGAGCAATCTATAAATAACCTTTCCCAGGGATATACATATCAAACGGAAGATACCCCCTCCCACCACACATCTACAACCCTCTGAGATCTGTGTATCTATCTATTCAAGGGCCTCCTAGTCACCTTGTTTATCCAGGATAGTCCTGCCATTCCCCCGAACCCGCAGCGGGTGCTAGAAGGGAACTCACCGGTCAAGTGATGTTCCATGAAACCGGGTCGTCCGGCAGTCTTGGGCCAACGTGGTTGTGATTATGGTGGTGAAGGAGGTTGTGTTGTGGCAATTTATAGTAATAGTATTGCTATATAAATTTAGCACAACGAGAATGTTGTAGGGTAGTCTATAAATGGGGTGGCTGGTCACTAGCCCCTGTCAAGGGAATTATGCGGAGGAGATAAACCCAGGGCTGACGGATTTTGGGCGTGCTTCTTCAAGTTTACCATCCATCCATTCCTAACAAATTACTTATAACAGGCCGTGCCGTATTATACTATAAATCACTGCCCAAGAAAAGCACCAGCCAAATACAAACTAAACGAACAACAGAGAGAGGAATGAGGACCGAACACCACGGTGGGGCCATGTCTAACCGGAACTCAAAGAGAAGAAAGAGGAACAAGATAGATGAACAAAAAAAGGAGAGGAATAGTAAATTGTCAGAATAGAATATAAAAACACCATTTTCAAAGCCTATTTAAGTCTAAATCGACGGAGGCCTTGCCTACGCCAATTACACAACCCGATCCTAAGACAAAAATAGACAAAAATAGACAAAAATAGACAAAAAGGTCCCGGACCTTACCAGAAAAGGCAACCTCCAGGTACTCGCGCAAGGCTCGATTATGCGAGTTCTTACGGTAAGCAAGGAAAACTAATAGACAAACGCCGATAACCGAATGCCAGTTGACCACAATTGACAGGATTGAGAGCGTGCCTCCGGATATCCATTGAGGGTACTGAAACGATAACTTTCGTCCGGGCAGAAACTATCTTCCAGTGGGTGATACGAACCTAAGAGTAAACTGAAGAACAAACCGACGGAGGAAAACACGGAAATGATATCACGATCTAGAAACCAACCAGTACCAAGGTGGGCAATCGCCGCTCACACACTGAGTAGAGTTAAAGAAACTAAAGACAATGAAAAAAACCGGTGGTTAAAAGAAAAGTCTCTATCGACCAAATACAAGGTCCGCGCTGTCTGTTTTCGTCGTTGTTCCCTCGTCCGTTCTCCCTTGTGTTCCTGTGAGTGTTGCCTCCTCCACTTCCACCAAACCCTACGATCCTTGCCCTCTGTTACTAATCCCTGCCCCCTTGCTCCGCCCGTCTAACACCTAGCTATGTAAACTTTGAGCTATGAACGTAAAATACAGGAAACACTTTCGTAATATCGGTAGGCTTACTTCGAACCCCACAGTACGGAAACTTTAGGGGCCACATGGAGGAGGCTTGAGGGAGCACGGACGGTGAGGTTGCATGGAGGCCATTATCGGGGGACTTTAAAACAGAGTCTTTGAGATCCGATAGCGGTTCCTGCTTATCGGAGTTGGGTAGCAGGCATCCAAGTTCGTCGTTAGGATCTGTGATATTAGTATTGGGATCAAGAGATCTGAAATGCTTCTTCACTATATACTCGTTCCCATGCAGAGCAAAAGAAGGGGGGATGTCGTACCACATTCGGTATCTTCTTGGTCTTGATAGACACTTTCTCTCTCTAAACGCATCTTGACTATCCTCTTGTGTCCATGCTTTGCAGCCCACGCGAGTGGTGTTGGGCCATATTCTGTTTCTCCACGGTAGGGACAGACGCTCTGTCCTTTCCAGAAGCAGTTTTACTACCCTCGTGCCCGTTCCCAGTGGCACACGGGAGTGGCGTTCGGCCATATTCGTTCGCTGTCTGGTGGGTATTGACCTCTTCTCTTTCCAAAAGGATCTCCACGACCTGTTCATGCTCGTGCCTAGCCGCCCAGGAGAGAGGCGTTTGGCCGTAAAAGGTATCTGTCTGGTTGGTATTAACCTCCCCCGCCCTAAAAGCATCTTTACTACCACATCATGCCCGGTCCCTACTGCAAGCCAGAATGGTGTGCTGCCATATTCGGTCTCTGCCGGGTCGGGATTGGGCTCCCCTCGCTCCAAGGGTATCTTAACTACCCCCTCATGCCCATTTGCAGCGGCCGACAAAAGTGGCTTTCCGCCATATATGGTGTCGGCATGTTGGGATTGGCCTCCTCGTGTTCCAAAAGTCTCTTTACTACCCCCTCAAAATTTCACGGCCGCACAAAATAGTGGCGTTTGACCATATATGCCCCCTCGATGGTCGGGATTGACCCCCTCTCGTTTCAAAGGCATCTTCACTACCCTCTCTCTCCCATTACTAGCTGCCACCAAGGTGGGGGTCTGCATGGTCGGGATTGATGTCGTCGCGTTTTAAGCGCAGTTCAGCTACGCAAGGTTCCGAACGGTCTGAGAATGGACTAGTCTGGACTGCACAGTCCAGTCATACTCAAGTCTGGTCCGAGGTTATGAAGCAGACCGACTGCACGGTCAATGGCAAGAGAACTGATCAGACCAGACCTGGTCGGACTACAGTAGGCTTCAAAAAGTCACGAAAAACGGCAACGGCAACGGCTGACCACAAAACTTTCACACTGCAATATAGCACAACAAAACAAGAGTTTATAAAACCAAGAATATATAGTGATATCATACAAGAAGGGCTCTAGTCTTCTACCAACGGGTAGGGCCACCTCCTCGCTTAAGACAATTAGCTACACGCCTTGGCATACTATCAATGAAACCATAAATTCTCTCCCACGGCAATGCCTCCCATACCTTCTATGCTAGTCCAATCAGCTCCTTCTCACTACGGGGTATTCTCCTCCTCTCCCAGACTGCTTTCCTATAGTTGGTTTTGAATAAAAGCCAAACATTCTCGATTGGGTTGAAATCAGGTGAATAGGAAGGCCAGTCCATCCATTCTATACCAAGGCGCTTGCGATATTTCTCCGTATAAATAGAACTATGATAGCTGGCACCATTGTCTATAGTTTGAACACCAGCTTTCTTATAGAGTGGTCAGAGATGTGGAATGAGAATTTCATGGACATACTGGTGTGAATTGAAGCCCAGTCGATCTCTATCACTCTTTCGCTCATCTTCGGTCCGCCTTCGCATAGGAACAAGCGGTGCGCGGAAAACCTAGGTAAAACCAGCCCAGAAGCCAACCACAATACTCTCTCCAACAAAGGTTGGCTGAAGGTTCTTCAAATCATAGGCGGCATTAGGTCCGGGAAGTCGTCGCACTTTTCATCTATAACTCGTTCTAGTAGAAATTTGAAGATATACTTTATTGGTATAACAATGCTTCCACCAAACTGAAATCTTCCACTTGCGCCATAATCTCCACCATCTCTTTCTTTGTCTCCTATTGTGAGGTCCTCTCCATGGCTTGCATCGAGCAAGAAAAACCCGCCATTGCAGGGTGTGCAGGTAGTGGATTCATGTAAAAGCTCTCTAGCTATCGCACGAGGATGGGCATCAGATAACCGGGCAAGGTATTTTTTATCACGGTCATTGAGCTTTGGGGGCCTTCCAGTGCGAGGTGTTTGAGGATTAATGTCGTCATACATTTTCCAGTGCCGGTAGATTCTGTAGGCTTGGGCTCGAGAGACACCTGTTTCTACCTCAATTTGAGGGAAACTCATGCCCAAAGAACGAAGTTCGATTATTCGCACCCTCTCATTTAAGGTCATTTCGCGTCACTTTCCGGCTGCTTTATTCCACGGCATTGTGCTCGGGAGTTGTTGTGCAGGGTTGCGATTGTCTTGATGCGAAGCGCCCAGCTTTTCGTGACTTTTTGAAGCCTACTGACTACCAAAGTCGAGTGATATTCCATGCTGGAATCTTGGTTAGTAGAACAAGACTAGTACTTCGCATAATCATGCTCCAGCATAAAGTTTGGGTGTCCTTGGGCATGATTTATGCTCAAACATGGGCCACATCGTCTTTTTGAGAATGATCATATATATATATCCAAGCCTTCCAATGGGTTAACCCGGGCTCAAAAAAGGCCGACCCTACCCGGCCCAAGCCCAGCGAATGTTGAGCCCAACCCGGCCCAACCCAACCAAGGAAAGCCTGGGTTGACCCAACCAACCCAACGAACCCATTGGGCTGAACACCGGAGAAGTGCAGTAACCAGAATCAATCTGAATATATTAATACAAAACAATTGCGATACGGAATGAAAAATGAGAAATGAGAATGACTGAAATCGTGAGTAGAAAAGTATATGGTATAGGAAGGGGGTGCTTTCTTCAACATGAAGGTAAATGTTAAGGAGGATTGCCAACTACGGAGACACTCAGTTGACTGGATTGTCTCTGGATTGAGAGAGTGGCGGGAGTCTGAAATTGCCCTCTGGGATTGCTCGTTCCATGAGAGTTTTGATACCTCTGGGAACAATATATACATTGCCAATATCTATTACACTAAAAATGAATATTTAGTTCTCACTCCCGGATCTTGTATATGTTGGGTGTGTGGATGACTTACTCGATATTGTCTGCAATAACCAACCTTCCGTTTGGAGACTCCGGAGGTCCCCAAACCCAGGAAGCCGGAACGGGGCTTTTCCTTTTTTGTCGTGCCTGATGCGCAGCAGGCTGGGGATTTGGTGTGCATAGGCGATCATTTTCTAACTCAACAATCTCTGAGTAATCGGCAGTACCAGGCTCAGACTCTATGGTTTCTGAGCGAAGGAATTCAGGTAATGGACTTGGTGTTCGCAGTATAGCTGGAGGACTAGAGAGGTAACTCTCAGTATTAGAAGAGAAACTGATCTTTCTTGAATGTGAATCCGCACAGGAGAGTAAAAGTAATGAAGTAAGTAAACCGAGAAAAAAAGGAGAATGTTGAGGGTTGGAAGAAAGATTCTGTGTTTGAAAGGCGCCCAAAATAGATTCTAAACTTCCGACCGTACAACTAAGATACTAAGAGAGCTCAAGAGCACTCAAATCACCTTAAGTCGTAGGCTTTTTTCCACAATATCTTCATTTAGAGAGTATTTGCCTTTGACCGTACTTCATCCGGTAATGTAGTTCTAGTGAGCAAAGTGCTCGGACTATCGTTTCCCCGGTGATACGAACAGATGTGGACGATCAAAAGCTAAAAATCGAGGTGAAACATTCATTGGGTGACCCGGGCCGGGCCCCCTCAGGCCCGGCCCGGCCCAGGGAAGCTATTGAGTGAGCCCAGCCCAATGAACCCGGCCCAGCCCAACGAAAGACCCGGGTTAACCCAACGAAGGCCCAACCCATTGGAAGGCTTGTATATATCTTTCATGTGGCAGGTGTTTTTTTTACTTAATCTTGATCTATTATCTCAGTTAAAATGCCACCAAGAAGACACACACATACCCTCACATCCATCATTCACTCCAGGATTGTTCCTCATAGGCACATATATTGGCATTGCCTTCTGAGAATTGAGTCCAAAATTCTAGGAGGGCTTCCTTACCACAATCCGTTCATAGCACAGTTCATGTTAGGCCTGCTAATTTTACATGTACATGTATTCCTCCGGTTTTCAAGTTCGATCTTCAAAAAGAAGGTAAACAGCGATTCCGCTTAATTTCTGTGTGACAGATCTAGGCAAATTCTCCTATTACTTCCCTATCTGGAACCCCTTGGACCATTGCAACCAAATCGCCAATCTGCGACAAGTCAGAGCGAACTCAGCGAGGCTTGCAGGGATCCCATATTAGACTAGTCTTTGACTAGACCAGACTTGACTGGACTAAATAATTCTGTCAAGTCCAGTCCCCTCCTCCATTCTTGACTAACAAGTTGGTCTTCTCCTCAGGACTTGACCGATCAGACCATTGGGAACCCTGCTGCCACGCTACCTTGGCCTTTCGCTGCCGCCAAGCAGAGTACTGTTTGCATATTTGTTGTCTGCATCGTCGGAATTGAAGTTCGCTCATTCCAAAAATATGTTTGCTACTCATTCGTGCCCACAGACAGCTGCCCACAGGAATGGTGTTAGGCCCCAATAGGTGTTGTTTTATTACAAATTGTTCTTGGTAGGGTTAGCTAGATAGTTTATTTCTTTATCGTGACAGGCGGGAGAGTTTTTTATTTAGGTAACAGGGAACGGGAAAGGTGCAACTCCTTGGCAGAGAATGATTTGTAAGGACTTGTATGGATCGTGGGATTCGGGTGGTGGGCTTGGCAAGAAAACAGGTGCGTCAACTTAAACTCTTTATATCTACACCACCAGTCTTTAGTCCCACGAGCTATGGTTTTCATTCATTATGGTTTCTTCTTAGTGTCATCAACACTGGGGTAAAAAGGTTCTGATTGTGTGATCAGTGATAGCCCCATTCAGTTTCCTTATATCTTTTCCACGAATTTGATCCTTTCTTCTTATTTGTTTCCTCTCAGAGCGACTGGGAGCTTGTTCTGGGAATTATCGTTCTTTTGACCAGAAAACATCGTTTTAGTAACCTATCTCACACCCGTATCAACTCTGAAAGTGTCCACGTAATCTCAATCTTCTGGATGCTAGTATGCACACTAGTGAAGCCACCATATACCTGTACAAGTACAAGTACACACTATGCCTCTTTGGCACAAGAATCCTTGCAAATCTTACCATGACAAATGGGGAAGGCAAATCTTAGTACAAGTATGTGCTTCTAATCGTCTTAAAGTCAATCAATGTCATTAGCTTATCCATACTCAAGCATGAGGTCATTTACGGGGAACCAGATCACGACCGGGATCCCGATCACCCACTGCAACTACTGAAAAATCAAACTTCCATTTCATTATCTCAATCAATAATAGAGATACTACTTTGAAAATCTAGTTACAAGTACTTTAAAATATAGAGAATCTGAAAATCTAGTTTTTATTTTCTATAGTTCCGGAAGACTAGAGGTAGACTGAGTTTTCACATAAAATCCATGACAATTTTGGAGGTAACGGCAACCGTAATGCGTGGGATTTCTCTTGGCACTATAGGTTAAAGATGCCAAATCATTATTCTAGCCTGTTAAATATAGAGTTTTTGAAATATCAATTAAGATAAATAAAGCCCAAGAGATATTAAAATAAAGCTTGTATCATAGTTACAATTACCAGAGTGCCTACTAAGAGGGAGATAAGAATAACATAGACTATAGAAGGAAAGAAAGCATTTAAGAAACATAATATTAAGACTTAAGAATGCGCTGGTGTAGGAAGAATAACAGGTAAAATCATGTTATGCCAAGGCAAATCCCAAGCATTACGGTTGCCGTTACCCCCAAAATTGTCACGGATTTTATATGAAAACTCTGTCTACTTCTAGTCTTCCGGAACCATACTCATGAATTATTACTCTGGTATAATGGTTTTGAGATACCCTATTTAAGAAAAGAATAATACTCTTTCCAAGTGGTATATGGTTAAAAACCCTCTATCGAGGACATTCTAAAACAGATAGCAGTATAGTATATGTCTTACATATTAAGATTAATCTAGTTTTAATTTCATTTATAATCAGTTTTCCAAGCAATAGTTGTTAAAAGAGAGATGGAAAACTACATATAAACCACATACAAATTGGGTCACTTTTACCATATAATATGTACATATATACCTGCCCAATAAACTCCATTCTTTGGAATACCCTTACCTATGATATTCTAAGCAAATAAATATATAATCTGATGAGAAACTATTATTTTGGCAAGCTCTACAATGTACAGCCTAACTTCTAAGCTCTTTTAGAACAATCTCATAACTGAATATTGGTTCAAATAATTCACAATTGCAATTTGATAGTAGTAAAGTGATTTATCCATAGTTTTTACTAGTTTGATAACAATCCAAGTATAGATTATGCAAAACTTGTTTATTTAGCTTTAAAATTAGTATACTTAGTTAAGGTATTATAGTAAAGAATATTACCAAGAATGGAGTTCATTGGCGCACTATATTTGTAGATATTGTATGGCAAAATTGACCCAATTTGTATGTGGTTTATATGTAGTTTTCCATCTCTCTTGTAACAACTATTGCTTGAAAAACTGATTATCAATTAAATTAAAACTAGATTAATATTAATATATTAGACTTATACTATACTGCTATCTGTTTCAGAATGTCCTCGATAGAGGGTTTTCAACCCTATAGCCCTTGGAAAGAGTATTATTCTTTTCTAAAATAGGCTATCTCAAAACCATTATACCAGAGTAATAATTCATTAGTAGAAAATAAAAACCAGATTTTCAGATTCTCTATATTTTAAAGCAGTTGTAACTAGATTTTGAAAGTAGTATCTCTATTATTCATTAAGATGATAAAATCGAAGTTTGATTTTTCAGTGGGTGCTATGGGTGATCGGGATCCTGGTCCTGATCGAATTCCCCGTAAATCAGACTATCCAGTATCTAGTTCATATGCACGCATGTTTGACCCTTGGGCATTTAGTCGGCCCCACACTAGGCCTCTTCCAAATATTTTCGCACAATAAAGTTTCAACCTCTGTGATTACAATATGCAACGCTCGGGGTCTCATGTATCAACCCTCTCTTAATCTGCAGAAATGGTTTCTGTGCATTAAGGCCAAAGTTAAAAAACCCAAGGCCTGATCATCACACAGGCCGCGCACAGCTTTGTGTTTGGAAAGCATGTCTCCCACAGCTTGGCCCAGCCTTCTCTGAAAATCCTTGGGTTAGTCCAGCCGACTGGGAATACAAGCAGGAAATCAGCCGCTGGGGCTTCGGATTCCACTACAGTGTCAGAGGTATTGTCACAACAGGGGGTATGTTGGGAGGCTGGCACAAAGATTGTGTACTAGTATAATTCAGTACGACCTTGGCCTCAGTACTCAGCCTACTCTCAGCGTACTGTGGAGCAGCAACCTTGTTTCCTAGCTAGTTGATTGTTTTACATTTTTATATAGTTAATGTGGACCCCGGAAGGCAGCTATGGGCACATGGTCATAGCTAGTACAGTAATGGTGGTTGTCATAGAGGCTATGTGTTGGTTACCAGTATATAGGTCTAGAGATAGGTAGATAGAGGATGGACGAAGACCTCTATAACCACCTCAGTGAATGAGGATTTCTGGTATCGTGACCTTTTGATTTCTTCTCTTCTGCGCTGACTTTTTTTACAAATTTATCTTGAGAATTGAAGGTATTGGTAATGTGAGTGGTGTTTGCCCATACCAGTTTATCCTGTTGCTGCCCTGTCTTTCTTGTTTGTCCTCGGACCCCATCACTGCACTTAGCGAAGACAATTTTCTGCTTTCGCCAGGGACTCTCTCACTGCTGCTATTGCGTCATTGAAGTGCCCAGGCGCCCGACATACCCCCATTGCGACTCTACCCTACTCTCTTAGCATAAATAACTGAACATTTGGCCTTACCGCATTTTACAGTACCAGATCGCAGCCTGTTGTTTTTTCCTTATAATACGTTTCATATGTATATTTCTACTGATAATATCGTATATTTCTCTACTTGGTATGTGTTCCTAGTTTCACCTGTACACGGCGGACATTACTACAGCTAAGACATAATTGCGTATATTTCATTAATATTTTATGATAACAATTAGAGGTTTTTATATGTGTTTCCTTATCTAGTGTTCGGGATATCACAGTTGTTTATGCATTACTTTATGCTTTTTTCTTGGTCATATCATGCATGATTATTCCTAATTATTCCCTCACACCCCTATGGATATACGCATACTTCATTGGGATTTTCTTGGCAGGTTTACAGGGTCAAACATGGTTCGCACTTATGTTTCTTACAATGTTTTCCCTTATGTTTCTTCGTTATATGGAGAGCGCGCTTCCTGTATAAATACTGAGGTTACCGCCCATCTCGCTTAGAAGAATAAGAACCAGAATACCTACCAATCTGCTCTCCTACCACACAACTCCTCCTCACTTAGCGTGCAACGCAACCCCCTCGCACTTGCGTAGTATTATCTACATAGCAGTATAGATTGTGCACTATAGCCATATTTTGAACACAGCCCTATACCTCATTCCCGAGCCTTATCATACCTTTACCACAACAGGGAGATATTATTCACCCAGATGGATGGTGTGGTACTAATTAGAATTATATCTTTATTTCATTCTTAAACATTTCTTCGTTGTGGTTTTGGTAGTCATTTGTTGGGAAGTCGGATGTTGACAGGGTGCTCCTCATTGCATTGCAATGTTCGGTTATTAAGCAAATGTGCAATACTTGTGGAAGGAATAAGTGACCATTTTCCTAGAAAAGAGACGTCCGTCTAAAAGTCTGCAACGATGCCGACCTTCAAGGCCGGCTTGACAGTAGGGGAGAGTGCGGCCAAGTAGATGGCGTTTACATAGTGTAGATAATGTAAGCTCTTGACAGTCTAGCTACAAGAATGTAGGACAGTTGAAAATTGGTCAAACACACTCACACTGTTTATCAAATAAAGGTTGAGACACTACACTCTAGAACAACCACTATTACAAATTTAATTTTTAGAAACAGACAGACAGTTCAAGGTATGTAAAGAAAACACAATTGTTGCACGTTTAGCTAATATACTGTCTAGTAAATAACTGAAAGCCCATTTACCAAACAAACTTTCTTTGACTGTCGGCACTTGTCTCTGGCTGCTAGATGGCTGTCCATGTAAACGAGCCATCATAAGGGCTCAAGTCAATACCACAGTCAAAATCAAAAGTCGTATTACCTAATCACATGCTCTTAGAAATAACGAGGGACGCAAATATACAGGCCCTAGTATTAATGGTCATAATAGTGGCGTTTGTAATTGTAGTAATGTTTGGTTGGCGGAGTGTCTGGATTTTGCGGGGTGGCCCATAGTTGCGCCTGTTCTCTCAGCACTTATTCTCACCAGGAGCAGATGTTTTGTGCGTTGACAAAATTAACCGATCAATAAATATTCATAATTTTCGTTCTCATGTTGTCAACCTCCTTGCTACAACCGCCCTGACCCAAACAATAAAAATAGGTAAAAATAATTTAGATACATGGCAGTACAAGAGACAGGCATAAAAAGATGGTACAGAGCAGGGGTAGGGTTGGGTTGGTTCAGACAAATTTGTGGAACACCAGAACCCAACCACCCTTTGACAGAAAATATGTTCCCATTGTCAGGTTCCTCTTAAACCATATCCCTTTACCATGCAGTCTTCAAATTCAAATGTGGTTTTTTGACCATCACCAATGGACAAGAAAAAATAAAAAATGCAGAATAGTCTAACAGATATGTATAATCTCAACATGTAGATGCAAGAGGGTATTAATTTTGAAAATAAACTATAAGTCCCTTCATCCTGGTTGTAACAGGTCTTGGCAATGGAAGTTAGTCCAAGGCACACAACGACAGGAAGCTCCTAAACGATGACAGTCGTTTAGCGTGAGGATTCGGAAATGACAATCTCAGGTCAAGGCTGATCGCATAACGGCAGATCAGGGTCAGGGTTCGTGGGTTCTTGGCGTGGATCTTGGATATCAGAATAGAAGAGGTTATATTCTGAAGTACAGGAGTGGTGAAAGAAATACCAGGTGGTGTAAAGAACCAAGGAAATAGAGGGCTTTTTTTTTTTTTTTTTTTTAAATCATGTATTCGTTGGTAAGTACAAGACACAGCATGGAGCGCTAGCTATGGCCGAAACAAAACTATGAAACAATCCAACGGCCCGCTTCACCTCATCATGGGACAAACAAATACCCCCCACCTGTAGGCAAGCAATCAAACATGAAGACGGAAACTGTACTCCCAAGACCCTATGGTATGGGCCCAACCGCACACCAGCCACCAGCCTAAACTAAGGGGGAGGAAAGGATAGGAAAGCCAAACACGAAGAAAAGCAACATAAAGATGTACAGGAGCAAAGAAACCCTTCAGCAGGCTCCCCTAAATAAAAGAAAAGAATTTTACGGCCCAGGGCCGACGGAGCGGGAAGGATAAAACTACTGTTGCCGGCTGCCCTGAACGAAATCGTACTGAACCCCAAACCCAAAGGGCTACAGGGGCGAGCGGGTCGGGGACAGACTGTCCCCAGTAGTCGGTGGGTGACAGACTTTAGGAACATCCAAGGAGGTAGTGCTATACCATGGAATACCGTAACCATTATGGGGTGCGACCGTCGAGTAAATCGTAGGAGAGGGAGAAGGACGAGGGGAGTCACCCGGCGAGGAGAGCCACTCAGCAGTAGAGGTGCCAGCTATCGTGAGGGGCAGTAGGGTGCCAGCCAAGGCGGCAGGTAAGGTCCCAGCTAAGGAGGGATGTAGCAGTACGGTGCAAGTGGATCTGACGCGTGGGAAGCGGGAGAGGGAAGGCACGCCAAAAACTGAGAAATACGAACGCGGAGGACGGAGACAAGGTAATGATTTTTCAAATGCCGGCTGTACCGACCGAGCAACTCAGGAGAGAGTGCAATACCAGAGAGCAGGGCCACCATGGCAACTACTTCACCAATAGCCCAAAGCTAGCGACCGCGTGTTGACGAGGAACAAAGGGTTGCCGACTGTGCAAATCGCTAAGCGAGACACTCCGCGGAGTGCTGGGTAAAGGGTAGGAACATCAAGGCGAGCGTGCTCAAAGAAGACGAACGGAACCAGAAAAGAATCAATAACCCCAGGGAGGGGAGGCCAGAGGCCCCAGATAGAGGAAGGAGATGAAGGCATGAAAAACCCCGGAGCAGTTACCCCAGGCGGGGTAGATCAGAGGCAGAGGACACTCTCACGATCATATCCCATGGTGTTGAGATTTCAATCGCTGGAGGTGGAGTGGACGAGAAAGATGGCAAGGAAATAGGGAGCTTTTTTTTAAATTTTTTATATCATATATTCATTGTTAAGGTACAAGAAATCGCATGGAGCGCTAGCTATGGCGAAAACAAAACTCAAAAGCCAAAACGAACTAACAAAGGAAATATCTGGAACTATTCTCTTCAACTGGGGTCCGTACCGGTCCTAGGCTGTCATACGAGCCCGACATTAAAACAACTAAATCAAGGAAAACCCTTCCTCAACCAGCGGACAGCATGAAAACTAAATCAATAAAACAATAAAGCAACCAAGAGCCTAGCTCTGCTGAGATGATAAAGAGTAACCAAAGGAAACAACACCAGATGCGCAGGAGGAGACTGACTCTGCGGAGGAAGACGGGCGGGAGAACATGCCCGGTGGGAAAGCTGTGGCTGTAGACCTAACAAAGTGGGTGAGCGAGCCCAGGAGGGCAGCTGACGACCAGACAGGGGCGTCGGGGCCCAACTCAGTGACCCCCTGAAGGTTGCAGTCCCTCACTGGCCTCTTGGCCGAACAGTAGAGGATGGCGTGCACGATGGTCTCTGGGACAGCCTTGCAGCTGGGGCAGGTGGTCGGGGCGGGATCGTCTCAGGAAGGGTGGGCGTGGAGGTAGCTCTTCCCAGACCTCATCTGATGAAAGCGACCCGGGTCGAACTTGGAGAGGCCCATAAATGGATAGGGGCTTAGCGAGGGGCGGTAGGCGTATCTTGCAGGGTCCGGCGCGGCCTTTTGCCACTCCTCCATGAGGAGCTTCCTGCAGAGGAGCTCAAGCTGCGGGTAGGCGCGGCCCAGAGGAGGGGTGAGGTAAGTTTCGCCGAGCATGTGCTGGAAGGTGACTGGGAGGGGAGCGGACCCATCAGGGCCAAGGGCGAGAAGCATCGAATGCGGAAGAGCGTCATGGGGGAGGTGGGTCCTGTTCCGAGCAGGGGGCCTAGTAGGTGTGCGCCACGGGAGGGGCAGTCTAGCCCCTGGATTCCCGCGGGAGAGGGCTCTATGATCGGGGGCGTGGCGGTACAGAGACGGCATCTGAAGCGATGCTGGAAGCCTGGCGGCGGCTGTGTTGATCTCCGTTGGGGAGCACATCACCCTAAGGCAGGCCAGGCGGTACTTGTACGCAAGGAGGAGGTCATGTGGGGGGAGGCAGGCTTCAACGGCCAGGATGTCGGTAGGGGTGCAGGAGAAGCAATTCGTGGTCCATCTCTGGACCTTGTGCCAGAAGGCCGAGAGCTTTCTCGTCATGTGAACGGTGGGTTTGAAAGTATCCGCGCCGTAGCTGAGGATGGGAAAGAGGAGAGAGGGGGCCAATTGGTGGCACAAGAACGGGGGCAGACCCATCCTCGGGGGGGAGAGCCTCTTTACGGCCACGAAAGCAGCTTTGGCTTTAGCCAGTCTCTTGGTAAAGTGTGGGGTCGTGGAGATGGAGGGGGTGAACCAGTATCCCAACCAACGGACCACGTCCTTGGGGGGAAAAGTCCACCTGTCTAGGTAGATTGAGGAGCGGGTGACAGGACCTCTGTCCCTGATTGTCCTCCAGTGGATGAGTTCTGTTTTTGGGATGGAGAAGCTAGCACCCAGCCGGGCCCCCCTGCCCTTCAGTACTGCGTAGTGCCTCTGTAGGGACTGCATGTTACGTCGATAAGACGCCGAGGAAACCTTCAGACCAAAGTCGTCGACATAGGAGAGGGTAAGACCCCGGGGGATCTCGCAGTGTATGCGGGAGACATAAATGACCAATAAGAGAGGGGAGACAGGGAATCCTTGTAGGGTGCCAACAGAAACCGGGGCGAAAACCTTTGGCGAACCTTGGTACCAGAGCCGGTACGCCCTACCGGTAAGGAAGGACCTGGTCCAGGAAACGAAGTATGGGTTGACAGCCCTCAACTTGAGCATGCTGCACAGGGTGGAGGGGTTCACGTTGTCGAAACCTCCTTTAATGTCCAGGAAAAGCGTGGATACTTTCTTCCCGGCCAGCTGGAGGGTTCTTATTTCGTGGGTCAGAGTGGTAGTCACATCAGAGGCCCACAGGCCAGCCAGCGAGCTGCATGGGTCAGGGTTGAGGAGGCCGGCTTGGCGGGCCACGCAGGACAGTCGCGAGTTCATTATCCTCTCCAGGATCTTAGAAAAGGTTTGCAGCAAAACGATGACACGGAAAGAGGAGGGCAAGTCATAAGAGGGCTTCCCCGGCTTGTCGAGCACAATACCGTTGCCCATTTTGAGGGCGGGGGGCTGGAAGCCATAGGCCACCAGCGGGGCGAGGAGGTCGTAGATCAGGTGCGGAGCCACCCGATGTATTCTCTTCTACACAGAATTGGAGATCATGTCAGGGCCAGGGGCCGACGACGGTGAGGATCGAGCTAGGGCTCTGCCTATTTCGTCCGCTGCCAGGGCCGGGCAGTCTCTGAACGGAAGCAGAATGGAGTCGACGGGCCTCAGTTGCTCGCCTGGAAAGAAATGGTTGAGGAGGGCCTTGTTGAGCTCCAGCGGCGTTACCGCATCAGGGAGCTCGGGAAATGGAGGGGGGGGAGTCCCACCACGAACCCCTTCGCTGTCCAGACCGTCTGAGGGGTTGCGGTGGCCAAAAAAGGGGACCTGTGGTCCCTTTTGGCTTTCTTAATTGCTTTGAAGTAGGCCGTCCTGGCCGCGCTTGCGGACTCAAGGCGGGCAGCATCGAACCTGTCTACCTTCGAGGAGTGGAGGGCGGAGTTGTAAGCTTTCCTGAGCTGAGAGTGGAGATTAGACCATCAGGGCTTGAACCTGTAAGTAACCCTTTTTACCGGGATGTAGAGAGCCAACTCCGCTGTTATTCTGCCCAGGTTTGTTTTGAACCAGACATCCATCGACCGGGAGGTGGGGAGGGGAGGGGCAGGCGAGATAGAGGCTGCTTTGAGCGAGGAGTTGAGTGCAGGCCAGTCAGTCAGGGCCCAGTTGGGGGCAGGGGGGGGCGCGCGGAAGAGGGGGGCTTCGAAGTGGAGGAGGATTGAGATGTAGTCAGAGCCAGTGGAGGGGAGGGGGTCGAACTACTCTGAAAAATACGGGGCGAGGAGGGGGCACGCAAAGGCTAGGTCAAAGACGCCGGGGCGCCCGATGAGAGACATGGAAAACCGAGTAGTGTTCGTTACGGGGCCCCGTTTCTGACACACGGGGCGCCAAGAGCAGGTTATTAACTGCATATTAAAAAAAGAATCGTCCAAATCGGACCAAAACTGAGTGAGATAGAGCTCTGTGAAGTTGTCTAACTTCAAAGAGCTCTATCTCCGTCAGTTCTTGTCCGATTTGGATGATTTTTTCGACCAGTTAATCAGAATAACCTATGTTATTTTGTCCCCGCTCCTCGGAACCGGGGCCCCGTAACGAAGCCTAAAACCGAGTAAAAACACATGGGACGTTCAGGAGAGTAAAGCCCAACTCTGTAGCCCTGTCAAAATAGGGGGTCGAGGTGGCGAGCTCATCCTCCATGAAGACGCTAAGCCGGTCCGCCGTAGGGTGGTGGATGTTGAGATCACCCTGCGTGAGTGTGGGGAGAGGGGATGCCGGAAATATAATCTCCGGAAGGACGGAGCGGGTATTGTTGAGACGACCCTTCGTGCTGTAGCAGTTGATACTCGTGAAGCCAGTCGTGGAAGGATTGAAAAAGCCGTCAGGGGTGAAGAGGTCCAAAGCCATGACGTTACCCCTTCGGAAGAAGCAGGGCAAGAGTGAAACAGTAGCCAAAAAAGAACTGTAAACGTAAAAAGCAACTCGGGGCTTGCAGCCACCATTGGTAGAGGGGGAAAAACCGGTAAACAAATTAAAGGAAGGAAGCTTGCCCCTGTAGACCGGAGGGTCTTGCAGGGCGACAATGGCCGAAGGGTGGGCCAATTGCGTAAATGACCCGAAAAGCGACAAAAAAACATCCCAGCTCCCGAGGCAGTTGTGTTGAACCAGTGTGAAGGGTTTCAGAGGGGGAGGGGCGGCCTGCTCCCCGTCCCCAAGCGTTTGGTTGTACTGCATTAACGGGCCAGGCCCGATGGGGTTCTGCTCATGGGAGAGGGGCTAACGGGCTCCACGGGAGGGAGCGACCGACTACCTTGGGTGGGACCTAAAAGGGCCGGAAGCATCGTTGTGCTTCTGGCTCTTGGAGTAGCCATCCCGAACGCTGACTGGAGAGAGCGGGTGGGTGAAGCGGGGCACGAGAGGTCATTATTGTCAGTGGCTGTGTCCATCTCGTCACCAACGGGCAGCGGGAGAACAATCGTTTCCGCAGCGGTGAAACGCCTGAGAGTGGGCAGAGAGGGGTGGGACTCACAATCCCTGTGAGTCGGAGTGTGGGGCCGTCCCAGTTGGCGCAGCGCGGTGGCGAGGAAGAACCACAGCCAGCAGTAGCCTTAAGGTTGCCACCTCCAGGGCAGGTGGGGTTGGGGCACCTGTGCATGGCACGTCTGTGGTTGAGGGAGCAAATGGGGCAGACGGGATCGGTTGAGGGGCACCTGGGGGCGACATGGCCGTATCCCCAGCAGTTCTTGCATTGCGTGTACCTATTGGAGGGGTACGCACGCTCGACCGTACGCCAGCGGGAAAAGAGACGGATAGAGGAGCCCATTGTGGGGACGTCCCCAGCGTGGACTGAGACGATGATAGAGGTGGCAAGCTTGCCCTCCCTAGATTGTGCACTCGCGTTTAGGTACCTGGCGGCGAGGATTCTAATGTTCTTGGAGTTAAGGATCGACTCCGCGAGGAAGGGGAAAAGTTCGTTCTGCTCCTCCGGCAGATGGGCGATGGAAAGGGAGTGGATGGGGAGCTGGGCTTCGTTACAGGCGAGGCGGAAGGGCAACCAGGGAGACTCTTCCACTGGGAATGACTTGTTGAGTTGGCATGACAGGGCATCAAAGTAGGGTGCGATGGCGGCAGCGGGGGTGGCAGGATCGGTGACGAGGAGGGTGACGGATCCGCGGTCGTTGACCTTGGTCGTGACTGCGAGGAGGATGATAAAGTTCGCATCCCTAAGGACACGGGCAGCGATGTTGGGGAAAGTGGCAGCAATCACAGACGCCTGTGGGTGCTCAGAGGGGAAGGAACAGGGAGCCTAAAACCTTCTTTCGGCCTTAGGGAGCGACTTCAGTGCCTGGGTAACAGTCCCACTGTTGCTTGCTGAGGCGACTTTGGCCGGTGTGAGAGAGCTCTTATTCTTCCTGCCCTTAGGAGCGCCTAACGAGGAGGCCTTGGCCTATGAGGGCTGGGTTTTGGGGCAGTTAGGGGCGAGAGGCCCAGCGATGAAAGTGGTGCGGTCCGGGTACTTCTCCTCTTAGAACGCGTTTGCCTCCCACGAATTGGGAAACTTGTCCGCGCATGCCCTGGAGTCGCCGTAGAAGGAGCGGGTGTCAGGGTCATACCTACGTATGTAGGGGTCGAAGGAGGACAAGGAGCCCTTGTCAGGGGGAGGTGCGCGGGCCTTAGCTCTGGGTAGTGGCATAGGGTGGGCAGCGTGTGGGGGGGCAGCGTGTGGGGGGGCAGCGTGTGGGGGGGCAGCGTGTGGGGGGGCAGCGTGTGGGGGGGCAGCGTGTAGGGGGGCAGGGTGTGTGGTGGCACCGGACGGACGACCAGGAGGCCGAGCGGAGGCTGGCACGGATCGTGTGGTGACACGGGTCGGGTGAACAGGAGCCCGAGTGGGGGCTGGCGCTTGGGACGGGCGGGCCGAAACCTTATGTCACAGGTCACGAATGGCCGCATAGATGGGGGCGAGGGTTCCTTCGAGTGCTGGCCAGGTAGCGAGAGTTGCAACGGTAGCTTGGATATTGCCCAGTTGGGTTGTTATGGTCTCGTGCTAACGTGTCATGGACGCGAGCGCGTTCAGGGTGGAGCAGGAGAGGGGGACGAGGATCGTCTCGCCGTCCGAAAGGCCAGAGAGCTGGTGGTCGTCGAGAATCGGGAGTTGGGTCGAAGTGAAGTTAAGCCTTGCACGGGTCTCCCGAACAAAGTCGCGTATGTAGAGCTGGGACTCCGTGAGGTCCGGGGAGGATGACTACCTTAATGGAGCTCTGGAGGAGTTCCTCAAAGAGGGGAGGGTGGGGAGGTCTTCTATCTTGACGATGGGGGATCAGGGACGCGAAGCCTGAAAGGCAGGGCAGAGTTAGGGGGCAAGAGGGGATCGTGCACTGAACAACATAGAGTTGGAATTTCAATGACTGGAGGTGTAGAGGGCGCGCAAGGAAATAGGGGGCTTTTTCTTTTTTTTTCTTTTTCTTTTTTTGTATCATATGTTCGTTGATTTCTAGGTAACTAAGGTACAAGAACTCGCGTGGAGCGCTAGCTATGGCGTGAACAAAACCTTTAAGCAATCCAATGACCCGCTTCACCCCCTCATGGGAAAAATCAAACCCCTCGACACCAGAGCCCATCCTCCCCCCTTATAGCACCTAAGACGAAAGCAAGACGGAGCAATACCTTCCTCCAGACACGTAAGGAAAAACAAGTGTAGAAACGAAAACAGGGAAAGATACAAACCCTTCGGCGGGCCCCCCGAAACAAAAGAAATGATTCACACGGCAACAAAGTGCCGACAGGGACGGAAGATAAAACTACTATTGCCGAACCTTAAACGAAAAATAGATCGAACCCCAAACCCAACAGCTACAGGGGCAGGCTATATCCCAACAAGCCAAAAGCCAGGGGGCGGCGACGCTTCGGACTTTAGCATAGGCCAAGGAGGTAGTGCTATACCATGACACAGCGTAACTTAATCCCAGGTTCGCGACCGTAGAGTAAATCGCAGGAACGGGAGGAGGACAAGCGGAGTCACCCGGCGAGGAGAGCCACTCAGCAGTGGAGGTGCCACCTATCGTGAAGGGCAGTAGGGTGCCACCCGACGGGGCAGACAAGGTGCCAGCTAAGGAAGGATGTAGCAGTACGGTGCAAGCGAATCTGACGCGTGGGAAGCGGGAGGAGGAAGGCTCGCCAAACAACCGAGAAGTACAAACACGGAGTACGGAGACGGGGTCACAGTTTTTCGAATACCGACCGTACCGATCCCGCAACTCAGGAGACAGTGCAATACCAGAGAGCAGGGCCACCAGGGCAACTACTTCACCGATAGTGTGAAACTAGCAACCATGTATTGACGCAGGAAGGAGGATTGCCGACGGTGCAAAACGCTAGGCGAGACGCATCGCGAAGTGCAGAGTAAAGGGTAGGAACATCAACGCGAGCGTGCTCAACGAAGGCGAACGGAACCAGAAACGACTCCATAACCCCAGGGAGGGGAGGCCAGAGGCCCCAGAGACAGTAAAGGGATGAAGGCGTGATAACCCCCCGAGCAGTTGCCACGGGCGGGGGAGATCAGAGGCGGAGGACACTCTTACGATGATTTCCCATGGTGTTGAGATTTCAAACGCTGGAGATGGAGCCGACGAGAAAGATGAAAGGAAATGGGGGGCTGAGCCTCTTTATATAGAAGGAAATCCTAGCACAGCCTTTGCCGCCTGACTCATACCCCAGTATGAGTCACACATCCGCATAACCAAGGAAACAATACAATTTGTCATAAACCTTACAAAGGAAATCCCTCGTTGCAACCGTGTAACAAAAGAAGAACACCAAAGTTATCCCAACAAGTATCTCACCAGGTGACCGTGAGACTGGTGAAGTAGGGACTGTATGAAACAAAATACTGGTTTAAAGGTTTGAGCACCATCTTTACCTAGCACTTGTATGTGTTTGATTTGATGGTAAATATGCTCGAAAACAGGTTACCTACATTGTCCACTAATATTTCACCTTATCATTTGCATTGGATATGAGGACAATACTTATTCTGTCAATGTCTTCCCTTTAAGTATACCACTGCTACTGAGACATTACTTATGCACTGTACTCTCTTTTTATACCTGTTCCTTGTATTCAGTACTGTACTTCTATAATGTTTTCAACCGGGTTATTGACCACCTCGCGGATTTTGACCACCACGATACAACAAGAAGTATCAATACAAACTATTTGAAGAAAGTAACAAAAATAGAGTCTAATGAAGCCAACTGAACCTCCATTAACAATGACTAACTAATAAATGAAAAAATGCTTTTCAATTACAAATACAAGTAAAGTTAAAGGAAAAAGATAGAATGAAAGATAAAATTTGGTAGATGGAAGGAGCGGAAGATTGGTTAAGGAGAGAAGTACAATGATTTAGCTTAGAAGCTAGAATGCTGATTTCGAAAGGCCTGGATAGCAGGGCCAGGGTCTCCTGATTCACCTAAGAAGAAGTCAGATGGAGAGACAATGCGGTCGGTTAATGAAAGAGGGGGTAGTGATTCGGGATTTTGGCGATTTTCAGCGATCGAGAAGATATTGTCTTTCACTATAGGAGGTATACCATACCAGGCCAGCTCTTTCAGCTCATTTACCCGAGCTTTTCTCTTTCATGTAGAAGCTGTATTTAACTCAATTTTCAATTCTTTTATTTTCCTATCCTGCTTCATCCCCTCTCCTTCAAGCTTTTTCCTTTTCAATTGTGCAAGCTCACAGGTCCAATCATGAGTGCTTTCCTGATGCCCCACTGATCATGCTTGCTTGCCTGCTTTTTCTCCTTTTCTTGCTTGAGGAGCTCTGCATTTATCGTCGCTGTAGCTAAGCATTTTTGCCCAATGGAAGCAAGTTCACCCCTTGCAGCCTTGACTCTATTGAGATCGTGAGAGTTCTGAGCCACAGCCTCTAGCTGTGATATCTCATCGACGTCAGAAACACAAGTAGCAGATCAGCGAGGTGCTCCAGCACTTTGCTCAGGGATCTGGAGGGAGAGGTCACAGAGAATACCCAGGTGGTTCATTAGGGAAATACCAGTACTCGAAATGCAGAACGGATATTGGAAGAGCTGAGTGCCCAGGTCCGGGCACTTATAAGTATCGGACAAAAGTCTCCCTTCTGAAGGCCAGCCTAGGGGCCCTCTTTCCGGCCCCACTCATCAACCACTTGGCCAAAGAGCGCTGGAGTGGTGAAAGAATACCAACATCAAGTAGTTGAAGGAGGTTGGTTAAGTGCGGAGAGAAGACTACTAGTCTAATATGATGCTGAAGGGTGAACTCAACAAACTCAAAGGTTAAATGTAATCTGTATCAGTCGAATAGTAGCAAGCGGTACTCAGAACTATTGTCTGGCCAGGTATTGGAATAAAAGTGCTCCTTCACCTATCGTAAACCAAGATCATCATTCAACTAGCCTATTAAGGATAAGGCAAAACAGCCTCACCATTTTCCTCATAGTCGTGCCTGCCCATATATTGGGCTTCACACTTATAAATGATACAGGGTGGTATTGTCATACCAGCTGCAGATATACACTCCATGAGAGTGATCCATTCTTGACTTCCCTCCTGCCGAACTGGTGGATTTTTCCTATCGGAATGACAGAGAACTTGTTCCTTGCTTGATACACCAAGAAGCAAGCCTTTCTCATCAAAATTCCAAAGATTGTTCGGTTTTATCTGGTATCCACTTTGTGTTTCGCTAAGCCAGTTGAAAAGTAATTGACAACCCGAGGATCACTTGACACTGCACCTTTACGGTTTACTGTATTAGCAAAGCGTGCTGAGACTACTCGATGGCGGTTCATAAAGTGTTGGATGAGGTGCTTTCCCACCCGTACCCGGGTAATATCCTTTGCAGATCCGTGTCGCATGAGGATAGCTCTCATCATCTCCTCCACATAGCAACGTTTTGGGTCAACCCCCATATCATCCAATTCCTTCACCCATTCAACCATTCTTTCCTCCTCCTCTTGAAACAATTTCTGCTGCTTTTCATGCGCTTGATTAAATGCCTTTGTTAGTCCTTCTATGCAATTTTTTAAGGTCCCTTTATTCAAACTGAATAACTGTGCAGCACCATGATAGGTTGCCTCTGGATGATCTCTCAGATGCGAAATTGCCTCAGTGAGGATGGTTTCCCGCTCTGCATATCCAGATTCTTTTACTTGGGCTCGGGATCAGGGCATTGTTGAGAAATTGGCCGAATAATGTCATGTGTTGGGGTTTCACGATGGTGGTCAAACTCCCCGGGGTGGTCAATTACCCGGTCGGAAACGTTACCATGCATCAGTCTTTATAAAAACAGAGAAAGTATTATGAGGTGCCTGTTGAGTGGTGATGATTTTTGTGGGGGCCTAGAAACGATGCGTTGCCACACTCACCTGGGTCATCGGTTAATTTTGTCCATGGACAATTCTTTTTTCATCCGGAGTTTCGTAGGAGGCCATATTCCTAATTTTGTGACAGCAGCTACTGTACTGTACATGTGTCATCTCCCCAGCAAATGATCAAATTGTGCTTTAGCTAAGCCCACGCCAGAGACATATGGGAGCAGAATAAATCATGCTGAATCATGATCCGCCACGGGACTATTTTTAGTCATGGGTGATGCACCCTACAGGTATAACGGGGGTCGACCCCATACATTAAATAATAGTTCTTCCAGCCAGACTGTTCGTTCAAAAAACTGCCATTATGATAACTTGATTTCTCACAATACCCACACACCCATCCTTCCAGGAGATTGAAACTGACTGGCGCTATATCCAATTCTGCCCCTGACAGGAGATCGCCAAAGGCTCTAGATCATCGATTTCACTCAGTACCAAGTATTAGAAGCAATCACCAATCCGGGCACACACATACCCTGTTAAATTTCTGTAATGATGCTGGGCATGCTAGGCCTATCGAGCACGCACACGGCCTATCCCGTTATCGTTCTGACAAAGAAGTTCTGATATACGCTCTCGATTGATACGTTCGCCAGGAGCAACTTGTTTGATGCCGCTCGGGGTGGTACCCATAAGCGCAGCGCACGTCGATATCATGCAGACAAACCTCCGGATATGCGCGCTGGATTGATGTAGTCCCGGAAGGAAGGGTAGGATGCGTAGAGGCTATGGAGCATGAAGAAGTTTTTTGTGAAGTTTGTTGTTTCCTTTGTTAGCATGATAGCTTTGCGGAAGGGAAAGGGGAACTTGTGTAGAAGAGTGGGGGCATGCATAGAACAGAGTGGATCTAAGTCACGGTCGGTTCAGAGGTGAGAGGAATTGCATGGAAGACTTCCCCATTGTGATTGGTATATACCTCTGTCATCGTCGCTAGTTAGTTAGAGATCATCGAGCATTGTTCGTGAGCGCGAGCGAGTAGTTGAATGAGGAGTTTTTCCCGTCCCTAAGTTGTGTGTATTTGGTGATCGAACTCAGTTAGTATTGTTTCGATCTTGGCGTTTCGTTTCATGGCCATGGTCCTCCGTTTTGCATTTCTGCCATTGCCAGATACCCGTCATATTGGAACCCCAAGGCAGAGACTAACTCCGCATAAATCCGGGAAGGGCCGCACCTTCGATTTGTAGGATCAGCTACAGATTTTCTTGAGAGTAGCAGGAACCGTCTATTCTTGTTATAACCCAAGTGTCAATATTCATAATCCGCTGTGAATGAGTTCTTCATTCCTGACTGAAACCGGCCACCCTTGAGAACTAGCCACAATCGACTATTGGGTCAGGGTCACGGTTCCCCTATTTTATCCATTATAATATCACGGGGCCTGTCAATTAGATTACGATGGATTATAGTCTCTGTGATATATTTGGTGATACTTGTGACCCCCCCCGTCACTATGACCAGGGCTAGGACATGCTACCAGAAGTGCTTGAAGAATTGACCCACATTCTGGCATGTTGTGGTTTCTATTCATGGTAAGGTCTGCCATTCTCTGCGGGCTTTGGTCTTATGCTAGGTACTGATATGGTTAGTTTTCGTACTACACTAGTCTTGATATCGGAGGGATGAAATTCGGGATTCTTGTGCACGAGGTTGAGTTCTAGCTCCTACTGTAGGCGACAGCGCGATATCTCGCTTAGCATAATATTACATCTTCCATCACATTCTCTGCAACCAGATCTGCCACGGCCACCAAAGGCTAATTTCCCACTAAACAAAAATACTATCCCCAGCACCTGACCTGAGGCTACGTTCACTTGTCCTGATTCACTTCCCTATCTCTGGTATAAGTCTAACGAACGTTAGAGAGTGGAGCATATAGAAATCACAAAGCAGTCATCCTCTTATCACTCGTTATATCTGTTGATGGATGTGTTCGCCCGGACCAGAGAAAAGAAGCTTGATTTTCTAAGGAAGCGGAGAGCGTGCTATTTATGCTGCGCAACCAGAGTACATATCCACTGTAGAAAAAAGAAATTCAAGAAAACAAAAGAAGACGAAAGAAAATCTAATGCGCATAGAGTTACATCTATGATTGACTGATTGAGCTTAAACTCTGACAGCATTGAAGTGAAACTAGTATGAACTAGGAAGTACTGTCGTACTCAAGAAGATAGAGAGTACATATCCGAAAGTATAATTTCAACAATGCGCAGCTTAGAAATTGAGGAAGTAAAGGGAGACTAAGGAAGGAAACAAGAGTAAAAGAAAACTACTTCTGTACGGCGGATAAACTAAGTCCAACAATATCACCGGTCATATCTCTGCTTTCACATCATTACTTGTAACCTGTGGGCGTCCAACTCCCTTGGATTGCCGCTGGGGCATGTGGTTAGGCGGTTCTGCTATTAGGTTGTGTGGATATGCCAATATCATATGCGGATATGTGGTTAGGAGAGATATGCTTATAGGACATGCTGCTTTGTAGTTTCCTGGTCGTTAGGTGCTCTCAAATGGGTTTCTGTGTTCACATCTTTTGCCTTTAGGCATACCATATTGGTTGATAGCTTTGTTGATATCCCTGGCCATAAAATATGAAGTATCGGATATTTGGTTTGTTCTCGTTTCTTGCATACCGACTGTCATCAAGAATGAGAATTGGAACATGAGCAGAGGATTGGTTTTAGGATCACAGAGGATTATAGGATTTCATCACTGTGCTAGATTGTGTGTGATCGCTGGAGGCCGGGTTTGTTAGCTACATGTCTCTCTTTAGAGTGTATTAATTTCAGGGTGGTTTTGTTGTTGCTAGTTAGAGGAAGATATGTATCTCCTGGCCTGTTCTTGGCTAGAAAGAGAACGGCCATCTAGTCTACCGTTCATCCATCACTCACCATACCACTCAGAGTCTACCATGATTAAGCCTTTGTTCTTTGCTTATTTTGTGCTTTCCTTTAGGCTTTATCCAACTCTACATTTACCTTGAGGCCTGCATAACTCTTCCAAGCCTAGGCACATTCCCGAAGCCTAAGTGCATTCATGCTAACCATCTGAACAAGGAAACAATCATATCAACAGGCCAACAAGCATCTAGCAACTTCCAACATTTGCACAATGCAGCTTATTCTCATTTCCGTGCATACAATCAGATCAACGTGCATATCTAGTAAAACTACTACGATGCCCACTATATGTCGTTTATCCAGACCGAGAGCAACACCAGCTACAACCATCCCATCCTTTCACTCTTCTGATTCAAAATGTTACCCTTCTCAAGGTTCCCCATTGCATTTTCAACTGCCCGTAGTGCTTCATTCCATGCTATTAGCTCTCATGTGGGTGACATAAATCTTTTACTCAATTTGCTAGGTTAACTACTAACTACATTTAGCACAAAAGTAACTCCCCTAATGCAACAATCACAATTTCTGCTAATGGCAGGGCCATGAAGGCAAGTGGTCTAAACAGATGAAGGGGCAGCCGAACACAATGAGCAAAGAATTCCCGAAAGCAAATAGTTCACATCCAGAGCGAATTGCGGATAATCCTGGAGCGACGGTGAAAAAAAGCGTTAAGTTCGTAGGACAAAAAGAGCCCAAGAGCAAACCGTTTCTCCAATACCTTAAATGGAATCACCAACTCCACGAGGCGGCATTTGAGAAGAAGATAGATGAAATTCGTCACCTAGATGTATGATCCTACATACAATCACTTATTCCGAGATTTTCTAATTTTGTAACAGCGTTTGATTCTTATTGAATCAACCGAGAGAAGGCGGTTGGAGGCCAATTTCAATGTGCGAGGCGCAATAGGTACTTAAGTGGATCATGAATATTGAATTGACACTAACCTTGTACAGAATGCATCTTAGAGCAGGCTCGAATAGAGGAAAAGATTAGTGGAACTAAGGGCGAGCAAGACTCTCTGCAGAAGCTAGTCCAAACAAAAGAATTTGCAACTGTTCTCAATGCAGAAGTATCCGCTAGAGGACTCAAAGTGTGGGAGGTTACACAATGTCTTAATCAAGTCTACCATGTGCTCTCAAGATATGCCCATGGACACAAGGAGGATGTCGTCATCGAAGAAAGATTCCACCCAGCCAACCAACGCGCTGGACTTGTTGCACTGATGAAGGTTCAGGATAAGTGGAACAAGCGGGTGGTGTGGAAGGAGGTGAAGTCAGGGCAGGAACATAAGAAATAAGCGGGTTGTTGAAAGAGGACAGGCCATGGAAGTGGGCTGATTGTGGGGATGGGTTTGGTTCTTGAGTTGGATTTTGTTTATGAGATTTGTGAAAGGAAGGGATGTGGAGCAGATTTCAGGATCAGTATCGGAAATGATGGCGATTGCATATTTTTACCACAGCACTAGATTCCAGTTCACATCCCAATTTATGGGTAAAATTAAATTGCGCTTTACATTTTTATACTTCCTTTACCACTCCAGCGAGCCCTGCCATTAACCCGCCCCAATTTTCCAAAGCAGAACAAGTGTATTAGAGGAGACTAAGGATGACATGAGGGGAAATTCGAGGAAGCCCTAAGAGAGCAACGCCAGAAGGAAAAACAACCCATGCGTTCGCCTTTTCCCGCTGATCGCGCAGTTCCACCGCCGGAGGCTTTGGTGTGGTTTATCGCTGCCCTTGACGGGGGATATCGTTCCTGCCGATGTATCCTGTTGTGACAATGAGGGCGCATGAGGGACCACTAGAGGTGGCGGGTGAGAAATGATGGACGGGATCTGTAGGAAGGATGATGATCTCGAGATGTGGGAGAACCGGAAGGGATGGTTCTAATGGGGTTCACAGACCCGGTATTCTTGAGCTATGACCCTGCACTGTCCCAGCAACCGGCAATACCTTAATCCGCCAACCTCTGAGACATTCCCTGTTCCATTCGAGCCGAATCCTGTGTGCTTTGCCTAATTGGCGATGGCTTGTGCCAACCCGCCTTCAAAGTGCAAAACAAACGAAAAGTGAAATAAATCAAGAGAACTCAGATTGCTAACAAAAGAGACTCCTCTTTGTTTCCTATTAACTTTCACTCTCCCCTTCACCCATATTTCCTCCATCACGATCCATCCTCCTTATGATGCGCCCTGTCACTCACTCATGAAAATTGATGCAGAATCCAATCTGCTTTAACAAAGAGACGATGCCAAACAACAACAGGATAGTAAGCGCGATGGTAGGGGGCGGGGGGGTTGGTGCTGTAATGGGTGGCATTATTGAGGAGGTCCCCCGCACAGGTGGCAGAAGTTGTCTAGGACCGGCAAAAATGCTGACCACGGGCAAGGCGCATCGCATGCCGATTTCAGGGTTTGGGTAGAGAGGATTCGGCCGAGCCGGTATGCGAAAGGTAGTATAAGGTGTTGGGAAAAAGACGTCGGGAATGTCACAGTGCAGGGAGATGGCAAGCAAGAGCCCGATGACCCCGAAAATGAACGGTAATATCAGGCTGCAGTTACTAATACCTCCCGGGGAGAGGATTGGGGGGAGGGGCGAAGGTGGCATACCCTTATGGTGTTGAAAATGATACTACTCCCCATACTCTCACGATCCTTCCTTTGTTCAGAGAGGTTCCAGGAGCGCGCTTGTTTGTGGCTTGTGATATGCGCTAAGGATCCGGGCATAGGGCTCCAACATCGGGCATGGATTTGTGTTCCGAGATGTGCTGAGGATTCAGGCATGGGTTTGGCTTCGGAGGCTCGATTTGGCTTCGGGTATACGGGTCGGCTTTGAGAGTTTGGTTTGTACGTTCGGGAAAGCATTATGAATACAGGAATGCGCGATAGTCTTGGGATTGTTCAGCCTTCGGGAAAGCCGGCAGGAAAGCCGAAGACTGCAAGATCAGCCGGAAAGAGCTCGAAGCCCAGGTGTGGGAAAGTGTTTGTTTTGCTTTTAGTTAGCCGGGATTCCTCAGCCGGGAAGGAGAGACTCACATGGAGTAGTAAGGTGCCTCATAGATGGAATGAGGTCATAGTGGATATATACTCCTGTGATCACCCTCAATTAGGTAGTTCGAGAGAGCATCGAGAATCGTGGAGACGTCGTTGAGGATGGGCCTGAGGTTGTTGTGTGAAAAGATTTTCCCCACCCCTGAGTGTCAGAGTGTGCGATCGTTTTCACTGAGATGCTTGGCATTTGTGTTTCGTTTCACCATTCGTCACTCGTGAATCGTTTCTCCGTCGAAGTCCAAAACATAGTTCAGTAGAAGTCGTGACATGCTGCTCGGCATACCCCCATGATACTCGCATTGTTTCCCAGATTATTTCTCGGACATGCATTGGCTTTGGTAATGCTTTGGATTTAGGGAAACCATTTCTGTTGCACAAATGCGCATGGGTTTTGGATTGATGCATCCGGGGACCGGTCTAACAAAAGCGGAAAAACTAAAAACTGTAAGAGAAGGATTCCTGGTGAGGACGATACGGAGAGACTATGGGTAATTGGTGTCTCTGTCTTTCCTTTATTACCAGGGGAATGAGCAGGATTTTCGGCGGATCGATGGATGCACAGCAGTTTAGAAAATTGATGATTGGAGAATCACAACTTTAGTCTTGTCAAAGTCAGGTCTAGTCAATGGCGGAAATTAGACCGACCAGACAGTCATGGCTGTTGGAACTGAGTGTACTGAGATCCGTCACTGGTTAAATCCGAGTGATATAATGTGCATCGCCTTTGGCTGATCCGCTTAATGGCACCTGCCAAACGGCGAAAACCCCGAAATAAAATGAAAAAGTCAAGTGTATCACGCGATATCATATTGTATAGGCACCATGGGGATCCAGTTTTCTGGTTGCTGTTGCATAGTAAGTCAGCGCAATGACCGGGTAAATCCACTGTAGTCGGGCTACCACTCCCGCATTTCCACGCCGAGCAGCACACCAGAGAGGTGTTTCACCGTACTTATCTGGCTTGTCGGGGTTGATGTCGTCCCGTCCGAGTAGTATTTTCACCACCTCCGCGTGCCCACTCTCCGCAGCACACCAGAGCGGTGTTCGCCTGTCTTTATCCGGTTTGTCAGGGTTGATGTCGTCCCGTCCGAGTAGTATTTCCACCACTCCTTCGTGCCCATTCAAAGCTGCCCATACGAGAGGTGTGCTACCTATCAGTGTTCTCAACGGTCCGGGGCCCCTGTAGGGCCCGACGGGGGGACTGCCAAGAGCCCTGGACCGGACGGGACGGCAAAATGAGGTCCACACCCGTCCTGGAAACCTCAGGACGGCCGTCTTTGTGGCGGACGGCGGGCCCTGCAAGGTAAGACATTTAGCGTGGGGGATGGCAGGGGACGGCAGGGGACGGCAGGGGGACTGCGGGGGACGACTAGGGACTGCGAGCAGTGTTGCAAAGAAGGCCTTTGATGATCGAACCCGGGGGGTTAGAAGGGGGGGGGGTTGAATCGGGGCTTCTGAAAATGGGGATTGAAGGGGGGGGTTCTTTAATGTCTTAGTAAGCAAAAATAC
>Ga0307517_10001245_pt1 | contig 42716 bp, 49 predicted proteins | sample 23_EM_MG_FD_194515 | JGI IMG/M metagenome (GOLD analysis project Ga0307517, IMG submission 194515) | Populus trichocarpa ectomycorrhiza microbial communities from riparian zone in the Pacific Northwest, United States - 23_EM | ecosystem: Host-associated > Plants > Roots > Unclassified | place...
GCTCCTGGGAGAGCGCGGCGGTATCCGGCTATCAAGGAGTCTCAGTGACAAGAACATTACTCCGGACCGAAGTAGCAGATTACATTTCCACGACGTGAGGAGAGCACCAGCAATTGCGCCGCTTGCAACTGAATCCGGGACGCGAGTGAACCTCATCTCGCCAAATGTTGGGGGTGGCAGAGGTTCCACAGATACATTTGCTTCCGTCAATCGTGCTCGTCGTTGTCGTATGTATTGACTCGTGTTGAATGTCGAGACGAATAACGGACTAATCAAGTATTCGCGAATGCCTGGGGTCCGGTCAGCACAAAGGAGTTGCTTAGAGCGAGCGCATAGACGTACTAAAGAACGTAACACCAGCAATTCCGCTACTCAGAGCAGCTGAAGACGCGTAGAGCCCCAAAGCGGGGACACCCCTGACCGTGCCGTGCAATGCCCATAGAAACCCGCCAGCAAGGGCTGAAAACCACCGTGTTAGACATAGATACAAGTTCCGTCAAAAATCCACAGACTTGCTTGTGAGCGTTGTGCCCTTTGCGACGGTGAGGGAAGCGGATTGGTCCATTGCGGACTTGGCGGTCGAAAGTTCACATTTATGCAGCATGCGCGCCGGAGGGCGGAAACGGATGTGGATGTGATTATGTAATCAACGATCGGCTCTCATTATTTTCCTTCGTGTCGGGCATTTTCCAGACCACGGACCAAGGCCATGGCCACGGAAACCCTCGCGATTAGCAGTGAAGGTGAGTGCGCTTTCATCTCGTAAGTGGCAACGAAATGCCGAGATTTGCATGTTGTCAGCTGGGACAAACGAACGCCCCCAAAAACGCATCAGGGCCGAAGATTCTGCCAAACGGAAAAGCATCTCCAACCGCCCACAACTGTATGCTCCATTTCGTGCCCTCGGACTCGTGACAACGCATGTACCATTTGTTCTGCAAACGAAATCGTACAAAGGCGCCGTAAATGGACCCAAGGTTCACATCCTAACCTGCCTGGGAAACTCTTGGGCATTGTGGGATGGAGGGAAGATGACGCTGTTATTCGTCGGTGAGTAAGTGCCTGGGTCGTTTGTTTAGCATGACATTTGGGCTGATGAGGTGGTTATGATGAAGGTTCGCAAACGCCTGAACCGATCTCAAGTCTCGCCATGGATGGAAAGGCGGTGTGGGCTGCCACCGGGACTGTTGTACGAAAATACCATCGAGGGAAAGAGGTAATTGTTCACTAGATCCAGGGTTTATGCCGGTCTCACATTGAATGAAAGGTCTTGACAACCTCAAATCCATTCGAAGAGCCTTTAACATCCTTGCTCGTCTTTGGCTCGCAACTCCTTGCTTTGTCCGAAGATGGGGGTAGATTACTTATTTGGAATACTCACGATGGAAGTGAGAGCACTTACGCACCTTCCATGCACATATATCTGACCTAGTTTGATGCTTCAGCGTTCCAGTCGTCAATCCAGTTTGAACCGGGTTTCACTGCCGTGTCAGTTCTCCACCCCGCAACGTACCTCAACAAGATCCTAGTTGCCGGAAGTCAAGGATCAATGCAACTATGGAATATCCGCACTCAGTCCGTGCTCTCTCGTGTCTCGAACATTCCAGCTCTGACAGCTCTTCCAGGACCTGCATCCACAAGTACTCTGCCTCGAATATCCTCAGTGGTTCTGCAGCCTCAACTTCTAACCCCATAATCACATGTCTGGTCCAGTCTCCTGCCATCGATGTTGTTGGGATCGGATTTGCATCCGGAGAAATCTCAGTCTATGACATCCGGGCAGACGAGAGGCTCATGCGGGTGTTCATGCAAGAAGGCAGCATCCGATCACTCGCTTTTCGAAATGGTACGTCACGGCTCGGCACTCCAGTGTCCATTCTCAAAGATGGTGACATTTGTTTCGTTTTCTCTCGTGAACCTAGATGGTACGCAGGTCCTTTCTGCTACCACTTCGACTGGGCACATCGCATTCTGGGACCTCAGCTCGGGTGGAAAGCTTTTGCATGTAATCCGAGGAGCCCACGAAGGCGCAGCAACCGCAATTGAATGGATTCCTGGACAGCCTATCCTTGTGAGTTCGGGAGAGGACAACAGCGTCAAGGTGGGTCCATATGGTTGCTCGCTTCCATTATGTTCGCATTGAATGTGATACTGAATTGTGTCGGGATCTCCCTTAATGTAGCAATGGTTGTCCGACTCGCCCACGACAGCCCCACGGCTGCACAAGTTCCGATCAGGTCACCATGAACCCCCTCACCTTATTCGATACTACGGGGAAGATGGGAAGCAGCTGCTAACAGCCTCCAGAGACCGAAGTTTGAGGTACACTTCCGTGGTTCGAGATTCCCGCTCCTTTGAACTTTCTCAGGGTGAGATGAAGGCACGACACGTCAATGGTCATTTCTGATGTCTATGTATCTAGGATCGTTGATGAGGAAAGCTTCCACGCTTTCGACACCGATCGCGTCGCTGAAGTTCCCGCCGATCGTTGCAATGTCACATTCCACAGGGAGGGCGAAAGATTGGGATGACATCGTTACCTCTCACGTCGACGAAGGTTTCGCAAGATCGTGGAGTTTAATAAATAAGAAACACGGAAAACACTCGTTCAAGTTTGACCCAGATGAGAAGCGGAAGGGACCCCCTACCGGGTCCGTCAAGGTATACGGTTCGGTTCATATCCCACAACAACGTCCTGACGAATGAGTGGCGTACCGTTCTGTTAGGCTGTGTGCGTTTCTGCGTGTGGGAACTTTTGTTTGGCGAGCACGTCGAGCGGGATGATAAGCATGTGGAACATGCAATCTGGGCTGAAGCGGAAGAAGTTTGAGGTTGGGCCACGCCCTCCCGGGGTTTCAAGTCGGTTCAATTTCCGGGCCGTGTCAAAGAAACAGACGGAGTATCGGAGCGTCACTGGCTTGGCAACTGACGCCTTAAACAGGCTGGTGATCGCCAGCACACTAGATGGGACCATCAACGTGGGGAAACTCTTATAGTTCTGGTTGCAGCTCGCTGACTTTCTTCCTCTCAGTTCTTTGATTTCCATACCACCCGGCTAGAGGACACCTTGGTATTGCCGTCCGCTGCAACGGCCATTCTGCTGCACCGAGACAGCGGTCTGTTGGCGGTGGTTTGTGATGACCTTGTCGTTCGGTTAGTGGACATCGAGACACGGAGGATAGTGAGGGAGCTGAAAGGATTCCGCGGGCGGATACTCGATGTGGTTCGTGATCCTGTTTTCTGTCTGGACTCCGCCAGTGGTTTACACAAACCGGGCAGACTTTCTCCCCAGACTCCCGTTGGCTAGTCGTGGCGTCCCTGGACTCCATCATCCGTACGTTTGATATTCCTACAGGGCGACTAGTCGACGCGTTCAGAACACCAAGCGTCGCCACAAGTCTCTCTTTTTCTCCGACGAACGACTTCTTAGCTACCTCGCATGTGGATAGTGTTGGCGTCTTCCTGTGGGCGAATCGGGCCCAATACGCTGAGGTGTCGTTTCAGACAATATCGGAGAACGATATCGCGGACATCGGCCTCCCCACAATGCAGGAGGACATCGACGAAGATGGTTCGTCTATTCTTTCCTCCCTTCTCCCATTTATTACTTCCAAAAGGGAACCTTTTTTGTGCTTGGCATTGGTACCAATGACTGATGGGTTCATTGGCGCACCATAGGTCCTCAATGGTTAGATCCCTCACAACAGTCAGGAGATATGTTTGCTTCACCTGATCAACTTGCCGGAGAGCTAGCTACGTTGACCCTACTTCCGCGTTCACGGTGGCAGACATTACTCAACCTAGAAGTCATTCAGGTGGGTAACAAAACATCCTACAGCGCCAAGCATTAACCATAGCAAAATTCATTTATCGGGCTACTCTCTTGTAGCAACGGAACAAACCAAAAGAACCTCCGAAGCCGTTGGAGAAGGCGCCGTTCTTCCTGCCCACCCTTCCAGGTGTTGAGCATCGATTCGCGGTCCAAGCGAAGGTGGATGAGGCCGAGAAAGAGAAGAAGTCTGCCAAACGCCTTAAGAATACAACGACGGAGGCCGAGAGCACCTTTCTACAGAAGCTTCGGGGAGAATCTACGTCCGGGTCCTGTAAGCCCACCTTTTCTTTCTCTTGTGTCCTTTCCCTCCCGAGAGGCAACCGAGATTCATTATCTGACAATTCTCTGCCCTCTGCTTTCACAACTACTTCAGACGACGAGTTCTTTAATTACGCCAAAACCCTCACCCCGGCCGCTATGGATCTTGAGGTTCGGTCCTTGGTGACGATCGAAAACCTGCAGTCATTCATGGTGGCTCTCATCCAACGACTCCGGTCTCGAAGGGACTTTGAGGCGGTCCAGACGTACCAGAACGTTTTCCTGAGGATACATGGCGAGGTCCTCGTCGCGAATCCCGAGTTGCTGGATATTATGGAGAAGTTGCTCTCCGTCCAAAAGATGGAGAGTGAGAGGGTGTTGGAACTTGTGACTTCCTCCTTGGGAACCTTAAATTTCGTGAGGGAGGTATTATAGTTTAACTATTCGTGTTGAACCCAGGGGGTTGCTTCGGATTCAAGTGGTTGGGTGCGCATATTGTATGGTGTTCCGAGAGGAAAGAAACAGTTAGAGTTCTGTTGTACATCTTCCTGGAGGTTTCTCCCTATCATCAAACAAACTCGTGGGCAGAAATACATAACTCCGAACGGGTTCCGGGACACATGAATATCATCCAGGTTTCGGGTGTATTTGTACAGTTTCCCTGTTAGGTCATAATCGAATCAAGGAAGCAAAGCACATAACACACCCTGTGGCACAGAAGTAACACTGTCATCAGTATGCACACAATCAGGTAAAATAATGGTGGTGCATAGATTGTTGTTCACAGGTGAGGTTGTGTTGCCAGCAGAGCTGTGAACAGGCACTCTGATGAATACCTCCTGAAATGGAGGGGTTTGCACTGGATACAGTGGATTGTGGGGACATTTAGAACTCAGGTGGGATGTTGGCAACTCCCAATTGTGGGCCACTGTGGGGAGAGACCAAAATACAGGCCTTATTCCCAAGACTACACTTGGAGAGGAGGTAGCAGAGAAATGTTGGATACAGATGGTGTGTTGGCCTCAGAGAGTGCCAACAAGGTTGGTTTGGTCTTAATCCCATTGCCTGTTGACCCCCACTGAATATGGTGTGATGAGAGATGTTTGGCCTCTGGAAATGGTGATGGAGGGTAACTGGTCAATGTTGGGCAGGCCCTGTCTGTTTCACTTTTCCATTTGTTCCTGTGTTCCTTGTCAGGCAGGTACTAGTAGTTTCTGTGTGTATCACCTACCTTGGACTACAATTCTTTTATGCCTCAGGGTATCCTTCACACAACAGCTGTACACTGTGCATGGCAAAGGCTGAGATTTTGTTAAGTCATTCATGGCTATTGGAATCCAGTCAGCAAACAACACTCCTATGTGTTGTGTCCAGCTGATTTTAGGAGGGGTACAAGTGTCACTCAGCAGAGAGGGACAGAATTTGTAGACAATTGTCAATGAAACAGCACCTTATATAGGTGAATACAATTACAGGATACTAGATGTACTACAGGTCTCTATTCAAGAAGAACATGACCAAAATCAAGAATCAATACCTCTCCTGACTCATAACCAGCAATCAAATACTGACCATCCCACTGTGTAGCATTAGGTTCTGCATATCTACCAGACAGTTGGAAAACCTCCTTTCCAGTGACTCTATCCTCAATCCTAGCTGGACTGGTGCCTGACCTCCCCAAAACATTAACAAAATCCAGACGGGGTCTGTCTGAGGACACTTCAGAGAGCTGAATGGGGGTTGAGCCTGGAATTCCAAAGTCCCAACCCTGGGTTGGTGACTTGTTAGAGCAGACCAAGACTTTTGAACCATTCATACGGAGGGGGTCAAAAACAATATAGTCCCTTTTAATGCTCTCCTTGCCTGCAGGCTCCCCTGTCCATATAGACCAGGCTATAATAAACCCATCACCCAGCTGAAGCACTCTGGACCCATCTCCTGTTATTCTGAGGCTGTTTGTATAACCATAGGGTGTGTTTACTGTTTGGAGTCCTTTCTCAGCATCCCAGACATGGATTTTTGAACTATCTGATTCTCGCCACACAATGATCAATCTGCCACTAATCAGCTGCATGTCTCCACAGGTGACATTTTGACCTTCAGTTTTGAAGGATTCTTTGCAGAGGCCAGTCAAGATATCCCAGGTCCTTATTACTCCTGCTGAATCAATTGAGAAGGCCAAACCATCCTTTGATTGTAGGCTGACAGATATAATTGGTGTTGAAGTGGATAGTATGGACTCAGTGTTATGTGCAACTAGGTCTGCTGATGAGGCACTGATCTGCCAGAACCTGACTGAATTATCCTCAGATGCTGAGATGAGGGTAAGAGAGGTGGCAAAGACAAGGGAGTTAATTCTCTGTTTGTGTCCAATGAGGGTCATGGCAAGGTGATGATCTGGGCCAGTAGTGGCCCAAAGGTAGATAGTGTCACCAGCAGAAGCAGCAATGAACCTTCCATCAGGAGAGAAACAGCAATGGCTGAGATCCTTATCAGCCAGGTAAAATTCTGCCACAGTTGCTCCAGAATCAGTGTTTCGAACTGTGACAGCTGTCTGTATGCATGAAACAAACTGGGTGCCATCTGAGGAGAATGCAACATAAGAACCAGCATATGTAGGACCAATCTGATGGCCATCAATGCCCCACTGCCTCACAGTGCCATCCCAGGATGCAGATAGGAAAAGTTGAGGATTTGTGGGAGAGAAGCTGACAGTATTGAGATGATCTTTATGTTCCCCTATAACACAACACTGGCCTGTCCTAATGTCCCACAAGTGAATTGTTTTATCCTTAGATCCTGAAGCAATCATGGTGTTGTTTACTGAAATGGACACAGAAAGGACAATGCTGGTGTGGCCATGGAAGGTTTTGATAACTCCACCAGTCTGGACATCCCAGAGCTTGATGGTGTTATCATTGCTCCCAGATACAAGCAGTGTACCATCCAATGAGAAGGCAAGAGATCTAACATAACTGGTGTGCCCAGAGAGAACAGCTGTCTGGCTACCTGTTAGGGCATCAAAGATAATGATGTCCTTTGATGTAAAACCAGTTGCAATTGTGCTGTTACAGTGTGCAAGGGTAAATGTGTAGTCATCACCAAAGAAAACTGTACGGATACATGTTCCCCATTTGGCTGGTCCTATCACCACCTTGACATTGGGAGCATAGTACTCATTGAGCCAGGATGAGGAAGGGTAGGGTGTGCAAGTAGAATTATACATCTTGGAAGGAGAGTTGCAGATTATATCAAAGTTTTCCAGGATGAAGCGCTTGCTATCACTTGCCCACTTGCAGGGAGCTCCTGTCTGAGTAGACATGAGCACAGGTCTTGGTGGAAACTTGGCACATTACTTACCAATGTGTACCATTGCTCAACACTATCAAGAGCATAAACACCAATGTCAAGGTTTCCTGTGAGGATGAGGATCTCAATCCAAAACAGGAGGCTGGTCTTAGAGAACTTGTCAATTGCTGTGTAAACTTCCTCAACACCATGGCCACTTCCAGGGATCTTTGCAAGATGGTTTGTCCAAAAACAGCATGCATATTCCAAAGCATCCCCAATATAGGTAGTCCTTTGTGTAGGAAGATCCTTGACCTCACTGAGGGCAGCATGGTCATCCAAGTTGCAGATGTTCCTTTTTAACCTATTCTCCATCACATTGAGGCATGAAAGTAAGATTTCTTTGTGGTGAACTAAAGGGTCTATAAAGAACTGGGGGTTGGTGCACCGTTCTGGGTCCATGAGGAAGTCTGGAAATGACTTATGGAAGATGCGGGCTGGATCCCCTGTGCTGTCTGGGATCAAAAGGAGAGAGTGGAGAGTCCGAAGAGAGGTGGAAATTTCAGATGTGGTACCACAGTCCTTGAGGAGGTCTGAGAGGGTTTTAATGGAGAGTGGGTGGAAGATGAGCAGCACTGCCCCCACCACAGATTTGAAGTGGGAGTAGAGCTCGTGGTCATGGGAATCCACATCATGGAAAGCTTGCTCCAGGACTTGGGTGTAGAGAAGGTCAATGCCTGACTTTCCTTCATAAGAAGTGTCTTGTGGAAGTGAGATGATGAGGCTGAGCCTTTTGTCAGGTTGGTGGTGCTGGGATGCAACAAATTTGACAACTGTTGAAGCGTAGATGAAAAATCCAGCAGCTTTCTTGCAAAGTATATCAATGTTGTCTGTGCCAGGCCAATCCTCTGCAAAGTCGATATTGCTTCGATTTTTGGTGATTTCAATGAACTGAGCTTTCAAAAACAGCTTGATATCGCTGTCCACTGAAGAGGGTTCTACCTCATGGAGCCTGAGCACATCCGTATGAGGTCGAAGTGATTCCAAACGGAATCCGGAGCGAATCCGAGGTTCAGGCCTGCCGGTGATGAAGAACTTGACAAGGGGGATATCATCCACATAGCGGGAGAGCACGGCCAGGAGCGCAGATGCGGGCTCCTTGTCCTGACACTCATCGAGAGCGTCGATAATGATGAGGGTTGGATTGTCAGTTGCTTGGAAAGGGCCAACAATGAGTTTCTCCATCTGTGAACAGAGAGACTCCCTCCCGATGTCCGGGTTCTTTGCCAAAACCGGAAGTAACTCCTGTCGGAAGCACGGATACCGGTGAGCAAGTTGGAAGGCGAGGGTGGGGAAGATGGACCGAAGGCTGCTCCTGTCGTCAAAATCCCGCGAGCAGAAAAAACTGGCTCCAAGTTTTCCATCTGCGAAACACATTTCTGCGAACGTCTGAGCGATGGTTGACTTCCCCGTCCCAGCAAGACCGTTAAGCCAGAACACTCGTTTGTCTTGTTCATTCTTCGACCATTGTTCAAGCTGGAAGAGGACTTCTGTCCTTGTCCCCTTCATGCATCCCTGTCTGTCTCCACAGAGGTATCCGGCGTCAGCGACGTGATACATGCTGTTGAGAAGCGCGAGGTCCGCTCTATCCTGTTGGCAAGTTACTATACATGAGGAGAGAGTTGTGTGAGAAACCCACGATCAATTGCTGGGCGTTGTTGTAGATATCCCGTTGTAAGGAAGTCTGGGGCAGGCGTTAGATACAATGAAAGCGAGACCTTTGGGAATGCGGACCTGATAATCCATCACAGCCTCACGAACATCATCCACCAGATCATTGAGCTTCTGTGCGTTCTCGGCGTTATTCAAGAACTGCGCAATATTCTTTTGAGTCGTCATCGAGTCCAAAACCCGGCGGACATTTTCCAATTTCCTGGCGATCTCCATGCATCAGCCCCACCTCTCGGCCCCGGAGAGGGTGGACTTACCGTGCTAGTTTCTTTCTCCTCATTTCCTCCTTGACATCGCCTTCAGCAGCAGGTGCGCAGAGCGATTCAACGAGCGCTTTGGCCCGGTATCCCAAGGATTCAATTGTTTGCTTGTTGACCATTGTTCGCTATGAAAACTGTGAGCATCGCAGATCGACTCGGAGCGAACGAAGATCAACCATACCTCGCAGTTGTCCAGAATAGCACAAAGGCCTGCAGCAACAGATTTGAGTGGAGGGAAGGCGTCCGAAGCTCTTTCGACCGTGCGGAGGACCAATTTGGCTGCAGAAGACGCGGTAGATTTCCAGTCCGATTCGCCCTGGGATGCGGTGGTTTCGACATGGACAGAATCGGGAACCGCTGGGTTGCCTGTACCATCCGTCAGAGGCGGTGACTGAAATAGCGTGGTTCACGTACCCTCAGATTCCCCACCCCGCGAGACGGAGGGAGCGGGTGTGGTCCCGGCCCCAATGTCTGACTGGGAAGGGGGATTGACTTGGTCAGCTCTCTTTCCATCGACATCCCTCCTTTCTTGACTAGATCCACTTTCGGCCCGCACGCGCGGATGCAGGTGTAGGCGCTTCTGGCCAGTTTCCCCTCCGTAGTCGTTATTGTCGCTCCCTGGGTCATGTCTCGTTTCCACCGCTGACCGGTGCGAAACAGACTGGGAATCACCTGGTCGCGGATCGTCTTGTCCTACGCTGGCTTTGATGTCTCCTCCTCTGAACTCGCCTTCCACTATGATACCAGGTTCTGATTGCGAAGATAAGGCTGGGCGGTTGAATCCCTTGCCACCAACCCGGTCCCCGACCTTCGATAGTCCTCGCTTCACCTTCTCCCGAACTTTAGAGAAAGGCTTCCGAAAATCCATTTCGTTGTAGAGTAAGTGCGGATCTGTGCGGAAGTGTGCAGATGGTGGTGCGATAGGAAGATAGTCCGACACGTGGCTTTCGTTCCCCGGCAAGCGCTGAAATCACTGAACCCGCGATCTGCAGACATCTAAGAGACCATCGCGTCGGATCTGAGCGCATCCTCCCACCATCTTCTCTCTTATCTTCAGACAGCCCATGCCGACCTTAGCTAGCTTGAACCACGTTGTTCATCCTTTTCGCTCAAACGTTTTTCCACATTAACCCCTTCGTTCGTCATCCGTGTGGTACATTCAATATCATTGCCTTCTGCCAACCCCAAGATGACCATTCGGCTCGGTAGTCCATGATTCATTGATTCGTCGACCAACGCTCTGGATTTCCTCATACATCACGCGTTTGGCAACAGACCGCGACCACCACGACCCCATGCGAGTTACTTGATATTCACTCACATCCGCTTCCATCTCCCCATGATCCTGAGCTTTTTAGAGACGCGTTCAACCACGCTCTCGTTCCATTTCGACACTCGAAGTTTCATCCTCGACTGTTCACGAAACGCTCACTCAGAAAAACAACAACCAACAATGATTCGAAACCTTGGAGGTGAAGTGTACGGAATACCGTTCATATCCCAGCCCACAGCGGATGGGAGGGGTGTCCTAGCGACGGGCCCAACGCTGAACAGCCCATAAAGCAGAAAACTGACATGAGAAAGACCCCATCTGCGTCGCGCACCATCACTCTCCCAGTCTCGGCTTCACTCCCTTCTCCATCATCCACCAAGAACGAAAACCTCGGCATTTGGTTTCTTTCCACCCTCTGCCGAACGAATGTTCGTCTAATCTCCTGCGTTCCTGCACCAATAATATACATGCCGGCATCTCGAAGAAACCTCCCGATTGAGCACTCTGGAAACCTACCAAAAAACCTGCTAAGTAGTAGTGGAAGGTAAATATTTAAATCGGTACAAACCGTTGATGCACCCATTCCCGCCAGGGCACTGCATGGTTCCAGCGCGACGTCAACTGGATTCTCGGTCGAATAGTAACTACAGAATCGCATTCGCACAATCTCTACCGCCCGCGTACGTGTCTGCTACCACAGGCATGGCCGACCACATAGACTAGAGACTTAGATGTGATGAGTTTCGCGCACATATCCACGATCTTCCCTTGCGTTAGAATGTTCCAATGGGTTGAACGGAATGGCGGACGGGGTTAATTTGATAGACGGAGCTCTACTCGTGGCACAGGAATTCCGAACAATCATACAATGGAACAGGACCTAAGGATAGAATAGAAACTCCTAACGGTTCGGGGACGAGTTGGGGGAGGGGGCAAATTTGGGTGGTCTATTCACGACTATGGGCACGGAAGGGGAAGCGCGCACATGAAGGTAGAGTGACACCCTGCGCATGCACATGTTAGCAGACAAAAGGGTGATGACTCTGTGACATACCGGTCAGAGTCCCCGTCGCTTCTCCATCCACCTCAAGCAGCACCGCCCTGAATCCTTCGTACTGTTGCTTGTGGGACCCCGGCCCCAACCGCGACAGGACATAGTCCAGTTGATGGATTAAATCCGCTCGGTGTCCTACTGCCCCAATCCCACCGAGCTCCTCCCTGATCAAGTTGAACATCGCCCTACATCCCTCGGGGAGCGAATAACTCCGTCCTGACCAGACAACAAACAGGTATGATGTGATAAGCCCAACATCCCCGAACTTTTGGACTGTTTGGACCACAATGGCATGGGTTCCCCATCTGAGCCCCCGACCAGGACGAAGCACAGGTCGTTTCTTCAGCCAATCCCAAGCAAGTGCAGGTATATATGGCCGCAGTCCGTTGTCATGCGCCATTTGTAGAAGCGTGTCAACCATACTCTGACCAACTCTATTTGTGTACGGGAGCGCAGAGGCTGCCGTTATCCAGAGTCGCATCATGACACCGATATTACCCGCATGATTCAGTAACCAGCACCGATGTCGGAACGCGTCCAAAGTTGCATAATTCAGCAAATGGGGAGTACTGCATCCAAAAATTGAGCAGCCAGTTTGAAAACCCAGTGTGAGATGGCAAGAAGGCTGGTGAGGATCTGGTGGTATGGAAAGATGTGTTCGGCGGCTTACCCATGCCATTTTCTCCCCATCGGGCCGCATATGGTAAGAACGCAATCGTGGCCTTCCACTTAGATGCATCCATGATTAGACCCTCGGAAACGATGGTTTCATACTCCCGAATTATCAAGTTGAAAAGTTGTTCCAGCTGCGCACTGGAATAGGGTCAGCGGAGAAGCTATAGCCGTTGGGGAGACATACTTTTCGTCTGGTGCCCTGTTATTATCAGAAACATTACAACCCAAGTCGATGGCAATGATTGTCAGGCAGTCGCGAACGATCAAGGTGGGAGGAAGCGGTTCCTGCGACAGAAAATGGAGTGCGAAGCAAACCAACCAATCGGGTACCTCAAGTTTATCCCCTCCCCTATGGTACTCGGACTGGGCTGCCTGGGCGAGAGCGTGCGAAACTTGTACCAACTCATCAGCTGATGGGTTATAACACCTCCAGATAATAGTCTGTCGTTCCAGCCGATCCAGAACAAGTAGATTGTGGATTGTACTCATGACGATGGGACATGGGAGTCCCTGAAAGTCGACGGATGGAAAACTACACCGTTTTGGGGGTGGAAGTAACCTCTTGTACCGTTGGCGTGTATCTCTGATGACGGCAGATGTCGGTTCTGTGCTCGACAAACGAGAAAAGGCGCGGAGGAAACACATGGCAGATACTCCTGCAAGTCGCTCTGAACCGCGGGTGGACACTGTCACAACACCGTCACCGGTAACAGACCAACTGCTTAGTATATTGAAACAGTCCACAACGAGTGCGGAGGTGGTTGAGGAGTCGAAACCAGAAAGTGGGAGGATTGTTCCGAGGAATTCGAGAGTCGACACGTTGATGACTTTGTCTAACGACGTCCGGAGCATCCAAGCAATGCAGCGGAAGTCCAACTTGCTTGCTCGGTTGTTGAACGCCTGGTCCGGGACGGGGGACGTGCCGAACGACCAGTTACGGGCCTTGCAAGCGGGGCCGACCAAAATCCGGAATGTCTCTCGTCCGAGATGGAAGACATCGATAACAAAGGCGATGAGTAGCGCAAAGGGGTACGAGAGGGTGTTGGCGATGATGCCTTTTGCTGTGCCCTTGTCTATGGAATTCCAATATGCGACAGATGTAGAATGGACTTCTGAACGTTCGACAAACAGAGTGTTGGCCGAACGAACCAGGCCAGAGATGTGGCGAATAACACTGGCACCAGAGGTTTGATATGGGCAGCTGTCGGAAGCTGCACCCGCAACGGCGATGAAAAGGCAGAACAGAACACCGAACGAAGTCACACCAACCACAACCGACGCGACGGTGGTGTCGATCTCCCACAGGTATCGGGAGAGGGCGCATCCAAACAGCAACAGCACACCCTGCAACATCAACGGCAACGATTCCAACACATGGTCGAAATACCACGCCACGATGCCGTCCAACTTCCGTTGCCGATTCTGGCTGCGTTCAATGGCCGACCCTCGCATGTCGATCGAAGCGTATCGGTTCAACCATTGCTTCCCGAGCATCGCGAGGAAGGCGGAGAGGAGGGAGGCGGTAAGACTGGCGTACAGGATGCATTGAACTTGGAGGGCAGTTCGTGGAGGGCCGGTCCATCGCGGTAGAGCGGGGACGTCACCACCAAAGGTGGTATTGTCGATCTTGTGGATGAGGACACGAAGAAGAGCGGCGGTCTCTTCGTTTGGGTCCGGCTGGAGTTGGGAGTGGACCTGGATGATGAATGCCGAGGTCACGGCTGAGAACAGACCAGCCTATCGTTCGCGTCAGCACGTATCCGCCGTATCTCCCTGCAGACGCACGAATATTAGGGTTGTGTTCAGATCTTCATCATGCATCTTCATAAATTCTCTGTCGTATTCGTCGGCCTCCTTGCGGTAGTGTTCGTAGAATTCAGCACGAAAATCCTTCCGGGTCGACCCCATGTCCTTTCTCGGGCTATGGGAGGTATTTCGGTATAGAACAGGAGAGACGCGAGGCTGGATGCTACCCATTAACCGGTTGCCCACCCAAGACTGCATCTCCTCTGTTCCCCCATTCTCCTACAGGATCCGGACTGGGATCAAACGTTAGAGATAAACTATGCCGCTAGTGAGAAACAACAGTACGTCAATGCAGCGTTCCCACCAGTGTCACCCAAATCGCCAGAGCCTCGGCGTTCCCTGGATCCAAGAACCAAGTGTTCAGTGAGGAAGCCGGCGAGGGCGTGATACAATGTACCGTGTTCTTGAAGTTTGGCCTTCCCCAATGACCTCACCGCTCCCGCCTTCTCTACTACTACACACCAACGGTGAATAAGAGGCGAATTGCAAGACTGAGGGAGGACTCACCCTTCCATCGTTATCTCTTCCAGACCCGACATACCGTGAATATCGGGGCAAACGGATAAGCAGGCACTGAGGGTGAGAGAGGAAGCGCAGGAGGCGCTGACTGCGAGTACACACGTTCTCCAGTCTGACTCGAAGCCCTCGTGGACGGTAAGCGCTTCAGCCAACGACGCCGAAACATTCCAACGCCACATAGAAAGCACCCCCAGGGCCCAGGCGCTTCGGAGTTGTGCAGAATAAATCGGTGGAACACAACGAGGAACTATTCGGCGTCATTGGGCAGAACATATGAGCATCAACGTGAGATTGAGGGGATTGCGACAGTCACGCGAAGAGCAAAAGGGAGTTTCGACCGTTGGCGTTGAATCCACGCTCTTAGTAGAGAGGAAAGAAGAGAATGGAGGTGATCACCGGCTCCTAATCCTGTCCAACCCAAGTTTTCTTCCGTCACCCTTCGAGGATGTCGCTCCTGCTTTATCAGTTTCTCAGACTCTAGCCAGTATTCTCGACAAAACTCCCGATCCAGGGAAACGAGTAGCGAAGGGTACAACAGTTTCATCGTGGTCGAGGGCGCCACGTATATCCTCCTCACGAACCCGTACCCCAAGTTCAAACCATACTTGACTCCATCCTTTGTCAAAAACATTCAAGATTACCTTTCACAACCTTTTCGCCCCTGATGATGCCGGTCAAGCCCATCGCAACGTGCGAGTTTATTTCAATGCTCCAGAAGTGCACGCCTCCCACTGGCTGGCCCGGAAAGCTTGGTATGAATACAATGTGCCCGATCAATGATAATGCTGACAACAGTCCCTTCCAGCCATTGCCAACTCTGGTGGACCGGATTCTACCTGCCTTTCTTTCCTCTTGAATGACACATTACACCAAATCAAAGAACGCAGCACAAAGGCAGAGGGGTGGTTCGGGAAATTGATCTCACTGAACGTGGATCATCAATTCCAATCTCGCTCTTCCGAAATGTCTCTCAAGACCTCCGAAGCCTCTCGCCGTCTCAGTATCCCTCACGACTCCCTCCAAATTCCTTGGGGCTCTCCCCCTTACACGAGCAAACCTTCTCCTGGCCAATCCTTCGAACGCATCGCACGGGACGCGAGGTATACGCTTCTGCTCTCCGGTATGCGCCAACACGGAGCAGACGCGATAGCGTTTGGTCATCACGCGGATGACCAGTTGGAGACATTTCTGATGAGACTCGCAAATGGTACTGGGTTTCTTGGACTCGGTGGCATGAAGCATGTCCGGCGGTTCGGAATGGGCGACGGGTCACCAGGTCAGATGGGTTGGTACGGGGTTGACGGGATGCAGCGGTGGATAGTTCGACCGCTGCTTGGCGTCTCAAAGGTTGGCTCCTCATCATAAACTCCCTGACACTCATTAACCGACTCCGGGCCTGCAGGATCGAGTACTTGCAACATGTGAAGAACACGGATTGGACTACGTGACCGATGAAACAAACTTCCAGCCCGAAGTTACGCTGAGGAACGCAGTGAGACATGCTCTCGCCGGAGGTAATATTTCTGAGGTGAGTGTCTTTCTCATACTGATGCCCTTCCTGGTACTGATAGAAATTAGGACGTACGTCACAATCAAACGCTACAGAAAATAGCCTCAAATGCAGAACGCCTTGGGGTCCCCCTCACGTTGTCCGATGGGATTGAATCCCTTCGAGGGTTAGCAAGCAGCTACGCATCGGAGATTGGGAAAATAGAGACCGAAGGTCAGCATCCACCACTTTCCCCTCACATCCACTAACCTCTTTCTGGGACTCAGCTCATACCCTTCTTCGTGACTGCACCGTTCCGTCGCCCCCTTCCACCATCCTTCTCTCCCGAGACAAACTCACCCAAATCACGAATCCACCCGTCCAACGGTCGATGGTCATACAAATTCTGAGGTTTGTATCCCCTCACCCCTGGGGATCACGCACAGCAGAAGGGTTCCGCAAATCGGCCGGTTTGGATAGGATCGTTACCTCCCTCTTTGACAACGTTTCGGATGACACCTCTAAGGAGAGGTCCGCTTTCTCTGCTGGATCTCACGTCTTGTGGACCCCGGTTTATGTTAGGCCTGACGGACTACTCAAGCATGCGAAGCCGGTTTCTGGGACAGACGGATGGACCGAAGGTTGGCTTGCCTCCCGATCTCCCCCCTACAGAGATGGGAACGGTCCCTCGGGATTAGAAATCGACATCACATCCCTCATCCTTGACAAGAAACCCCCCGTGGATCCCGTTGAAATACTCTACGATAACCGGTTCGTATTGTCCTTCAAACTGCATGCGGTTCCAGACGAAGTTTTCGAGCGATTACGGACCTCCTCGAGCGGACACCGACTCGTGGTCACCTCCACAGTAAAATACTTCCTACCCCGCCTTGTCTTCCGGCTTTCAAGTGGAGACGGTGTCGAGGCCATCAGCATGCCTGGCCCTAGTCTTGGTGTGGGGTCTGTTGCTGCGGTTTCTGGAGGTTATGACCACTCGTCTGGGGCAGCGAGTTGGGCGAGTTGGAGACTCGTGCGAGCATTCGAGTAAGACGATGGTGGGAATGAGTAGGAATGAGTTGTGCGTAGGGGAGCCGACCCCGGCATTGAGCGTCACGCCAACATCCCGAGTCCCAATACCACCAAAGCTTAAAGACGAATCGCCGAAACAACCCAACCTGCACGGCGCGTCCCTGTCATCAGAAACGCAACTTAGGGAGGAAAATATAAGATGTTTTCAGCAAAAAAATGCCGTTCACGTAATTGTGATCGCAAAAGGTCGAAAATCCGATGCCGGACCCTTAGCTCAATCGGTAGAGCTTTGTACTTATGAGGTTAACTCCCGTCATGCAAGGGTCCCGAGTTCGATTCTCGGAGGGTCCATAATAACTTTTTCTTCCCGTTCTCCTATGTTCAAGAGAACATGCGGTATGTAATTACACGCAGTATGCAACAAAAATTATAACAGACAAGAGGTAGGATAGGTATAGTACACCACAAAAAAACAAACTCGAGAACATCAATTTAACGCTTCGTCGTACCAAACCCAAACTCCGCCTCCAGCCAAGTTACCATCGTTCGCGCCACCTGCTCTGACAGAGTTATTGGTTCGTAAATGCTGACCCGGACCGCTTCTATATGATCCGTCAGCATTCGTTGCAACTCATCATGTTTCCGTGTGAGCAAGGGCTGCGTGGCCTCCTGCATCTCCTGCGTCAGCACGGGTCTCAACGCTTCGATAGCTTGCTCCAGGGTCAGGACTTCTTCAGGTTGCGCGCTCTGCTGCTCAACAAAAGCCTGGACGGTGACGCTTAACGCCTCAATCTCTCGCTGCATCGAGGCAATCTCCTCCTCTTTCTTCGCAAACTCTTCCGCTCGCTGTGTGGAGTGTGTCAGCTCGAGCCCAAGGTTCCAAAGCTAGAGGTTTAGAGTCGGTATCTCACCTTCTTTTCTCTGGCCTGTATTTCCATCGCTTCGTTCCGTACCACTTCAAACTCTTGATACGCTTCACTCCAATCAGCGATTGCCCGTTCCGCTTCTGTCTTAAGGACCTCAACAACCTGCGAGTTCCGTTCCGTAGCTTCGACGGCCGTCTTCGCGTTCTCGATGAACGTTTGGTAATCCTGGAATATCTCCTTCAATCGAATGGCCCGAGAGGACTCCTCGCCTTCGGGATCCTCCACGGCGTCGTTGAGGATCCCCTCGATCGTGCCTTCAGCCTCCGCAATCCGATCAACAAGTGCCTCGTTCGCCTCTTGAAGGTCGGCGACATTCCTTGCGAGGGTCTTACGCCGTGACGGAGGTCGTAGCTCGTCGTCATCTGTCCTCTTTCTCTTCAAGGAAGGAGCTCCATCGAGGATCCCATCCCCATCGTCGATTTCCATTGAAGACCGTGAACGAGAAGCGGAGGGCAACGACGGGAGAGCCGCAACAGCCTCCTGTTCTGCCTTTAACCGTTCCAACAGTTGATCCTGCAAAGCTAGCTTCTTCTCGAGTTCATCCGCCCTGGCCGTCGCAGCCTGGATCCGTTCCTGCATCCATTCAATTTCACGAGGCGTCGCCGCTCGTGGGTCGGGTACAGCGGGGGCAGGCGTCAGAGCGGCGTTGGCATTGGACACACTCTGATCCAGCGCGATTGATTGCGAAATGAGGGCTTCGAACGCGAGCTGATGTTGGACGAGGTTCCCCGTGGCGTATGAGATTCGGGAATTGACCTGAGCCTGAGCCTCCGGGGAGAACGCATCGAAACCGGCACGGTTCTTGAACGATTGAGCCAACTCCACCTCATCTTGCCACTCCATGACTTCGGACTTGGCTTTCATTAGGTCAGCCCATAGCCTGAACAAAAGTTTGTCAAAGAAAGTGTCAGCAAAACGTGCGATCTTTTTCACGGAATAAGCGAAATGAAACGCACTTCACTCGCGTGGTCCAAATCTCTGTCCTCCCCCCGTCCGGGACTGTCGCAGGGTGGGAGGCCGTGGAGCTTCCAACAGGTGGAGTAGTGGACGGTCTCATGGTCGCTTGGTCTCTGATAACCAGCTCGAGTGACTTCTGGAGTGCGGATATGGCGGTGATTTGGGGTTGAGTGAATTGGACGGAGCTAGATAAACCAGGTATAACAGGTGTTTCTGGACCAAAGACGGGAGAGTGCGGTTCTGTCTGAGGTGAGGGTGGTTGAGTAGAACCAGAAGTGGCAGTGGCGCGTTCCCCCAAAGTCAAACTCAAAGTGGGCTCTTGATGATGCCGATCGACGGAAGCTCGAGGTGGAATAGGTGGCTGATCACCCACAACGCTCGTGTTCGTGTCCCCAAGTGCAGGACGACTAGAATTCGACAAAACACTAGAAACGGGGTCGGTCGAAGACTCAAGCTTGACCTTTAGAGACGGTCGATCAGACTTGCTGTACCTTGGAGGTGTGTGACCGCGAGATGACGAGATCGGTGTTGGTGTTCGCATTGACGGTCGTCGATCTCGTGGACGACGGTGAGGAGAATAACTTCGTGGTCTCGAGTTAGACCGTAAGCGTGGACGGGGAGAATGCGACCGCTGAATTCTTTCGTAGAGCGGTCGACGAGGAGGAGGGGGTGATGAGGGTCTGGGACGTCTTCGGCCGGGGCTCTTGTGTCTCCCGTTGCTTCTGCTTCTGGTTCGACTCCTGGTTCTCACCCTACTTCTGCTCCTGCTTCTGCTCCTCCCCCTTCCCCTTCTCGGGCTCGAACTCCTTTTCCGACCTCTACCATATCTCCTGGGTGGTGACGACAACCTCTTTCCACCACCCCCACCCCCTCCCTTCTCAGACCACTCTGGTTCATTTGGGTGGATGAACCAACAAACTTTCGAACTTCTCGGACATGGTTTCGGGTCAGGATCTCCCGTCTCCGAGTCATAATACTTAAATCCAAAAAGACCTCCTGTCAGCTTAAACGCCGGGACCACGCTGACCGACCGGGAACCGTACCTTGCATTTGGCTTTCTTTGCCCTCGGTTGCATCGAAAATCAGTTCGAGAGTGGAACACGAGTTTCGGTATATTCAGTGTGGCCGGGAGGCGAAGAGATTTGAGTTGTGTTTTGTGGAGTAAGCAAGTTACAATACGATGATGGATGCCAGGTGATCGCGATCGAAGGTCGAAAACAGAGTGGAAAAACACAAAAAAAAAGCAAAAGTACAGCAAAGTTAATCCAAGATGATAGGAGTGTGACGGGAAAATGGATACACGGAGGAATAGGTGTGCTCGATGAGATAGTAGGTATCCGGATAACACAAGGACGTAAACCCTAGGAAATGGGGAAGCAAGAGAAAAGCCGTGAGGTAAAGCAATTGCAAACGAGCAAGTGTATCATGATGGGTGGTCATGAAGGTTCGGTCGTGCCACGGTCCTTATCCACCAACGAGGCCAAGTCTGCCCTGACTGATCGCAGATAACACCCAACGGCCTCGAACAACCGTTGAGTCCCGACGAGTCTCGAATAGATATGCGCCTCCATCTGGGCTCGTTCTTCTCGAATACGCCCACGCATAACATCTAATCCCCGCTCGCAATACTCGCGAACGTCCTCCATCACGACACGAGTTTGCTCTTGCAGAGCGGGTTGAATCGCGGACTTGACGTTCTCCGTTGTGACTTGGAGCCGTAACCCCTCTACGAGTCTCTTCACCCCAGCGTTGAGAGCTTCGAGCTGCGCGGAGGAAGTTACCAGGTGCTCGTCGAGGATCCTCACGCCTTGCTCGTGCTAACATATATTTTAGATAACATAAACACCTTCATAAGATACAGTGCTTACCGTTTTCTCCGCCTCTTTGCGTTCCTCGTTTCCGGCCTTGATGACGTTGATCTCTCCCCGTACCACAGGAACTTGCTGAATGAGCTTCGCAATGCCTTCAGCGAACCCTTGTAGTTGTGCAGCTTGGCTATCCATGGTAGGGAGTGACTTCTCGAGGGTTCGGATCGGCCCATCCCTGTGGGGAATCAACTCCGCAGAGGTGATCGTTTCCAAAGAAGCCTGCAGGAGAACAAGGGGATTTAGCAAAGTGCGTCAGTAAGATTGATGGCAAAATGCGAACCTCAACAACAGTGACCCGCTGCACGTTAGCCTGATGCACAATCACCGCCTCCTCCACGGCCGTCTCGTTAGGATCCACGGGAGGGGGGAGATCGCGGATGATCTCTCTCGCCTGCTTCTCCTTTGCCATGTCCTCAAGCCGAGCTTGAAGAGCGATCAGGCTCCGGTCGACACGATCGTGTTTCGTGCTCAGGCTATTCTCCGCCTCATCTATAGCCGCCTTCCGCTTCTCCACTGTCAGAGCTTCCTCAGTCAGATGGTTATGCTCGTTGTAGGCGACAACATCAGACAGGTGATGAGACGGAAGGGATCCCAGGTCCGCAACGATACGTGTCAGGCGTTCGCTCTCATCATGCGAGGTCGTGCGAAGTGAACGGAGCTTTTCCATGAGCACGGCCCGCGCGTCACGGCCCGGGTGATTGTAAATCCGGGCTTCTTGCGACTTCTTATAGTCTTCGTATCTCTTCTCTGCCTTTCTGCTCCGATCCACCGTTACCGCTGCTTCCGTGAAGATGCTATGGGTGACCAATTTGTTATACAACACGTGCAAGGCAACATTTCGAGCGTATGCTTACTAGAGTAGATGCTTGGCGAACGTAGTCTTCTCTTCAGAGGTCTCAGGCTCACGTGAAAGAACGGTCATGTCGTAGTTAGAACTAGGGGGAACCTCAACGATCTCCCCGGCTTCCAGTGGCTCTTCGCAAATTGGTTGGTTCTTCGTACCGCTCATCACTGCGTCGCCATCGCCATCAACCCTAGACCCCGCAGTGCGTTGGGGGGCGAGCAGGTGGCGATAGTATCGCGGGGATAGCCTGATGTCGTCGTGACTTCTCTTGCGTTTGTTTCGGCGTCTATGGACTACGCTCTCGAGAGCATTCAAGATCGCCTTCCCCTCGAAATGCGGTTCGCCCTCATCGACGTCCATAGCTGCTGGCGCAGTGTCAAGGCGGGTGGTGGCGTGGGTATAATCTTAAAACGAATAGAGCCAAAAACAAGTTCACGTGAGTGCACTGGTTTGGGCATAATGGCAACACGTAACGGATAAGATTCGAGATAGCTACCTTGGGCGACATCAATGGTCGCAGGGACAGACGGAGCGGAACTCCCCCAGCCTCCTCCAGATGAGTGCAAACCAGCAGTAGTGTCAGAGTTCGACGTATCACGCCAACCCGACCAACCACCGCTCTGGCCATTAGTCTCCCTCTCCCGCCCCTTTCCTTTGTCGGGACTGGCGTAACTTGCAGGTTCATCCCGGGTGGTTTCGTTTGAGGTCGTCCAAGTGTTGTTCGAGGAACCCCAACCAGACGAGCCCCATGCGTTGTTGGATGAACCCCAGGCATTGTCAGACGAATCCATGGTGTTGGTAGATGGGCCCCGCGCGGCACTCGACGAACCCCAGGCGTCATCCAACGAAGTCGCAACCGGAGGGTTGGTATTGACGGCCTCTTTCTGCGTGGTTGGCCGGGCTCTATCGGCGGCGGCGTCATTCTTGCTGGAGAGACCCCATCCACCACCACCACCCGAACCAGAGACGTTTCCAGACGAGCCCCAGCCCCCTGCGCTCCCCCACTCTCCGCTACCACCGTCACCGCCCCCCCATCCGCTATTGGTGTTGGCTGTTTCACCCGCTCCACATCCGCTATCGGTGTTGGTCGTTTCACCCACTCCCCATCCGTTGTTGGTGTTGGTCGTTTCACCTGCTCCCCAGCCGCCATTAGTGTTGATTGTCTCTCCCGTCTCCCAACCGCCACCGGTATTGGTTGTTTCACCTGCTCCCCAACCGCTATCGGCGTTAGCGGCTTCACCCGCACCCCACCCGTGGCTCGCGTTTTCCCCACCCCATCCACCACCACCAGACGTTTCATTCGCGGGCTGCCCGGGTTCGTTACTACCACCCTGGCCCCAACCTAAAGACGGAGTGCTCGCCTCGGGGGAGTGTAGCGTCTCGGACGTCCCGAATCTGAAACCAGGTCCGGATGTCGTATCAGCGGTCGTGTCCATACCCGTTCCACCGAAAGTCGGAGTAGAGCCTCCTCGCCCGGGGCCAGTAGGGAAGGAATTCGAGCCGGAGGTTAGCCCGAAGGAGTTCCTGGCTTTCGAAAAGGAGTTCTCGGACGGAGTCGCTGTGTCCCAGCCCGGCTGATCAGGGTGAGTGAACCTGCATTCGCCCTTGGGATGGCGAAAACAGCCGCCTCTGATTGGTGATCCATCCGGTTCGTAGTTCTAGCCAACAAAAATCAGCATCTCAGATAAACCCCAGGATCAAACTCGGAGGAAAATAAGGATGGTGTGATAAATAAACAGATGTATGATGGGGATGAAATCCGAATCGATCGAGCGCGATCAGCCTCCGACTCAGGCTCAAAAAGCGCCCAAGGACTGAAGTAGTGGCGAAGGGCGTAGGCACGGAAGGTTGAAAGAAAAGGGGAAGAGTCGGGCGGAAAAAAGACTCACCCGACACCTCCTTGGAATCGGACCCTTCCCACCTCCACCCCCACCTACAGGACGTCCTCTACCAGCGCCGCGAGCACCGCCACCACCCCCAATATACGACCTCGGAATGTGGTCGAACTCGTCTCGATTATGATACGAACGTGCGTTCGGCCATCTCGGACCGGGGTGAACAAAACGACAGTACTCCCCAGAGTCACATACGCCGACCCCTTCGTCATTGAAGTTCTGTATGTTTGGAGGGTTGAAAGTGAATGCGAATTGAGCACGAAATCGAGGGAGATCATTGGATAGCCGTGCATGGGGATCCCAGTTTGGGGGGAAAGGGACCCGAGCGGGGCAAACGGTTAAGAGAAGGACAGGTTCAGTGGTCAGCAGCGAGATCGGGCATGGCCATGGGCTCAGGCAAGGAGTGAAAGTACTCACCCTACACCGGATGTTCTTGGGAAAGGACATCTAGTTCTACTTTCGACGTCGATAACGCCCACGGAATCGATAGGTGGGTGTGGCGGACGACGATCTTGTGAAAGAGTCGAGTGAGAACGCGACGGAGATGAGGATGGGGTTTTATAACGCGCGTCAAATTCCAGTCCTTCGGCGGCGGCCAAACCCCAGGTCACCTGGATCACCAAATGCATCGACGATCGCCTCGAATCAAGACAGCGGGCTGTGGATTGATGAGTGCACGTATATTGCATTGCAACTAACTACTCGGGTAAGTAAGGGTAACTAAGTTCATGTAACCATTCATCGCACGTCCCAACGGACATCCTAAGCAAGAGAGAAGAGGTACAATCGCACGCAACCAACGACGAAATGGCATCGCTGTTGGTGTGGATGGAGACGGGGAAAGCAGAAGGGAATCGTGAGCGTATCGTGGAAGGGGGAGGTAGCGCTAATCGTAGAGTAGATAAAAGCAGTAGAGGAAAAGGATACAGCCGACGTGAGATGCATGAGGAAGAGGAAAAAGCAACAGAAACGACTCGGAAAAGAGTCCGCGACCGGCTCAACCGGTATCAAACAGAAAGCTCGTAAATAAGCACAAGGATTAGACTCAGCCCCACCACCTCTGAGGAGGACGAGTGGGAGCTCGCCTCCTTCGGGATGGGAGGTCCTCTTCAATCTCTTCCTCGACGAATTGCGCGGGAGCAGGGATGGGGGTTTCCTCGACGACATACTCTACAGCCGTTGTCTTGGGGCTGTTGATCTTGACAGAAGGAGAGAGTTGAACGGGTGTTGGAATGGCTGCGATGCGGGTATTCGCTGGAGGAGGTCCGCCAAGTACTGGCGAGGGATAAATGGTGTGACGTTGAGTCTCGGTTTGCGTAACTGTTCTGGTAGCGTATTCGGTCTCTACTTCAGTGACAATGATTGGGGGTTCCTGGAACTGTTGCTGTGAAGGGAGGGACGTCAGTGCAAATCCGAGATGGGCGAGGAAATTAAAAGTATATTAAAGGCGGCGTCAGCCGGGATCTGGTCTGGATGTACAATCAAAAGGTAGATCCACGACACGATCGATCGCCAGGACAGAACAACCGCGAGACGAGGGGGACCAGTGATAGCTGACATAGCACGCGATGGAGTCCCCCAAGCCTTTCAGGAAAGGGAGGGGGAGGGAAGCAACTGACTGTATACAAGAAGAATAGATAGTCGTCGGCGTGTTTGTCGTAGTCCCCCTTCGTCTCGAGAAACGCTCAGAATGGTCGTTGGAGAGGTGGTACCTTGACAGGTCTGCGCTTAATTGCAGGCTGCTCATAAGCATATTCTTCCTCTACGACCTCGGCGTGGGGACTATCTCCGATGTTACTGAGGAAGAACGCGAATCAACGAAAGAAAAAAAAGGCAACAAGCGAGAAATGTTGAGCTTACGCGAGCTGTTCCATGATCCAAGATTCGCGACGGGACGCATCATGTTCACGACGATTAACCGATTCTTCACGCCGGCTAATTTCCCGCTCACGCTCAGCAATCTTGAGTTCGCGTTCGAAGATATCCTCGGCCCTAGCACGGGCGTTATCCATCCAGCTGGGAACAGCAAGGTCTGCTTCCTTCACGACCTCCTTGATGATAGTGGGAGCGGGAGACATCTCGGTAATGGTGGTGGGAATGCAGACAGGGCAAGAAGGAGACTGGACGACACCGCCGGGAGCACCGACGAGGATTTCAGCCTCACGGCGGGCGACCTCAGCCTCACGTTGAGCAACATCGCGTTCGCGCTGAGCGAGGGCCTGGGACCTTTTGGGAGTAACATATCCCCATATGCCTTCATTTACAGTCGGCTCGGGATTGGGAACGGCGTGAGCTGGTGCGGCAGGAGTAGCAGAAGCGTGCTGGGAGGGCAATGAGAGCATTACAGCAAGGACTGCGAGGATTAAAGAGAGAACAAGGAGGAGGGTTGTGGAGGAGATGGATCGATGGTGGTGGTGAGAGCGTTCGCGGTCGGAGCGTTCGCGGTGAGAGTGATGGTGGGATGAGGAGGGTTGGGCCATCCTGACGCTGATCGAGTTCGAAGGCGACAAGGACGAGGTCGGGGGATGTCTGGAGTGGGTTTTGGAAGAAATGGTTGGAAACGAGAATGTGTCGCAGAGTTGAAAATCACAGGGAGGATGAGGGTTAAGGAAGAAGAAGGCGAACGAACGAAAAGTTGGCAACTAAAAAGGTATCCTCAACCGAACACAAATAATGCCAAACACGCCTTCCTAATTGGGAAAACAATAATTCATTTTGATTTATGTAATATTTAGCCTCCACGTGTCTATTCAGTTTCTTTTCGGATGACTAGTGACCAGGAAACGCGAGTGCGTTGTCGTCGTCGCGTCGGAGGAGGAGAAGAGGGGCAGGCCTGTCGGAACCAAACGCGATCGAAGTCACGGTGGGCGTGTCTCCGAAGTGTTCCGTGACATCCAAGAGCGTGAGTGTGACATACCGCGCTCCCACCAGCACCATGTCTGCACTCTCCTCGACATCCGCCCGCAGACAGACAGGCGCATTCAACCCATCCACCCCAAGAAACACGAAGATATCCTACAATATCTCCACCCCTCCATCATCGACACCCTCTATCTCTTCTTCCACACCTTTCGACTGGGATGCTGCCAGACTGAGGAAACCTCCACCGTACGGCACCCCCTTCGTCGATAGACGCCTCAAGGCACTGAGGAATGGCGGCGGTGGCCCAACACCCAACAAATCCACCCCGTCCAAACGGGCAATCAGGAAGAGGACGATGTGGGAGAAGTAAGCCCAGCCATTGCCACACATTTGCTTCCTTGCTGAATGCAGACATAGGGCTACCAACCTGCCATCTGAGATCATGTTCCAGGTTGAGATGCTTCCGGAAACACTTTCTCTACCATCTTCAAAAACATCCGCCCGACTTACCGGTGGATTTTTGAACCTTGTGCACCTTTGTGTCTGTATCTCCCGAATCAGGAGGGTCCCAGAGTCTGTAACGGGCTGGGAGGAAATGTATATGGAAGCTGAAGAGCAACCGTGGTTTGATTGGGTACGTCTTATCGTTCTACAGTTCTTATCCCTGGGGATCTCTGATAATCGTCGATCTGCCTTTCAGACCTTCCCTGCTCAAACCCTCTTGATCAGTGTCGCGGTCCTCAATTCCATATACCTCTTCTCTCGCACGCGTACCTATGATCTCAGTTTCCAACCGTCTACCCTCGTCAACTCTCCTAATGCCAAGTTCGTCGCGACCGTCGCCAATCCACCACCGCCACCCTCATTGCTGGTTCGCCTATGGAGAGCGTTTGTGATCTTCTGGCGGTTCCTGTTAAACATACCGGCGACTACAGCGAGGAACACTCCAAAGATGTCTAGGATTCAACAGCTCGAGGTCTGGAATCCGAGCGATTTTGAGAAAGAGCTGTTCTTGGTCTACTCTCCGGCAAACTTTCTAATGTGGACTGTGACGAATGGATCCAACTGGATTTGGATGCTGATGCTGATGCCGCTTGCATGGGTTCAGGTGAGCGTGTTTCACCTGCAGCTTTCCGCCCCCTGGCTCTGACCGAAACTGGCCTCGAAGATGTCGACCTTGACCAACGCCTTCCAAATGTTGGTCAAAGACAAGGACATCATCGCCGCTGAGGTTATGCACGAATACGATGAAAAGGTGAATCCCTCCCTGTGTTTTCAAGATTCTTCACTGACCACACGAACCAGTTCGTCTTCCCTCGAATCAATCCCATCAGGAGAGATGTGGCCGTCATGACGCACCAGGCCGAAGTGGTGAACGTCTGGGAGGACTGAACGGGTAATTTCCCCACACCCTAGCGCGCATGGTGATCTAGTCTCAAGTGCTCGAACTGGAGTTCTAGCTCTGACGGGGTCGGTTTTGATGAGTATTGTGGCGAGGCTACCTCCGTTCGGTAGTTTGGTTGGGTAGCGGATGATAAGCATTGTGGCACTACCATCGCATAATATGTAATATTCCGTAGATCCTTCAACCACACCACGATCTGCCAGTGACCGTGAAAATGCGCAAGAGTCGGGAGGATGTCCACGATCCGTCCCCATCTCAATGGACTTCAGGGTGAATGAACGCGGCGCCCTCCGCATCTACCTCGGTCCTTTACCACATCCCTCCGCTTCTTCATCTACGCCAAACCACCCTCACCACAGCGTCACCAAACCGCCTTTCCGAGAGTGAATCATGTCCGGAATCTGCAGAACGCGTCTTGCCGAAGAACGCAAACAATGGCGGAAAGATCATCCATTCGTGAGTTGTCCGATCTCAGCTGGCCACCTTCACCTGGGTCCCTTCGACACTTCCCTTTGAAGCATATGTAGACTGACTGATTCCTTTCGTGCGTTTTGGTGGCTCGTGTTTGGTGTGGTGGTTTATGCAGGGGTTTTACGCTAAACCCACAAAATCAGCCGACGGATCGATGAACTTGATGGAATGGGAGGTCGGTATCCCGGGAAAACAAGGCGTACGTCCTCCCCTCCCACCTTCCGTGCATTGGACGGCCGATTGATGCTCGAGACGATGTATTCAGACGGCTTGGGAGGGAGGCGTGTTCAAGCTTATGATGGTCTTCCCGGAAGGTTCGTCTGCCCTTATCCACATCACGGTCTTGAGGTGTCGGGATTGATGTATCCCCGCGTGCAGATTATCCATCCAAACCTCCCAAGTGTCTGTTTTCCTCCTCTTCTGAAAGACCATTCCACCCGTGGCTCACTGCTGGCATAATATAGGTAAATTCACCCCTGCACTCTTCCACCCGAACGTCTATCCGTCCGGTACCGTCTGTTTGTCCATCTTGGATGAGGAGAAAGCCTGGAAGCCCGCCATCACGATCAAACAAGTACTACTTCCTTCATCTCGATAAGGAGTGATTTATTCTGACTGGAAGGTGTTAGATCTTGTTGGGCATCCAGGAATTACTGAACGATCCCAATGTCAATGATCCAGCCCAGAGCGACGCGTATACTATGTTCAAGTAAGTCTTGGCGCCTCATCGTGACTAAGGTTTAGTGACACATTACAATGCAGGAACGACAAGATTGCCTACGAGTAAGTCCGAATCCAGGAAAGATCCCATGATCATGCTAACCACGTTGACCCGCAGGAAGCGCGTTCGGGCACAAGCTCGCGAGAACATTCCTAAGTGATGCTCGCCTGTAGCGTTCCCTCCGCCCAGTTGTGCAGGGGTGGAGGGACGTTTCATACTGACACCCTTTACCCTAATCTTTTGCTCGGTTCTAATTCCTTTCTACTGGGTTGTAGCACTCACGGTCTTGCTCATGCACTTTGTCCACAAAGTATCCGTCAATGTACCACTGCTCACGTGTACAAACTGGCTTGATAAGAACGATCTTTCTTACTCGTTTAGTACCTGAGAGAAACTGTCACTTTTCATACAAGATCTGGTACATTGATGCTGAGTAATTACGAGGGTGAACGAAGGGGTTAGACCATGATCTGGTCGATGGCCCTCTTGATCGTCTCAAGCTGACTCTGGAGCTCGCGGTGCTCGGATGTGGTGACGCTCGCGGCGATGACGGGTCGAGAGACATTGCAAGCGCGTCCCAAGGCAGCCTTGGATTCAACAAAGACGTACGGAACGTTCTGTTGGGAACACCCGACCTGGAGTTCAGCACCAGAATTATCTCCAGAGTCCGAAAGAGTGGGTACCTTCTCTTCGCAAAGCAATGGAAGATGCAAGAGAATTTCAAGAGGCTCTGTATCGGCGGTGAGGATGATGAGTTCGGCGATACCACGGTTCAAGGTTTTAGTGGCTGGGAAGAAGCCCGGATGAGCGATGTTTCGAGAGGAGGGGGTGAAAAGGGCCAGCGACGAGAGAGAAAGACGTACCCTCGTTGGCTCCCTTTTTGAGTTGCTTGTATTGGGTGGCCTGATTGACGAGCTCCAAAATCTGATTCCGGGAGAATCAAACATGAGAAGACGAGGATACATCCAGAGGAAACATGCCTGGTTGTTCAATTCAGCTTTGGCCCTTGGCCAAGCCTTGCCGCGAGATGACGGATCGGACATTATGATGCGCGCGAGTAGGGAGCGAAAAGGTTTTTTTTCGAAGAAAGACGACCTCACGAAGTGTATGATCCTTGGTCGTTGATGGTAATGAAGGGGAGAGGAAGCTTCGGACTTCAAAAGTTTTTTCTTGAGGCATTTTGATCCGTTCCCCCGGTTGCGTTCCGTCTCCGGGGATCACGTGCAGGACTCACCCTGCTGCGGCGCCTGAGGGTGCGGTGACCTCACCCAAACCGACTCCATGACTGAGCCACCGGTTGTGAACATCCACACCCCAACCGCTTCATTTTCACTCGTCCATTCAAGTAACTATCACCCCACCACTTGCAATGCTCTCAGTCTGACCCTTTAAACTTCTTGGCCTACAGTCACTCAGGAATCCTTGGCGGCATTATACGACAAACTCAGTCGTAAGGCCCACACTGACTACCACGGCGACCGAGTCAGCCCGGGATGGCTCAAGTACAGGTTCAATCATACTTTTTGGCAACTAGACGATGGTGAATCGCAGCGGCGCTCCATGCTCTGAATTGGGGCTGATAGCATTCGAACAGAATCGGACTACACGATTTTCGTATGGAGACAAAAGTCTTATTCGTCTCACCCAGACGAGGCAGACACACCAACCATCCACTTACGCAACCCTAACAAACCGCTGCCCGGACCAAACGACTACCGAAACCCCTCGTTCTATATGTTCCTCCCCCACCAAGCTTCCACCTCTACCGCGGGAGACGGGATCTCGCGCACCCGTTCGCTCCGCAGCACTCATACAGGAAAATCAACCCGATCCAAGCAGACGACAAAGACCAAGGGAGAGGATACCAAACCTGGGTTTCGAAAGGCGTTCGATAAGTTCCATAGCGAGAACGGTGTGAGGACTGTGACAGGGAGCATTGGTCCGGTGGGGAACGTGAGGATGTTGCTCAAGAATGGGCATCGGCATGTGTATATGTCCAGGAAGTTTGCGGTGAAACATGGGTTTGTACCCAAGGACGCATCACTGGGATATTACGGATACGGTGGATTGGTCAAGTACGTCCCACCTGTCCGTCTCTCCGAAAACACCACACACTGACCCTCTTCATCCGGTGACGCTATAGCATCGGCTCTTGGCCGATCAGATTGTATATCCTCAACGACCAAGGTGAACGCGAACTATCCCCGGTCTCAACCTCCCACACCGTTTTCCTCTCGGAAGAACACCATTTCGACGTCGTTTTGGGTCGATCATTCATGGAGAAACGACAGGTCGGACTTAACAACGTCTTCCCGTTTCATGGGTGCTAATGGGCTCGATTCAGGTCAAGTTAAATCCGTTGGACCCGACGGATGTCCAGTGCCTGGATACCGAAGAAACGGTGGATTGTGAGGTGGTCATCCTCAAAGATGGAAGAGGGCAAATTGTCACCGTGACATGACCTCCCTACGTACCCACCTCGGGTTTCGACCTCAAGCAGCATCTGCTCTCCTTCCTTGTTTTCACCCCGGACTTCACTCGTGTGCATCGTCTGTATCTGTATCTGCATATTTATCCTCTCGGAGTATGATGTTGCGATTATTCTCCATCGCAAACCCGACCTGCCCGTGCCCAGGTACTCCACGAACCAGGTTTGGATCAAGCACTGGCGTGAAGAGGAGAGTACAAGCCCTTGGTTTCGGTGTCCTCGTTGTCGTCCTCCTTTTTCACGCCCCTGAAGTTTGAGAGCTTGTCGATGGTTCACTGAGCCTGAGGAGTGGAAGGACGCGGTCGTGCGGGCCCGGGGTGGGGGTTTGCGTAGCAGATGACCCCGAAAAATTTGCGACATCGAGTCGAGCCTAGTGGCAGGCCCCCTAATAGCGATGACACTGTTCACCGAAAACCCGGCGGGTGGACCCCCTCGATGACGGTGACCTATGGATCAGCAGGACTTTGACTCCCCCCTCCCCCTATAGTCTTGCAAGCCGACTATGAATCCAGGTGACCGCTGTTCAACACACATCTCATGGCGACCCGCACTCAGGTGGAAACTCTCAGAAAAGCTCTCTCTTTCGACTGTCCCCCTCTCTGCAGCGGGGCGGTATCGTCGTCTCCAGAAGGACTGTCTCTTTACTATGGCAAGAAGGACCCAAGGTTTGTGCGTTCCGGTTATGCACAGAGGCCCTCCATTAGTAACATCGGTTTCGTAGGTACATTAATTTCGCCTCTGCGACGTCCGAGGATCTGGACCTTCTCACCGCAGCCTGCGATCCTGCCACATTTGGTCGTGGAAACGAGGACATCTACGACGAATCTTACCGCAAGGCAGTAAAAATGGATGCTTCGAATTTTACCGTCCAGCTCGACCTCGTATGTTCTGGTTTGATCAAAACCATCGAAGACCAGTTGCTTCAAGGTGAGACGGAGAATATGTACATCAGAGCTGAGCCGTAAAAGCTCAACGTCTACGGTAAATTTCGTGATGTTTTCCTGGCGGCTTCTTCTCTGACACCTTCACATCCGCCTAGAAAAAGATTCGTTCTTCAAGGCACATAAGGACACACCACGAGGCAAGGACATGGTCGGGTCGCTCGTGATCATCTACCCCATTGCCCACGAGGGAGGAGAGCTCGTGCTCCGTCATGAAGACAATGAGTGGAAATTCGATGCCAACTCCCTGACCTCTGCACAACCCTCCCCTTCCCTCGCATACGTCGCGTTCTACAGCGACATCGAACATGAGGTCCTCAAAGTCACCAGCGGGCGTAGAGTCACGGTGACCTACAACCTTTATCTGGTTGACCCAGCGTCGAGATCGAAAGTTTTCACCGTCACTCAAAACTCGAAAGGAGCCTCGAGCCTACAAACCATGCTCCGGAGATTGCTCAAGAGCTCAGAATTTTTGCCTGACGGTGGAACGCTGGGCTTCGGTCTTGCTCACCTCTACCCCGTCACTTTTAATACGGAGCTCCAGGAAATGGTAAGGTACCTCAAGGGCAAGGACGCACAAGTGTACCAAGCCTGTCAGGAACTCCAACTTCAGCCCTCGTTGCAAATGATCTACGATGACAAATGGAGTGAGGTATGCAGTATCATGAGGGATGAGATTGTCCAGGACCCAATCTACAACATCCTCGCAGAAGAGAAGTACGAGAGTGCTCTGGTGAGGGATGGTGGTGTGCCGGTTAATAAAACCGAGGACGTTACACTAGAAGATTCCGACGGGGTGGCTAGGGAGGGAGTGGAAGGAGAGTTCATCACTTGGATCTCTCCTTTCAATGAGCAGAATCGGTTGCAGGATGCCACTGTGACGTATGGGAACGAAGTTTCTACAGGGTATATTTACTGTAGTCCCTGTGTTATTGCTCGTGTCGCTCCTGCTATTGACCGCGTGTAGGTCATAGACTCTGTAAGCATCCGGGCCTCCTTATCGGCGTGTATGGGTTCAGATTCGCTGCGCGGCGGTTATACAACGAATTCATTTCCGTTCTACCTGACACTGGTCACAAAGTCTTCACCAAAAACCGCGGGGTTGCATCCAAACTATTCGCACGGTGTCGGTAGCCTAGAACCTAGAGGTAGAAAGCGAATTGTGTGTATATACTGCACGCTAGGAGTTGATGAATCGATGTGATTGCGAGGGAGGACTAGAAATTAAGAAAGTAATAGCGCGAAAAGCGTATGTGGCGGTTGAGGTCTATTTGCCGATCTTGATCCTCTGGGATCGTTGCAACTGAAAGGGGAAAAGAGAGGAACGTGTCAGCCAACTAAACTCGGGATGGAGGGGAAAAGGGAAAGAGAACGCACTCTTCTCCTCTTCTTCAGCTTGTGCTTCTTCATCTTCTTTCTCCTCTTCCTCTTCGTGCTATCCATGTACGCATAGAATCCGTTCATCGTCGACGCGCCCACTTCCACAACATCATGAGCTCCCATCCCCATCTCAGCCAAGCTCATCCTCTCCTCGACGACACCCAACTTGGCCAAGGTCTCTTCCCAAGAGACGGCACCACCCAACCTGTTCACGACCAACGCGCGATTGAGTAACCTCGCAGTGTCCGCGTCCGCTTCGGGTGTCGCTTCAGGAGGGTCCTCCAAATTAATGCCATCTAGTTGGTTTAACAAATATTGGTGGCGGGGCGCAGCGGGGCCGGAGTGATCGGAAAGCTGTAGGTCCGGCCAGGACTCGAATATACTCGAAGAAGGTTGTGAAAGGAGGAGGAGCGGTCTGTGACCTGAAAAGAAACTGTGGAGGTTGAGGTCATTCGGAGTCAGCGGGGCGTGCACAGGCTGTGGTTGCCAGCTCGTTGTCCATCGTTGACCTAGAGTGGCTGGATTTGAAGTTGACGGTGGCGAAGAAGGAGAAACGTTCGCGGTAGGTGTAGAGTCACCTTTCTTCGTTGTATCTTCAAGAGGTTTTGATTTCGCCGTAGCGGTGGTGGCTGTGGTATCGGCCGTTTCTGTCGCAGACGCTGACCCAACTGTAGTGGCTGTACGAGAGACAGTCGTCGTCGTGTTCCCATCCATCTTCGGTTTCGACGATGCCGCACCTCCATTTCCTCCATTCCCATTTGCTCCATTCGGTGGAGACGACCTTCGGGGGGAAGACGAGTTCGCCGTGAAATACTTGTACTTGTTCCCGTTCCCGTCTCCACTCCCGCCGGATTTGGAGGAGAAAAACGAAAAGGCTCGGACGTGTTGTTGCGCCGCGTGCGTTGTCATCGACGTGGATGTCGAGGCGAGTGAGACCGTCGGTCGAGCCGTCACTAGTCGGGCTAACATCTGGAAAGGGATCCAAGAAGTAAGAAAAAGGGTCGTTGAGACGGTGGGGCTCCCCACCTTCCGAACTCTTGCGCTGGAAGAGGAAAGAGTCACGCGGTCACAGGATGAGCCACAATCGATTGGTACCACCAAGGTGCTCTCGTCTCGAGCTGATAAACAGATATAAGAGGGAGTAGCATACAACAAATAGAGGAATAACGATACACAGGAAGATAAATATAACGGACCGGAGTTGCATGCTACAGGAGAAAAGAGAGGAAACCAACTTTTTACAAGATAAATTAACTCGGTGTCTCCTTATACCTGTTTACCTACGTTCTGCAGCGAATTTCGAGACCTTCTTACCGGGGGCGTCTGCTCGTTGTATGCTAACACCAGCAGGAGAGCGTTCGACGACCTGACTCGACATCACACGAGGGGGTGCGGGACTCTTCGGTCCGTCGGGGAGAGGCGGAGAGTCGATCACAAGAGATGCGGGGGCGTTTACCGAAGGGTTAGCATAAGTTGGAGGGACACCTTTCGGAGGAGGGAAGTCGGGAGACTCGATGATCATCGGAGGCATAGAGGTCGCGCCTTTCGGAGGGGGGAAGTCGGGAGAACCAATAATCATCGGAGACAACGTGACCACGCCTTGAGGTGGAGCGAACGAGGGAGAATCAACAACCATCGAAGAGAACACAGCGCCCTTCGAGGGAGCAAAAGATGGTGAATCGATAATCATCGACGGCGGTGGTTTGAATGAAGGGGAATCGATAACCACCGGCGTTCGTGCCTTTGATGGTGTGGGGGTCGTTTCGCGTACAATCCCTGAGACAGGAGCCAGCTCACGAGGTATCGATGTGGTTGACCGCGAAGCCTCTGCAGGTTTACGCGGAACGGGGGTGGGAGGTAACCTCTCCGTGACCATTGGTAAATCTCCTGAAGGCAGCTTTGGAGATGACCTCTCGTCCACTGTTAATGGAGTATCGGGAATGGAAGATGGGGAGGGTGAACGAGCTTGTTGGGTAGGTTCTAGTCGAAGATTTCCTCGCCGCTCTGTGACGTTCAAGGCGACAGGGGTAGGAGGCTCGACGGCTAAGGGGGGACTGTCATCCGCTGCCCTTTCAGCGGGCTGGGGAGCTCTACCACGATTGATCTTGAACCTCGAAGTCTTGTTCCTAGCCATCGGTGGTGGGAGAGAATGAACTCCTTGCTCCACCGTCTGAGATGATGACCCATTCGGTAAGTTGGGCCCAACGTTTTCTACCTCTCCTTGCCTGATGAGCTCCATGATCTCCTTCAAGTCATCGTCACTATCCTCAGGACCACCAACAAGCTCATCACCCTTAAGCATTCCTAGTTTGACGGCGTCCTGCATGAGCGCGGACTGAGATGCGGGCACGACGAAACCATCGAGGGAAGTAGGTGAAGAGATTATTCGATCTGCTTTGAATTTGGAGATAGCTGGTTTTGGTCGATCACCCGTGAGACTCGCTTCGAGTGGAACCTCCTACGAGTGCGTGTCAGTGTTTCGGTCACCATCAGCAAAGAAGAGATGGAAGGAGACAAACCGGTCGGTCCCAGGTATCTTCCTCGATATGTGAATGGGAGGAGAAAGCAGCCGTGGCCTGGGCAGAGAACTTCTCCCTCTTCTCATAATACACCAACGCAATCTCTCGCTGGTGCTGAGCAGCATCAAGGTCTGTTTCGCCTTCTTCAAACTCAAAGTCTCCTTCGTCCTCTGTCGACTCGTCCGAGTGGAGTACCGCCTGGTTCATGTTCATGGGAGCAGAATGGGGTTTGTCTTCCTCGTCACTATCCGGCACCGGTCCAGGATCGGACTCGTCGTCCGAATCCTTCGACAAGGATTCCAACTGAAGCTTCCGGGGAAACCTTTCCACTACCCGGAACTTCGTAGGCCCATGGGCGGCGGGGGTCGTCGGTTGCTGCGGCTGAAGTTGAGCGGGAGTTACGTCACCCCAATCCTGTTGTGGACCAGCAGAGACAGGCGACTCCTCCGGCGGCAAGTCAAAAGAGACGCTCTTCTTGGGCTTCAAGCGCCCCGACCCCTCGGCGCCGACCGTTGTATCGACCTCGAGAAGCGCATTCTTGGCTTTTTCCTCTTGAGCCTTGAAATCCTTGACATTCTTAACGAGCGCACGACCCATCGCCTTCTGAAGCTCACGAGTGGCTTCAAGTCGTTTCTTCTTGGCAGCATGAGATTCATCCGCTTCAGTAGCTTCTCGTTCCGCCTCAAGACGTTCTTCTTCCTCTAGCGTGTTGAGGACCCGCTCCCGTTCGGCACGGCGTCGGGCCTTCTCTTCTTCCGAGAGCGTCCACGAAGGCAAATCTGCACTGAATGGAGGGGCGAGATCATTCGATGTAGAGGTTCGCCCAGGTCCAACTTGTTCTGTGATCTCGATTATCGGAAGGCCTTCTTCATTCAGGAGCTAACAGACGTCATCGACATTAGTTTACGTCGGATACATTACACGATACGGATGACTGGGAGAAGGGAAAAAGAGATGTGGCGAACCTGACCCTTCTCGTTCTGAGTCACTTCATGGGAGTCAGGGTTTCCCAGCATCTCGCCCAGCTTCAACGAGACTCGACTGAGTTGGTCTGGGGTAAGCTTGCCCCCATTCTTCTCTTCCACTGCAGCGAAGAGGTCCTTTATCACTGTACAAAACGTAGCGATCAGCGTCCGACGAGGGAACAACGGACGCTGAAAGATGAGATACGTTTGCCTGTGTCATCGTCCATGACGAATTGTGAGTCGTCGGGTTTCCCCACGGGTATCGTGGTGGATGGAAGAGAGATCAAACACCCTCAATCAGGCGCCCACAGAGTGCGGGAACTTGATGTTGTCGTGATCGCATGGAGAAAAACATTCTCACCCTTCCTCCCCTTCGTCCTCGACAAAACACCCTCTTCCAGGATGGTCGTGGTCAACTCAGAACCAAGCACTTCCGCTCCAAAGCGCAAAAATCGGAGGTCTCTGCACAAAAAGAAATCCGCTGCCGTTTCCCAGTCGACGGTAGAGAAAATTGGTGTCGATGTAGATCAAGAGATGGAACCGGTCGACCAGGAAGTTTACGACCCAGAACCCCATGCTATAACCCCCACGACTGACATAGCAGTTGAGGAAGGCGACCAAGACCAACCTGGGGGGGTTGGGGACGACGATGAAGTCATGATTGACACCAATCCTTCCGCCACGACTGGGCTAGCACCCACTTCCGCACCCTCATTCCCCGCCCTAACTGGTTCGGCACTCCAAACTTCGCTAAAATCTGAAATGAGACGGATACCGATCCCTCCACACCGGATGTCCCCGCTGAAAAAGGATTGGATCAACATCTTTGGTCCGCTTACGGAGATCCTGGGACTCCAAGTCCGGATGAACGTCCAACGAAAAGCTGTCGAGATCCGGGTAAATGCGCCCGAATCTACTCTATCGCTCGAAACTCGTACTTACATCTCGGTCGTTAGACATCAAAACACACAAAAGAGATCGGGTCGCTCCAGAAAGGTGCAGACTTTGTCAAAGCCTACGCACTCGGGTTTGACGTTAACGTACGTTCCCTGTTACCACCCCAGTTTGCCAATAACCGGTTGCTTAACGAGACACGTAGGACTCTATAGCCCTTCTACGGCTGGACGATCTCTACCTCGACTCCTTCGAGATCAAGGATGTCAAAACCCTGCAAGGCGACCATCTCGCACGCGCCATCGGTATTTGAACCGTTCCCCGCCCAACTTTGTAGGATTTCTCATCACATTTACAGGCCGCATCGCTGGCCAAGACGGGAAAACAAAATTCACCATTGAAAACGCGAGCAGGACACGGATCGTCCTCGCAGACACGTACGTTCAATCCTCTTCGTGTCTGATTCCTTTAACCTTATGGGTCCTAACTTCATCCTCAACCAGGAAGATTCACATCCTTGGTTCATTCCAAAACATCAAGGTCGCTCGGGACGCCATCGTGTCTCTCATCCTTGGGTCACCGCCAGGCAAGGTATATGCCGGCCTGCGTACGGTCAGCAGTAGAATGCGTCAACGCGCGTTGTAGATACTCCGAGCCCTGAATGGAAATCCCCAAGTTTGTGCACCACGTTGTTCTTTCGTCACGCGCTTGTTTTTTCTTCATATGTCATAGATTGCGGGTATAAGATTGTGGACAGTTTGTCAAAGACGACATGTTAGTATGTAATACAGTGCCCAGGCTGAGCAAGCTTTTTGAGGATACCACAGTGAACGAGCGCGTAACTTGGGACCAAAAGAACCAAACAAGGGGAGAGGTTGTAGACCAAAGGGCGTCATCAAAGCCGTCGATCGCACAGTCTTTCAGCTCGTGTGGAGTACACGCTGTGCGGGATATCCTTAGTACCACGTTTATGTGACAAAGCTCCAAAAGAGAATTACCTGGAAATGGCCGCTTCATCAACAGGCGGTCCTTCTCCGTTCCCCACCATGACTTTCACGCCGGCACTAGGTATCCCATCCACCACGACATAAACCCATCCAGGTCCAGGCGGGTAGATCTCCCCGTTCGGAGGACCCACAACCGTAATTTCGTCGTCAGCGATGACAGAGTTGACGAGGTAAACGAGACGCGAGTTGGCGTGAACACCATGAGTGACGAAACCGAGATCCATCAGGGAGACTATTGGGGTCGGTCAGTACATCGTCGGAAGGGATTTACTGAAGGAGCCACCTTGAATATTATATCCTCGAAGGGACGATCCAGCCGCAGGATGCACCTTCATCACAACCTGCTGACCGAACCCAAGCCTCCTCTCATCACCATTCACACCCAGAATGATAGGCCTTTTCTGGGACACGTACGGAGGCTTCAACCACTCAACGCGATACTCCGTCCCAAACGTTGTCACACTCCTATCCAGGTTCGGGTTGCTCCCCGCGATCATGATGTCTCCATTCGGAGTCAACGTCGCGACTGAGTGATACATCCTTGGTATCTCGCTCGTCGGTATACCTTCTGACGAAAACCGCTGCCCAACCGGTGCTTGGGGATCGTACAAAACTGGAGTGAGGGTCGGCCTATCCGCGTTGGAGTATCCTACTTGCGATTGAACATTGCCATAACCGGCAATCCCAGTCTCAGCTCCATTGACGATCACGACCTGCCCGGTTGGAAGGAGAACAGCATCGGGCATCACACGGGCTTGCGGCATGTGCTCGACTTCCCAGCCACGTGCGATCCCTTCTTCCGTGAGGACGATCCGAGAACACTGAGCGGACGCCGGCTCCCGAGAGGATATCTCCCAGCTTGGCCGGGTGTCATCGATTGTTGAACCACCACAAACCAGGATCTCAGAAGTATACCCAGTCTCCGGGGAAAGGGGGAGAAGAAGGGCCGTTCCAGACAGAGGGTAAGTGACACGAACACCGTTTGGAATAGGAGGAAGCCGACGTTCGTGATTTGATTTCCAGTCATAGAGCATCGCATCGTTGTTAGCTGCCACGAACACATAGCCGTTCGAGATGGAGAACACAACGGGGAATAGATTTGAGTTGAGCGTAGAAGCAAGGAACGGGGAGTGGATCGGAATGCCAGGGTCCAAGATAGATTTGGGAGGATAATATTCGATCGTTGGGTTGTTGACAGTAGCATTGTTCATCCAACCGCCTTTGGTGGAACCTCCCAAAATCATCGCGCTACCATCCGCGATCCTGACCACAGTGTTATACCAGCGCGGGCTCGCCAAGCGAACCCGGGAAGGATCGTCAAAGATATCACACCCGCCCACATCCTCAGAATCGCAGGGATGGAAAAGCCGCACAGCCTGTATCCCGTCCACATCTCCAAAATCCGTAGCGGACGTAAAATCCTCGACGACAGGGTTCCCGCCAACGTTGAGCATGGTTCCATTACCAAGGAAAGAGCCACCGGCGCAGAAGGAGTTGGATTGCATAGAAAGAGGTTTGACCGAGTGAGTGCGGAGGTTGTACAAAGCTCCCCAAGCAGGGTGGCCGTTGATCTCGAGAGGGTTATGCTCAACCTTGTCGACAATCAGAGCGTGCGAGTCCGAAATGATAGCAAGCTGCATAGCGTTTACTCCAGTAGAACCTGTCTGAATCAATGTCCATCCAGAGTTCTGTCGAGCAGCGGGTCCCGATCTCGGGCGGAAGTCCCTTTGCGCTATCGTCGCCTCGTCCGGATTGGTGACCACAAAAGCATCTACATCAATGAGGTAGCCTCTAGAACCGGGCCTCCGCCTCCCAGTGTTCACGATCTTGATGTTGTGTCGCCCATGAGTGAGGCCGTACCGCCAGAACAACCGTTGTTGCCTTCTCGAAACATCGTTCCAGGTATCCACAGTCCTAACGAACACTCCATCGACGTAAACGTTCGCGATGCCATGTCGAACTCCGGTATTTCCGAACCACTCGATTCCGGTGCCAGTGAACGAGAGGAAAACCGAAGAGCCCTTGCGAGGCGAGGAATGAAGTGTGTTCTCAACATAGGCAGATGAGAATGACTCCGCCCAAGTTCCAGTGTACAGGACCAAAGGAGAGGCCGAATCATAGGCCCTTGCTCCAGAAGGAACGTAGAAGGGAGTGAACAACAATGTCCCAGACAAGGATAACCCATTGTTCGCGTTCGGCGTGTTTCCGTTCCAGGCTGAGTCGCCTCCGAGCACCAGGAAAGCCCAGGAAACGAGGATAGACCAAAGAAGGAGTGGGTTGCGCATGGCGAGATGACTGTGGGGGGGGGGGGGTGAAGTGATGTCGACGGTTGTGGTTGACCTTCAAAAGCCAATCGGCCAACTTCTCACGAAGCACACAACCCCAACATCGTCACGGTGACAACGGGTTTGGCTGCTTGCTTTGGGACGCTCCCCCCTACGTTCTCGTCGGGACTCAGAACTGACCCCGGGTGACATTACCCCTCGACAGTCACCTCTGAGATTTGCTGGCGGCGCTGCTTCATCTGCCGCTGGTCGGTCTACGTACGCGTCCTTGTGTTGTGTGTCCAAGCATCGAAGTACACTGGCCTGTCCTGCGACTTGCATATAAACTCATTACAGTGCGATTTAGCGGGTTTCGCCAAATAACAGCGTTGACGGTTTTCGTGTACATAATTTGCTTCGCGGAACTCGATCACTGACGATCACAACCCAACTCCTCCGTCAACCCGAACCCAGCACCATCGATTGCAGACCAAGCAATCTGTTGCGTATTGGCCTCGCCCACGTACCCCAACCTTCAAGAGACACCGTCGAAGGACGATGGATAAACTACCACAGGAGCTCATCGACGAAATCATCAGCTCATTCGACCGCACCAGACCCAGCGATCACTCCGCTCTGCTTGCCTGTTCCCGCGTCAGCCGTTCGTGGCGGCGCCAAGCCCAAAAGGAACTCTTTCCTCACGTCCAGTTCATAACCATGGACCTGTTGAGAAGGTGGGACTGTGATATCCCATTGGAAAGCGAAGTCCCCTCCTACGTTCGTCACCTTCGTTGGGCTGTCTGGCCTGCAACGACGGAACGGCCAGATCCCTTCCTCGAAAACACGTTCCCCGGTTGCTTTGCGTCATTTTCGAGCATCGAAACTTTACGCGTTTCGAACCTCTCTTTACGTTATTTCGACACCACCGCGATCGGATGGACCTTCAGTCATCTCAGTCATTCATTGCGGCGCCTTGACATCGATCACCTCACAACTAACCCTGAAAAATGGTGCTTTCTCATTTCCCTCTTGCCCAATCTTCGACACATACACGTCCCCGTTGTCACCATGCTAGAGGGAGAAAGTCCGAACCAC
>Ga0307517_10001246_pt1 | contig 42713 bp, 35 predicted proteins | sample 23_EM_MG_FD_194515 | JGI IMG/M metagenome (GOLD analysis project Ga0307517, IMG submission 194515) | Populus trichocarpa ectomycorrhiza microbial communities from riparian zone in the Pacific Northwest, United States - 23_EM | ecosystem: Host-associated > Plants > Roots > Unclassified | place...
AACGCGAGAGGGTAACCGGTAGCCTTCGATGCCAATGCCGAGGATCTAGACAGACGAGCATTAACTTCGATAATGCAGTATTCCTTTGAGAACGGGTTCAAGGCGTATTGAATATTGCATTCTCCGATAACTCCCAAGTGACGAATGACGTTTACCAATGTCGTTCGAAGCATGTTATAATCCTCATCAGAGAGGGTCTGGGAGGGAGCAACGACAATCGAGTCACCAGTATGGATACCAAGGGGATCGAAGTTCTAAAAAGCAGACTGAGAAATCACTTCCAACTTTGTAAAACCATACCTCACAACGGGGATACCTACCTCCATATTACACACGGTGATACAATTGTCACGGCAATCTCGGACAACTTCGTACTCAATCTCCTTCCACCCCTTCTTACTCTTCTCGATCAGGACTTGCGGGCTAGCAGCAAAAGCCTTATTGCACAAGTCCCGGAGCTGGTCCTCGTCGTAGGCAAAACCACTGCCTAACCTACCAAGAGCATAAGCGGCACGGACAATGACAGGAAATCCAATATCCTTCACTGCGGTCATGGCCTCTTCGACGGAGGATGCAGAGGCGGATTTAGCACACTTTTCTCCAATTTCTTCCATTGCCCGGGCGAAAAGCTCTCGGTCCTCGGTTGTAATGATGGTCTCGATAGGTGTGCCCAGAACCTTCACACCTAGTCCCTCAAACTCATCCTTCAGCTGGATACCAACTTGAAGAGCTGTTTGGCCACCGAAAATAACATAGATGGAGTCTGGACGCTCATACTGAATGACCTTCCGGACGAACTCAGCAGTCACGGGCAAAAAATATACCTTGTCTGCTAAGCCCTTCGAAGTCTGGATCGTTGCGATATTGGGATTAATAAGGATGGTATAGATGCCCTCCTCTTTGAGGGCTTTGATAGCCTGACAACATAGTGCTATTAGCTTCATATCGGACGGCCATTGAAAATAATGCACTCACCTGGCTCCCAGAGTAATCAAACTCTCCAGCTTGTCCGATACAGAGACCCCCACTTCCCAATACTAGCACCTTCTTGACATTGGCTTTCGGGTTTGCCCTCTCGTTATCCTCAATGAGCCCGCCGGGAATCTCAACTGGCTGATTCAACGCAGCCTTTCCGTCAGGGCCTTGAGTCTTCTGAATAGCACTAATGAAGACATCGAAAAGCCATTCGGTATCCTTGGGTCCGGGTGTGCTCTCTGGATGGAATTGAACACTGAAAAGCGGTTTCTTTGTATGCCAGATACCCTCGTTCGAGCCATCATTGGCATTAACAAATAGTTCCTGCCACCCATCCTTTAGACTCTTAGCATTGACTGCGAAACCATGGTTCTGGGAGGTGATGTAGCATCGCCCGGATCGCAAGTTGGTACACGGGATGTTATGCCCACGGTTACCAAACTTCATCTTAGTAGTCTCTGCACCGGCTGCTCGAGCGAGAAGTTGGTGTCCAAGACAGATACCGAAGATCGGGGTCTTGGAAGCTTCAATTGCTGTTCGAAGTCTGTCCACAGTAGCTTTTAGGGTAGCTGGGTCGCCAGGTCCGTTACTGATAAATAGGCCGTCATAATTTCCTTCCTCTAGAAAATCGTAGTCCCAAGGCACAACCTTTACCTCGATACCACGGGAGAGGAAGCACCTGAGCTGATTGAATTTCATACCGACATCGACACAAACAATCCGAATTGGCTTTCCGTCCGGCCTCTTGAGAGTCTTGTCCACCTGAGGTGAAAAGATCTGGGGTTCCCGGATGGATACTGTTCAACTCGGGTCAGACAACGATTGTCCAGGAGGTCAAAGGTCAGTTACTGACCTTCAGCCACAAGATTTTTAGCATTAGGGTCTACCCATTCCTGGAATTCAAAATCCTGCCTCCAATCATGGTCTGTGAGAGACGTAGCACCAACTAAGGAGCTAAGACCGTTAGACAACATCTTCCCGACACTGCTGTTCTTTTGTAGCAACAGCTTTCCAAGCATACTCCCCTGCGTCCGAATCTTCTTGGTGAGCGCTCGGGTGTCGAGTGAGGACGCTAGGGTACTGTGTCCGTCTTTCATAATGACGTCCGTGCGAGGGGTTGATGGCCGGGCTCTGCAGTCTCGTCTCAAATGGAATGCTCCGGTCGGGAAAGGACATCATCCGTAGGACCTGGCCGCTATCTGTAGGTATTTCGGAGTGAGACGCATATAGGACCTGCCGTCTGCTCCGGGTAGAGGTTAGGACGGATTATAGGACGGGTACCCGTCTCGGACAGAGTCCCAGATCCGACGACCGTCCCGTCCTCAGCAAAGACGGACGGACTGAACGGTTGGAAACACTGTAACAGTCCAAGTAGCGTGGAGAACAATCCTGTACTAATGTCGAAAATTTGCAGTTCATTAGAGAAACCAGGTGGTGCCGATCGGGTTTGTTAGCCATGATCTTTGCCTTTACTTGTCGAGGGGTAAAACGGGATGTCGTAGACTTCAAGTCTTGCTAAGACAAGTTATCCAAGCATTAGTACCATATCAAAGCAAGCGAGTTTATAAAAATACCTTAAATAACACTAATGCAGAGCACGGATAAGAGGAAGAAAGAGTATGAAAGCCTGCCACCGGTTGCTGGCGTTGAGTCGAGCAGTTTGTAGAGTGGAAAAAAGGGGTATTGAAGAGGAATAAAAAGGCTTGAGGGGGAACAACGATGACACGTAATTCTCACTCAAAACTACATAGTGACTGCGTATCCTACAGCTCAGCGGTGTTCCGGAAGCTCCAGCACCCGGGCTAGTATTTATGATATTTGTATTCTTTCTAATTCTTAAAGTTTCCACAGGGAGAGTTCCATCAGTAATGCAACTAGTGACAATATTGTAATTACTTTTATCACAGCTAAATTCCATCATCAACTGTTCGGTGTCGATGGATACCGGTCTGGTAGGACATAGCTATGTTGACTTTACAAGTGGTCCGGACCACCAGTATCTGTCGATTGATTGGACCAGGAATCGGTCCTCAAAGCTTTAAATCGCCATGGCCTCCGGTTTCCGTCGGTCTTAGGGATCTTATCACCCCACTCTACCCCATAAAGATACTCGAGTGCCTAACCTGTGCAGCCTTCAAACATAGGGAAATGCAAAATGTCTCAACATTACAGCAACGACAATGCCGACAACTCTTTTAATCGTGCCAGCCCTTTCTACCTAACTTCACCTTTCAGGAGGAGCAATCCCTGGCTATGATTCTCGGTTCAGCGCTGAAGCAAATTGTTGGTGGACCGGGGAAGGTTCCGGATGGGATAGTCGAAGCTTTTCAGGATAAAAGAAGATCATTGGTGGCCAGAGTCTACCGCTCACAGAAATTGCGGAGCTCCTGCAGGATACCGCATTACCTGTTTTTTTTTCTCGCTTGCCGCTAGTACCTTGAAATAAGAGTTTTCCTTTGTAATCTGTCTCGAATTCGCAATAAAACGTCTTCACTTAACCCATTATGGCCAAAAACCAGGTTTATTTCGAGCGCTTCCTGACTGTATTGAATGTTTTGCTTTACCGGTAGTGCTGCCCCCTCCTTGTAGAAGCCCTATTAGGACCAGCGAATGCCCAACACAGCAAGAGTAAACCTCCAGAGATGGACGGGGAAAGAGCATTTCCGGACCACTTGCAGAAAGGCTAATCAACAATACAGAGCCTCACTGAATCAAGGAAATGCAAGACCGACCTTGACAACACCCGTAACTTACTCGGTATGGCCCAATCTAAGCTTAAAAACAGAGACCTAAGAGCCCAGAGCACCGCACCATAAAGTTCTATTCGCTCTCTCCGTTGGCTTAAGATAGGTGTAGTTAAACAAGTTAGGAGGATTTTGTATTCCGGTCAATGAGATCTAACACCTCCCGAAGGGCGATCTTATCCATCATAGGAAGAACTAACCCTTTTTAAGACCATTGTCTGTGATTCCCGAGATAGCGAATGATAAGAGTTTTTACGGTACTGTTACGTTTTTATTTTGGCTTTCTTACGAAGGTACAGCGCCTAAGTTTTGAATATTTCACTAGCAGGGGATGTTCGACTAACAGGGATGAGGAGGTGAATTGGGTAATCGCTATACCCAATTCACTGTCCTTATACCCGATTTGCTGCCTTTGCCCCTGCTAGCGTAACACCCCCTGCTAGTAAAATATTCAAAACTTAGGCGCTGTACCTTCGTACTTTATAGTTATTTTTTCTGCAGATAACTTGGGCTTGATGTATTGCTAGTCACGATCTCAGAGTTAAGGGTTGTTGCGCTTCTGGCGGGGGGGAGGCTGTCTGGGTCTTGGCAGACAGGGGTGGTGTGTTAGTTAGGTTTTTCTTCTCTCACGCTATCTCTTTTCTTCTCTTCCTCCTCCAACCACCGAGGTCGAGCGCAACGAAGTGGATTGTGAGAGCAGCACAACGGAGGAACCGTTTGTTTGCAGTTTGTGTGAAAGGGAAGTGGGCTTGGGTTAGTTAGGATTACTTTGTGGCGGGAATTTGTTTCTTTTTTGCGGTTAGGTGGTTTGGTTAGTTTAGAGAAGTTGAATTGATTGAAGCTTGTGCTGTTTACCTTTCTACTTGGAAGTTCGTGCAAGTGATAGTAGTTTTTCTGTACTTCCGCCGTTTAGAAAGTAGATACACTGAACCCAAAATACTTTGTTTTCAGTACTCGAGCACTGTTACATCTACTAATGAACCGAAGGGGTGGACTTCTCTTGGATTGAAATTAGTGCGGTGTGATAATAGACTACCGTACGGTACGAATTGAGCCTGGTTTGTGATCAGGGAGCATATAGCTAAGGTGCTACGAGCGCGGCGGATAGATATCTTAGTCACGTGTGATAAGATAAACAGAGGGGGCAAGCTCCAACACGAGAGTCACAGAAGTGCGCAACGGTACAATAGAGTTGACGAAAGGTGATAAGCACGGCAAGGTATGATAGAAAAGCTATTTTTATTTTTATTTTATTTTCTAAAAAAAAAGAAAGAACAAGCAAAAGAGGAAAAGCAACCCAATCATTGGTATATAGTTTGGCTTTCAAGGCTCTCAAGAAAGCCGTCCGGCAGTCCAATGCTCGTAAGATATTAATAATGTTGGGATGACAAGATTCTTCTTGCCTTGCCTGCTACTACCCTGCTGCCTCAAGTCCTGACTTCACGGGACTAATATGTCTATCGGCCGCGCTCGTACTATCAGAATAAAATTCCCTGAATTCTAAATTCACCATAAGAAAACCAAAACTGTAGTCTGGAAGGATGGTCGGTCCCGGACAAATTTTTTGAATTTCCCACGATTCCACCTAGCTTAGAATTTGGCCTAACAGAGACCGTTTCCACGTGGGGAGTAAAATTGGTGTTGGACTATAGTATATGTGGAATAAAAAGCGGAAAAACATCAAAGCAAACGGATACCGGTAATCAAACCTGATTTCTCTTGCTAATCCGAAGGTGGTATCGTCTTGCCAGTCACCACATTGGCAACCGTCTCTATTAGGCCAGATTCTACGGTGTCAGGATAGCAGGGATAAAATTCCACGCTGTCCCTTTCAAGATATATAACCTCTCACTTACCTCCATTTCTTGAACTTCTCTTTCACACCATCTGTTTCCCATCACCCAACGTACAATACACGATTATCGGCAAAATGGTCACCGAACTACCCGCGGAGCCTAATACGAAGAATGTACCCGCTTACACACCCTCGAGTCCCAGTCATGTCTCCGACTCCAGTCATTCCCCGGATGCCCCTGCCCAGTTATTCCTGCATGAGGGAGAAACATTCAAGGTAATCGGACATGTTATATTATATCCTCGTGCCTCCCAAATCATCCAATCACACTCGTGTCGGACGTTCACCCTGGAATCCACCGAACATGAAAAGGAGGCTGGAGAGACAGCTTCAGCTCCCGGTCTGGGCAGCACCAATGGGGATGGGGAATTGGTCTCGAGCTCAACTAGGGATGAAGGTGAACGCTCGGGTATTTTCTCCTCTCGAATCGCCAAGTATTTGTGATACTAACATACAAAATAGCCCAAGATCAGGAGCAGGTCAGAGTGGCAACAAAGAAGACCGGAACGGCCCGGGACCACTCAGTAGAGAAGCAGCAGCCAAGAGAACCGCTCCTGACAGACTTCCACAAGGTTACTCTAGTTATATATTTTACCCTGTTAGTTCTTCTGATTGTGGTTGGCTCTATCTGGACATCATTCAAAATCCTGAAGAACATGTCCATCCTCTTTGGCCTCGATAAAGATACTGACAGGAATGTTTGGGATTTTTGGTTTCTGTTTGTTGTTATGTGCTTTTCGGGTTTTTGCTTACTCGGTTCCTCTGTGATTGGGGTGGTTTACTCGGCAGATTGCTTTGTCGAAATGTACCAGAAACTGACATGTCTGTAGCCCAGCCGTGTCGATTGTGTGGCGCGTCTGCATTGATGGAGTAAGCCCATCGTGGGATGTCATGTTAGGGTATCTAGTTAGCAGACGAGTGGGACTGTCACCGTATTGAGGGTGACTGGTTTTTCTGTGGTGGAGAGCCCTATGTGCGAGTGGCCACCACAATCTGTATCCAGTCCTAGCTGCGTTCTCTTTCTCTCCATAGCATCATGATCATGGCATCAACATCACCTACAATAGCACAGCGAATCATCATTCTACACATCGATAGAGAATACACTTTAGTTTTGAAATCACCCGCGTTCCGGGTCTCCCCCACGACGCTCGCCTCACGGCATCCTCACAGCGGTGCTTGTACGGTGGCCGTTGTTGTGCACGACTGGGTCCTCCATCATGCCCAACTATGGATAATTGGCCAACGGTATAACCAGAGGGGGAATTGGCTTCATACAATGCAGTTTCGGTAGTGTAACGTATTGGACTGGGGTGTAGACCAGGTGGAAGGGGGAGTTCGGCTCCGGCTTGCATTTCGTGAGCTATCTCGCACAAAGGGTGTCCAAACTCGATCAAGGCGAGCTCCGGCCATCCAGGATCGGAGTATTGCCTGATCGATTGGCCATCCCAACTCGGCGGGCCCACCCGAGTAGAAATCCCATACAATTTGACCATCTTGGTATTCTTTTAGAACCCTGACTCTCAGAATTGCTATCATAATAATAATAATATAATATTATTATACCAAAAGAATGGTCCCGGAGCGATTTTGTTCACTATTGCTACTACTCTCAGGGAAGTTTATTTGAGGTTACAATAGAAGTCGGGTAGCCTGCATCTCTGGGTGTTCAGCGAAGTTGTCCTGTTGCTTCCGGAATGAGTGTACGAAAGTGCCCATTTTTGGTGTAAAATCACTTTGTGCTTACTTACTTTCGGTCCCTCTTGCAGGGGTTGGGCTTTCACTTGCAGCCGTAGTGGCCATATAAGTTATGTAGTGGTAGAGAGCTTGGGTCATAATATTGTTGAGTAGACAGGGTTGTATTTTTTATTACCACACCGGTGATGGTGTTTGTTGTTTCCACCAAAAACAAGGTTCCGTAATGTTAGCCGCTTAAGCTGCACTAGTTCAAGATATATTCGTCTGCTGCTAGTACGTTGAAATAAAGCGGGGCCTCTGGATACCCGTTACAGTCTTTCATCAGGCTTGACGAATATCAGCGGGTGACGAACAGGGATTAGCAGGCATTTTTTGAGAAAACCTATTCAATACCAGCGAAACTCGGACCCTCCCTACAGAATACTATCCAAGTTTTTTTATCCCAGCAAAAACGCAACGTTTCACCCACAGCTTAAAAATTAAACAAAAGATCGTCTGTTTAGGAAAATGCCTAGGCAGGTATCCTTGCAAGCTGTGTTATCACCTTGCTTGGCACTATAAGAAATCGGGTTTTCAGATAAATTTCATTTCTCTACCAGCTGGCTTTTGAGGCAAAAAAAATACCAAAAAATACACCTAGGTCTCGCATATTTTTAAAGAGATTGTTAATTTTTTAGGAACTTTTTTGATGGTGCCTCCTCGCCTAAAAGTTGAAATATTAGTTTCTTGGCTGTGGGTGAAACGTTGTGTTTTCGCTGGGATAAAAAAACTTGGATGGTATTCTGTAGGGAGGGTCCGAGTTTCGCTGGTATTGAATAGGTTTTCTCAAAAAATGCCTGCTAATCCCTGTTCGTTACCCGCTGATATTCGTCAAGCCTGATGAAAAACTGTATAGCGTATCTTCTTGGTGGCTTCTCTAGAATGTTTCGTGCTACCGGGTTCGTGAAACGAGCGAGACTGATAGGAAAAGCCGGTCCGGTAGCCCCCCCACCTTCCCTGCTCATGTTAATAACGAGAATGGCTAACAGGTATCTTCTAAGTGCAACGCTGTAGTGTTAATGAATTTATAATATCAATGGTGCCGGTAGATACGGTCTGTGTATAATTATTCACCGTTACCTCAAGAACACTTGCGCCATAATAGACCGCTTTTCTATCTGAAAAAAAATGACACTTTGCACAAAGTTTATCGCATACAGGGGGGGGGGGGGGTCGGGGGGAGCCATAAGGAAGGGAGAAAGACAGTCCTCGGGTGCAAATTAAAGATCCGGAAGAAGTGACTTCAAATATCTGTGTTGCAACCATACATTTTGTTTGTCACTTTTTCCGGATCTTTAATTTGCGCCCGAGTACAAGGGAAAATGCATATGAAATAATTTACAGTGAGGGGAAAATTAAGTACGATAGGGTGAAAACCGCAAGTTATGAACTGAATTTTTTCACAATGACGGAGCAATTCCACCCCACCAACCAGCCAACTTCTTTCGCAAATGGAAACTCGTAAATCCTCACTCGACGAAGCTAGACGGCGAACTGAAGATCGGTGCGCTCCCATGTCGGGATTGACCTCTTCATACACGAGAAGGGTTTTTGCCACTCCCTCATGTCTATTCAAGCAGCATATGAGAGGGGTGCTTTGCCGCAAAGATTTGGCTTGTCGGAGTTGACCTTTCCACACCGAGTAGTATTTTTACCACTTCCTCGTGTCCATACCAAGCAGCCAGCAGGAGCGGTGTTTTACCGTCATTATCTCGCTCGTCGGGATCGGCCTTTCCACGCTCGAGTAGCACTTTCACTGCTTCCTCATGGCCATTGTGGGCAGCCCATGCAAGCGGTGTATACCCTTGGAAATCCCCTTCGTTGATGTCATGACATTTCATCTCTATCAAAGCAGCTACAACCCCTGCAATTCCGAAGAACGATGCGCAGTGTAGTCCTTTGAACCGGAAACTCGTAGCAGGATCCTGGAACCTCCATGGATCTGGAACAAAATGTTTTGCTAAAAGTAATTTTCCGGATATGTGGCCATCATATTCCCTAAACAACTCTAGGGAAAGTGACCTGGCGGGCTCCGAGAGGTCCCTTTTCGCATGGACTCCCCAGTACATAGAACAATATTCTAGAAAGGGAGGGTCGCCGGTATCGGTGGAGCGATCGGCTGGAATGGCCTTGACCCGTTCGGAATTCAGATATGTCAAGCAGATCTCGGCTATTTTCGAGTGGGGTCTACTGAAGATGTCGGGATTGGCAGAAAGATACTCTTCTAGGGTAAAGTGGACCAGTCGCACAGTTGATCCCTCTTTATTTACGGTTATAAGCCCTTGACAGCAGCCGACTAGTGTGGAGATCGAAGGGGTATTGGCGTCATTGAAATCCTTGGAGCCTAGCTCGATTGCTAGGGCATGGCAGAGCTCCCCCACCGTCAGCGGCCGTTCCGCGTGACTGACCCACATTAAAGCTTCCAGCCCGAGCTTCGGTTTATCCCCATCCTGTGCCTTTATCCGTTCAATTGTTGTATCGTAAGCATCTCCCAGTCCCAATCCATCTGTTATTTTGTTGAGCCTCTCTCGCCTCCGATGTATTGTTGATGCTTGTAAGATTGCGTCAACATTTAAAGAAACTAGTAGAAACCTAAATATATCTATTAGCGGATAATATTGAGCGGGATTAACGGGATCATTGCTCCTACGCACGTTTCTGATATATTTTCAGGAATCTTCGCAAGGATGTCTCCCTTCAGACTTTGGTCCATGGCATCTGGTGTCTCGTCCTCGCTCAGTCTAGCATGAAGATATGTGGTAATATCCCTCTTGGTGGGGCTTATAGATACACTCGTCACTTTCCCAGGAAGACGCATTTCAATCTCAGTTTGAACATGAGGCCTGCCAGTTACGAATATTCGAGTGCCCGGGGATTTCTCAAGGATCTGGCTCAGCGAATCAAGGAGCCTGACTCGTTGTACTCCAACACATTCGTCTAGGGCATCAATGCAAATGAATGTGGGCTGTGGGGACGTGATGAGCTGTAGCATCTTCACGATATCGCCGAGTTGCGGTCTGCGACCACCGATGGCCTTTTTCTGCTCTTCCAAGGTCCGCGATATTTCCTCCGGAATCCTCTCCATTCCGCTGACAATCTGCTTCAGCAAGGAACCCAGCATACTGGTCGCAGGCTGCTCCTTTCGTGCCGCGAAGTCAAAGTAAAAGCAGGTAACGGGGATGCTTTGTCCTCTGGCCTGATCACACAGCCTATCCACTACCAGCGAACTATCGCAGCGGCTTGTTAGCACGGATTCACCTTCTAGTTCCCGTGGGGGATAATCCTTGCTACCTGATAAATGTCTTACCCACCCCCGGATCTCCATGGCAAAACAGAACTGCCTTACCACATTCACCTTCCCCATCAAATTTGCACCATCTTTTGAACTCCTGACTTTGTATGAGCCACTCCCCGACATTGTCAACGCGACGCTCTTGGATGTCCCAATGCCGTAAGCCCGGATCAAGGGGTGATAACCATGTTAGGAGTTGGGACCGATCATCGGTAATAGTGTAGTTGTTCCATACGTTATTATAAGAGTCGGTAGTATTGAGGCAGTTGTTACTATGGTTGATGGTGTGTTGAGACATCTTCCACAGTTTGTTGCTTGCTTTGTTGAAGAGGAGGAATTGGTGAGTATTGTTGGTTGGTGATATTCCTGGTAGCAGGAGAAGAGCCGGGTCCAGTTAAAAAAGGAAAAGCGGGGGTGTGTTGGTGTTACATCAACTTCTCAGGTGCTCGTAGCCACTAATAGACGGCCCGAGAATATTCCACTAGGTCACCAGAAATGTATGAAACTAATATCACCCGTGGGGCAATTGTAGGCATATGCACTCGCAATGTCGAAGCGTTTTTAAAAAAGACTGTTATTGCATAAGTTACGACCAAAGTTTGTCTTTTTTTGCTTGGATTTGGGTGGTATTCAATAGCAGTCTTTTTAAAAACGCTTTGACATTGCGCACAGTACTCACGAAGCCGGATTGAAATCAGAAGGCCTAGTTTTGGACTAGTGCTTGTCGGGTAACAGCTAACCACATACGGTATAGGTTTTCCAAACTTGCTATGCAGCCAAGGCTGCCATGAGTGCAGTGCCACAAGTATGGTGGGATTTTCCACCGAATTTGGCGAGTTTGTACCGTATATGGTTAACTATCACTAAACATGCACTGGTCCACAATAGGCCCTTCTGATTTCAATCCGGCCGCGTGAGTACTCGAGTACAGTACCGTACTCGAGTACAGAGTGGGCCTTTAAGTCCTAACCCATCGCGCAGGTTCCTTGCGATGAGGTCCAGCTAGCCAGCCACAAAAACTCCTAACTACAATAAACCCCGCCAGGTCTGTGAGCCACTACTACCTCCGTGGCCGACGCCGCGAAACCATTCTCTTGTGGAAACTACAAACACCACTGTTATCAGTAATATCGTGGGCTTTACTCCCTCGTCTTTGCCAAGAATACCTCCGTGAGCCGAAAATTTGGTGAGAACTCCAGCAAAACATCGGCTGGCGGAGGTATTCTTGGCAAAGACGAGCGAGTAAGTTGAGGTGTGTCAAGCTTTCCAACCCAATATGGCAGGTCCCCCACTACAATCATGAGCTTTGCGGTGGCAAGTGAAAGTCTCAACCCGACTCATCAAGGGCCTGGTGTCCTAGGCAAACTTCAAACGCCTTACATAAGGTGAACTATGGTGATTTATTCGGTTAAGAGTTTCGGTAATCTTCGAGGAATTTCGCAATGATGTTTACTCAATATTTCATCTTAAAGCACCTATCTCACATTAATATTCTTTTCGGGTCTCCCGGGGTCGGCCGAGCCTCTACTCGCAATTTTCTGACGTTTGTAAAAACGACCGCTATTGCAGGCCACAAAAACCCTGAGGCTCTGGTCGATTTTTTGCCCGCACCGGTATGCAATAGCGGTCGTGTTTGCAGGCGTCGGAAAATTGCGGGTACAGTCTTCACCGTACGTACCCACGACGAAATTGGGCGGGCGACGAACAGGGGTATTTGGTGAGCAAGAAAGAGAAATGGTCAAGGTTAGGGTTACGAAATTACTGGTAATTAATCCCGGTTCGCCCGCCCAGCCTCGTCGTGGATACGGTGAAGACTGTATCGCGTTTCCCTCATGCTTTTTTCTCGTGATTAGCCAGGACTCTGTATTGTTGATTAGCCTTTCCGCAGATGGCCTCGGAATGCCCTTTCCCGCCCGTCTCGGGACGTTTACTTTTGAACGGCGACGGCTAACCGACGAACGACGGACGGCGAAACGGCGATTGGGACGACGGCGAGACGGCGGCAGGCGAAACCAAACGCCAAGACTATGGCGGCGGTCAAGATAGATCGCCAACACACAACTTCTATTCAACTGCTCGCTCACGCTCACAACTCTTCTAACTAAACTAACTGGTACTAAAGACAGGAGTATAAATAAAACAACAACGAAGCCTTCCCCCTACCCTTCCATCATTCTATCGATCACGACACAGGTCCGTTTTCTTCTACACATGTCCCCCTTTCCCTTTCGCAAAAATATCATGCTAACAAAAAGGCAAGACAAACATCACACAAAGAAAACTCTTCACGCTCGATAGCCTCCGCGCATGTGGTTCTTTCAGAGTCGCATTCCTTTCGCCGCTGCACCGATCCCGAGCGCATATCCGAGGTGTTTGCCTGAACAGTAAAGGGACCAGCTGCATGTATGCTGAACATGCCGAACAACATCAAGGACTTCCGCTTTCCTCCCGGCGAACGGATCGATCCAGAGCACATGTCTGAACTTCTTTGTCCGAACGATAACAGAATAGGCTGTGCGGCCCGGTGGGTTGATCATGCCGAACAGCATCGAATAATTTCAACATTTATTACCGGTATTGTTGTTTTGGGCATTCGGTGGTCACAGCGGAGCGAATGGTAGTTTATGGATGCCCGCTACGGTGTACACCATCTTCTTGGTGGCTTCTCTGGTATGTTTCATATTACAAAGTTCGTGAGACTAGTGGGGCTACTCGTCCCAAGGAGGAAGTACCGGTATTCGAAAATACGAGTTTTGAGTTTGTATGGGCGCTCAGAAAATCGCGGGGGGTTTGCCATATTTTTTTAATCCCTGTTTCCGAATATTTCTTGCCCGGGCCGAGTAATGGGTGCCAGGGGAGGCCTGTCTGCTGCCCCCTCGGCCACGTGAGTATCGGGGGTGGCTAGTGGGTATCTACTAAGTGCAACACTGCGGGGTTTGTTCGGCTATATTATTTATGGTAACTAGTCACCCATGCCAAGTACAGTTGTATATAATTTAAAACCGCCTTGAGAATACTTGCCCTATCGTACACCGTTTTTTACATCTATATAGAAAGGGACACTTTGTACACAGTTTGCCGCTTAAGGGAGAGGGTCGGGGGGAGGGTAGGGGGGAGAAAGCACGAGTAAAAGAAAATGAGGAAGAATTCGCAGCGAGAGGAAAATTAGATACGATAGGATGAAAACCGCAGACTATAAACCGGATCTTCTCACAATGATAGAACCATTCCGCCCCAACCAGACCTTTGCAAACAGAAACTCGTAAATCTTCACTCAGGGAGGTTAGACAGGGAGTCGTAGACGGTGTGATGCCATATTTATGCATTCCCATGTCAGGGGATTTTCTTCGCCTACATGGATGATCAAGGAAAACTTCCGTGGGCGGTGTCAGCCACGATTATCTGGCTTGTCGGGGTTGACCTATTCGTAGCCAGGTAGTATTCACGCTACTCCTTCATGTCCATTCAAAGCGGTAGACGATAAATCGGTGTTTTGTTGTGGTTTTTGTGGGTTGTCGGGGTTAACCACTTCATATTATACCAGAATAGTGTTTTTACAACCCACTCGCTCCCGCCCGGGGCAGCATACCAGGGCGGTGCTTTGCCGTCATTATTTCGCTTGTTGGGGTTGGCCTCTTCACGTCGAGTAGTAGTTTTACCACTCCCTCGTGTCCATACCAAGCAGCAAGCAAGAGTGGTGTTTTGCCGTCATTATCTCGGTTGTCGGGGTTGACTTCTTTCCGCCCGAGTAGTATTTTCACCACCCCCTCATGTCCATTCTGGGCGGCAGACATGAGCGGTGTTAGGCCGCCATTGTCTGGCTTGTCAGGGTTCACATCTTCCCTCGCGAGTAGTATTTTCACCACCCCCTCATGTCCATTCGAAGCAGCATGCAAGAGCGGGGCTTGGCCGAAATTGTCTGGCTTGTCAGGGTTCACATCTGCCCTCGCGAGTAGTATTTTCACCACCCCCTCATGTCCATTCGAAGCAGCATGCAAGAGCGGGGCTTGGCTGAAATAGTCTGGCCTGTCAGGGTTGACTTCTTTCCGACCGAGTAGTATTTTCACCACCTCCTCATGTCCATTCTGGGCGGAGTACGAGAGCGGTGTTAGGCCGCCATTGTCTGGCTCGTCAGGGTACACATCTTCCCTCGCGAGTAGTATTTTCACCAACCCCTCATGTCCATTCGAAGCAGCATGCAAGAGCGGGGCTCGGCCGAATTTGTCTGGCTCGCCAGGGTTGACCTCTTCCCTTGCGAGTAGTATTTTTACCACTTCTTCATATCCATTGCGAGCAGCCAATCCAAGCGGTGAATACCCCAGGGGATCTCGATCGTTGATATCACAACACTCTATCTCTATCAGAGCGGCAACAAGGTCGGCAATTTCGAAGAACAATGCGCAGTGCAGTCCGTTGAACTGGGGACTTCTATTAGGATTCTGGTACCGCGGTTGATCTAGATAATGTTCTGCAAGAAGTAATTCCCCGGATATGTGGCCGTCATATTCACTAAGCAGCTCCAGGGAAAGTAACCTGGCATGGTCCGAGAGTTCCCTTTTTGCGTGGACTCCCCAGTAGAGAGAACAGTATTTCAGAAAGGGCATGTTGAGGATGTAGAGAGAACTATTGGCTGGAATGGCCTTGGCCTGTTCGGAATTTAGATAGGTCAAGCAGATCTCGGCCATTGTCGAATGAGGTGTGCTAAAAATATCCGGGGTTGTGGAAATATATTCTTGTAGAGTAAAGTGGATTAGTCGCACAGCGGATGACTCTTCATCCACAGTGATAAGCCCTTGACAGCAGCTCACTAATGTCGACATTGAAGGGACGGCATCGGCATTGAAATCCGGGGAGCCTAGCTCGATTGCTAGAGCATGGCAGAACTCATTCGCACTCAACGGCCGCTCCGCATGGCTGATCCACATCAATGCTGCCATCCCGAGTCTCGATTTATCCCCACCCTGCGCCTTTATCCGTTCGATCGTCGCACCGTAAGCACCTTCCAATCCCAATCCGCCCGTCATTTCCCTCAGCCTTTCTCGTCTCCGATATATTGTCGATTCACTCAAGATTGCCTCGATATTCAGGAAAACGAGTAGAAACCTAAATATATCTATTAGCGCATCATGTCAGATGGGGTTCTTTGCTCCTACTCACGTTTCGGATGTGTTTTCGGGAATCTTCTCCAAAATTTCTGCCTCCAACATCGCATCCATTGCATCTGGCGTTTTGTCCTCGCCTAGTTTGGCACGGAGGTATCCGATAATATCGCTTTTGGTGGGACATATAGATACACTTATCATTCGTCCAGCAAGACGCTTTTCCATCTCCGCTTGAGTGTGGGGCCTGCCAGTCACGAATATCCGGGTGGTCGGGGACTTCTCGAGGATTGCTTTCAAGGAATCAAGGACCCTCACTCGCTGCACTCCAACACATTCGTCGAGGGCGTCAATGCATATGAATGTGGGTTGTGAGGATGTGATAGCCTGTAGCATCCTCACGATATCAACGAGTTGTGGTCCATGTCCACTGATGGACCATCGCTGCTCCCGGAATGCCCTCCATATATTCTCCGGAATCCTCTCCATTCTGCTAACCATCTGTTTCAACAAGGAACCCAACACATTGGTCGCAGACTGCTCCTTCCGTGCTGCAAAGTCGAAATAAAAACATGTGACGAGGGTGCTTTGTCCTTCGGTCTGATCACACAGCTTATCTACCACTAGCGAACTGTCATCGTGGCTTGTTAGCACAGGCTCCCTTGTTTCTCTCTTCGGAGAGCAATCCTCGTCACCTAATAAATGTTTTGCCCACTCCCGGATCTCCATAGCAAAACAGAACCGCCTTATCACCTTCACTTTCCCCACCAAATCTGCGCCATCTTCTGAATTCCTCGCTCTGTACGAGCCATTCCCCAACATCGTTGACACGGCGCTCCCGAATATTCCGATGTCGTAAGTTGGGCTCCAGGGGTGATAGCCAGGCTAGGAGTTGGGACCGATCATCGGTAACAGTGTAGTTGCTCCAAACGTTATTATAAGAGTTCGCAGTACTGAGGTAGTTGTTAGAATCATTGATGATATATTGAGACATATTCTACTGTTTATTGCTTGCTCTGTTGAAGAGGAGGAGTTGGTGGGTATCGTTGGTTGATATTCCTGGCAGCGGAAGAAACACGGGGTCTGTTAAAGAAAAGCGGGGGTTTGCTGGCGTTACACCAATTTCGCAGGTGCTTGTAGCCGGCCCGGTCACAAGTGGAGGGCCCAAGCCCAATTGCGATTACACCACTTGAAATGTATGAAATTAATACAATTCTTGTGACGTCTGTATCAACACTGCAGAGAGGTGTCGTATATACAGTACGATCTTGGTGACAAAAGAGATGGAGCCCCCACCAGGTTTTCCATACAATATTCTCGTTTTTAAAAGGTATCTACTTACCGCCATAACATCTGAAAAACCCAGGGATTTTTAGATAGTACAGCCTAGCATGATGATTCACATACTTGAACACCAGGCTACAGAAAACATGCTGGGAATTCTGAGAGCCAGGGTTCTAAGAGAATAGCTCTAGAAAAAATGCCAAGGTATGATATTATAGTCAATTTGTATGGGATTTCTACTCGAGTGGGGCCCGCGAGCTGGAATGGCCAATCGATTAGGTAATAATCCGATTCTGGATGGCTGGCGCCCGCCTTGACCGAGCTTGGACATCCATTAGAGGGATCCAGCACAGAAACCTAATCCCTGCGGAAAACGTCGTAACCACAGCAACATCAATCATATATGTACTGAGCAGTAGATCTCAAAGTGCTATCTCAAAAGTAGGATCTGATAAGGCGTTAGTGCTGGAGCCTACTGCTCGCAGTATTTCTGATCACACATGTGCGAGGCAACCCACAATGCAACGCACAAATGTAAGTGGCAACAAATATGAAAACTTTCTTCCTTGTTTACCACACCCTGCTTCTCATTGGCTTTAAACCAACCTTCACCCACTCACCTCCACCTCACACTCCGGGTACAACTCCCCAGGCGCTCACTGCACCCATATGCTCATTGTGTCCCTCACACACAGTCTCATCTTCCCTCTCCACCATACATTCTTCGCAGACAACACCCGCTTAACCACAACAGGGGACACACTCCCACGCTCACTCTCACCTGCCCGGCGTTTGGCCATCGTTGTCTGCCATATTGGGTTTAACCTTCTGCTCCAATAGCAGCTTCACTACTGGTTCATACCCATGGCTGGCCGCCTGCCTGCTCTCACAGTCTTTCGCTATCATTGTCTGGCCCATTTGCTTTAACTTTCCGGTACTCCAACACGCTATTGGCAACTCCTTCATACCCAGTCCCAGCCACCGGCTCACCAACGCACTGTACCGCTACCTTTCTCCTGTCTGTTGGGTTTAACCTTCTTGGGTGAAAATAGGAGCCTGACTACTCCTGCATACCCACTCCCAGCTGCAAGCTTACCTACACCATGTTTGGCCACCATTGTCCTCCCTATTGGGTTTAACTCTAATATGGTTGAACTTAGGCTAACCTTAACAGGGGATCAGCGCTCCTCGAAAACCCGTCGATCCCATTATAGAAACTTGTTTTGACGCAATTCAAGGATCAGTTGGTGATAATATTACAGACGTCCACCGTGGCGTCCTTTGTTTTAGGTTTTCTGGAGCGGAGTGCCAGCCTGACTTCCTTTCATGACCCTGCTATCGTGAGTGATCCGTTGTACATATTCCTGGCTGGAGCTTTTGGTAATAGTGCTGATATTTGGTCAAGATCCTTCCTATCTTGATTCTTAATACAGTTGTGCGTGTTTCCAAGGAAAGAATTGCCGAAAACACAATTGCTACACTTCTGTATCCACTAAGCCATCCTCAGTGGCAAGACCGAGAGCCTTTGCAAAAATACACGATATACACGGTAGCACCATTTGGCAAATACTAGAACTAACGCGATTGGAGAAAAAATCTTGAACGAGCCTCGGCCCTGGAATGTTCTACCAATGGTTATTTCGGTAATTTGTATAATTGCCTGGCTTATTAACATCGGACACTTCAGCGATATGTCTCACTGTGGTTGACTCAAAGTGTCTTCTACTACTTGAAGGTAATAATCATTGGGTCAGTAAATATACCACGTGAAAGGCTAACATACTTCAATAGATCACAGTTTCATTCACAGTCAGGCAAGAGTGACATATATACCGCAGATGGTGATTACATCAAGACATGGAAGTTATCGACCCTCGCAATCGATGCCCACGGACAAAACCGCCACATGGAAAATTGCACACGTAGCTCTTCCACGATTGCGGGTTTTATTGACTACTCCCCCCCATGAGTACAGATGAGCACAAACGAGTGAGGGGCTTTTGAACCGATTGTTGGCTTTCGGGTCGATTGGAATATAGAGATAGTAGGTAGTGGCCCCGAAGACCTCATGTTTGCTGCAGTGCCTCGGTCAAATATAATGAGGTCTCTCTCTTCCGATACAAGCGCAACCGGAGCAGGGAAGAAGATCAGGAGCCGTAATGTCATCTTTTGGCTTGAGGTACTGGTATATTATGACTTGAAGTCTTCGACCTCGAACCAGTCAAGAGGGTCCAAACATCATCTCACAGGGTGAGCAAGATTGGGCAACCAGTCCTTCATCCTGTGAGAGAAGAGGTACACTGAAACGGTGACCCCATCAATCCCCGGAAGCAAATGATAATGAATCCACAGAATCCATTATATTTAAAAGAATGAAAGGAAATCAATGACAAATTAGAAGAGACCGCATTAGAGATCAGCCAAGAAATCTTATTCTGAACTTGCGAATAGGTGCTGGCAGTCCTCCTACCAGTAAACACTCTCCTTTCCCTCTCGGTGACTCAGCTCTGGGCCCTCGCCGAATACCTCCAAGCTACCTTACCTTCGCTCCACTTTGCAAGAAAAATATCTGGCGCCTTCTTACTGCTGCAGGGAAGTGCCATGCCACTCATGCCGTCTGAATAATGCGAGAAGCCTATCTCCGTCAGGGGCTAGAAGGGGAGAAAGGAGCCCTCAAGCTGGTCATCCCTGAATTATCAGGCCCTAACAAGAATACAGGCTGCAGTAACCCCATCAGAACCTGGTTCTGCTATACATAGGATCTATTGAGGATGTCATTTCGAAGACAAAGCACGCAATGGTAAATAAAACACGCAAGGTTCGATAAGAAAAGGTCACGATGGCTAAAATGAATGCTGAGGCCAATGATATTGTCCTTGCGGTGTTGATGAAAGCATGGGATTTCCGAGTCTCCACTGCCAAATTATACAGACTTTAACCCCCTGTGTTGATTCGGATAGGCCAATGACAAAACTATAAGCTTACTACTCAGGTCAACTCGGACCTGCAGGACAGATATTTTACCAGCCCTAAGTATCCATGATAAAACCCACTCAGGGGGCGAAAGACTGGCCTCAGATCTTCAAGGCAAAGAAGTCATCCCTGTAGCTGCCCAGCATTGGTCGGGTTCGCATGATATAGGACGCAGAGAGTGCGTCCTTGCAGCTGACACCCTCCTGGAAGTAGGGATAGACGAAGAAGAGGACGAATGGAACCGGAAGGTTGAGCTATTGACCGGGAAACTAGCAAGAATGGCAGCAATAGGATATCTAAGCGAAGAAAGTGTACGCAGCATACACTTCAAGTTGGAACTGGTAGGGATAAGCAATGCTATTCAGAAATGCATGGCAATCCAGTAATAGCTATCCATTGACTCTTCTATAGGCCATCTGAGGTATCGATGCAATTTTACACAAACGAAGAATGTCCCGTTAAGGAGAAAAATCCGGAAGGGTAGCTCTTGGATTGGTAGATCGAGAAAACGCCAGATGATTGCGGCCGAATACCAGTGTTCTCAAGCATCCCGTCTGCCCTATAGGCACTGCCAGGACTGCAGTCCAGGGCGTTCTCGGCACCTGTCTCAAGCTGTAAGGCAAGAGAGTCAATCCTTTGGCAAGAACTATTATGTAAGTGGGGGACTGTCGGACCCTGCAGTCCTTGGCGTATTGGTAACTCCCGAATCATACCTGCAGTCCTCATCCGTCTTCTGCAGTCCTCACCCATAATCTGCGGTTCATGCCTGTCTTCTGCAGTCTTGGTACGTGATCTGGGGTCCTCGCCAATTACCTATAGAGCCCGCCAGTCACCTAAAGGGCCCGCTCAACATCCGGGTTTCTGGCAAAAGTGCACCACCTGAGACCGGCTGTCCCTGCAAGTTTGTCCCGCGCTGTTGTCTGGAAGGATGTCAAGAGACCCGTCAGTCCCGGGCGCCCTATTACCCTAGCGGGAATAGCTTGCATAATTATGCGCGAGGTATATGCCACCATAGGGGAGAGCATATATCCGAACCCAAGCTTCCTGAGTAGGGACTTTCCGGAGGCATCTGGGAGACTACTCAGGAACCACAAAGAGTTCACGTTTCAAGATATGGCTAACTGATTGGAACGATGATTAGAGAATCAGTTCTCTACTCTTACTAATGCATACGCATTATGCATTGATAGATGAATATCGGACTTGATTACTCCATATTCATGATCCTATTGGTATGTAGCCATTTAGACTGCATATTCCATTATAGTCTATCAGGACGAAGAGATCGAAGACTGACTACTGGTGGAGTGGGGACACCCTCAGAAGAAATAGCAGTCGGGGGATTCTCAGAGTCAAGCTGGGCAAGATTCAGGGTCAAACAGTGTTCGCACTTTGTTCTGACGAACTGAATTCTTGAAAAGATACTTCTTTACTAGAGAAGTTAAAGTAGCGTGAACATTAGTATAAATAGTAGGGCTCTCCCCGATGGTTGAGAACATCATCAAGCAACGGAGAAGAGACCTTAACAATATTATAAGTTATTACAATATTCTTCTATTACTTTATCAAACAATTCTTCTTGAGCCTTCCTGACCTATAATCCGTTGTCTCGAATATTCTCGGCCTAGATAGCTTGGAATCCTACCGTGTTAGCTACCCCGTAACACGCCCATTCAGGTACTGCCGTCTGTCCCATCCAGACTCAAAGACGGACGGACTGAAGACTTGGGAACACTGCCGAACACACCGGTACAATGCTTGGGGCAGTGTTCTCACGCGTGCAGGCCATTCGTCCTTAGTCTAGGACAGGACGGAGGCCAAGTTGGAGACCTCCAGGCACGACAGACGCCCAGTTGCCCTCCGTCCTGACTATTCCCGGGATGGACAGCCGCACTCTATAGGCCCTGTTATCTTAGTTTAGGCTTCATTTTCGAATTTCATGAGCCTTAGGTAAGTGTTATTACCATGTGAAACAGTTTTATTCTAATGTAGAGAAGTTTAGGCTTTACTATTATGTATCAAATTTTGCTATCAATCAACCAATGCTTTCAGTGATATCTAATCCGGCCGCCCTTACCCACCCTGCCTGCGACAGACAGGACTAAGGAATTCCAGGGTCCTGGTGTCCGGACAGGACGGTTGGGAACACTGGCTGGCTGGGTAGTTGAGGGAGACGATAAATTCAATTAGGCGTAAAAGCGGTTGATCCTGGCATGTCAGATAATCAGGGTCGCATTCCCTGTTGCGTCCTACCAGAAATGGAGCTCAGAGAATGGTGAAATAATGCCCTGAACTGGAGGAGATCACATCTGTAGTTGACACATATGGTAACCTACGAATTTTGCTTCTCTCAAATATTGGAGATGAATATAATAGCGCAGACCAAATTTGCTACCATTTCTAACAGTGCCTTCATCCTGTATTATGGTTTCAACATTGACACCAAGCTTGACCGGTCGGTCGAGGGGCTGCTAGTCTAATATGTACTGGGCAGTTTTATCAAAATGTACGATCTCAAAAATAAGATCTGATAAGCCATTAGTGCTGGAACCTCCCACTTGCAGTATTTCTCATCACGCATGTGGGAGGCAACCCACGATGCAACGCACAATATATACACTACCACGCACAAATCTGCAAGCCAAACAAAGCGAAAACTTTCTTCCTTGTTTAGTACAGGCTTGTTCTCTTTTACTCAACACAAACCTTCTGCAACTCACCTCTACCTCACACTCCGAGTATAACTGCTCTATGCTCTCACCATATATCTCCACAACACTCTCACACCGCACTTTACTATTGTTATCAGTTCAGGAGGGGAGGAAGAAAGGGCTGGATAGACGAAGAAGGGCAAAGATGTCCCAAAGGAACTGTGAGTATCTTGATCGGAGGCGTGGCTATCATGCTTACGTTCTGACTATGGTGGTATATTGAGCTTATATACAAAAGACAAAGAGGTTCTTTCTACTATAATCACTTCTGGATATCCATCGGTAAATGCCCGGGGCGGATACAGTTCTGGTACCTTTTCCATCAGCTATTCTACGCACTCAGCCTTTACCACCCTCACCCCCACCACTTCCACCATTGCCTGCAATCTCCCTGCGACACACTAAATTCAAATCCAACACTACCTTCATAGCCCAAACACCCCGGCCCCAGAGAAAATAACCACAAAGTCCCTTTCACCAACTTCCTCTACCACTACCATCACAACCACCAAAGCTACCGGCACAGTTCCCAGTTGGGGTGTTCACAAACATAGGAGGAAGAACGGGAACGATGATGGATCTCATATTCCGCCCACTGGTTTAGATTATCGGCCACCAGCAGTGAAGGGACAGGTTGAAGTTGGGAAGCTGGTTCCAGCGACACTGGCCGTGACGACTTCGGGATCTTTGCCGTTTCCGAATATGTCTGCCTGGAATCCGTGTGGGTTGAGGAAGAACACGTGTGATCAGCCATTGCAGCTGTCGGTATGTTCTCTCATGCAGGAGATTTTGACGGTCGGATGGGTTATAGTTACGTCCATTACCTGAGAAGCAGGCTTGCTTATCTTGAGTTGCTCCTTGCGAACAACAATATTCCCTTCCAACCTGCTAAATCTTTTCTGAACTTGTCTCCACCACCCCCGTGCCATCCCAAGCCCCCACAACAGGGTCATTCCCACCAGCGCCCATAGCAACAGCAAATTCTCCAATCCCACTGGACTTATTCCTGCAGCAATTGCTCATATTGATCGATCTGGTATACAGCTGATGAACCCGTGCAGGGCGTACTTGAAATTCAGCGCAAGCTGGTCACTACGTTTGGTGAAAATTCAGAGGAGACGAAATTGGATGATCTCTTGTCTGACATTTGTCTCCTCCAGTTTGCTGGCGAGAGTTAGCTCAAGTATCTAGGTTCCACTTCGGGACTCTCCTTTGCGAGCATAGTGTTTGCGGCTGTAAAGAGCAGCACCTGCAGAGCAAATAGTGATCTGAATCGCACAGGTGGCGAGGGTGGGTCATTGGGGCCAAAGGGATTCTGGCCGAGAATAGGGTCAAGCACAAGGATCAAGGCCGCTCAAGGGCTAGGCATCGCAGGGGCAAGGAACGAATTGGTACCACATGATGATGAAGATACACAGATGGGCGGCTTATTTTTCAGGTTGCATACAAAACTATCTGTCATTCCTGTGCCTTTTCTGACTAGGAAATTAGCTGAGAGGCTGGTAAATCTGAATTTCCTGTATGTAAACCCAAAAATACCGATTCTCCACTGGGGAAGAAGTCGCTGGTATTATTGAAAAGATTTACAGAAGTAAGAAGGAAGTGGATGTCACAGCCAATGGTGTTAATAGGAGTGCGCTCGATAGAACTCATATCAAAAAGTACCTACTAAATATTGTGTATCCTAGCAGCACAGGAATATTCTTGACAGGGTTGGACGACGAGGATGACCAGGGTCATGATCATCACAAGGGGGGAGGAAAGAGCCACCACAGATCAACAAATACCATGACAGAAGCTGGGAGGAAACACAGAAGAAGTTTCAAATAATTTGAACCAGGATTCTATCATACAAGAGCAATGGTGTATTAGAAGCCTTCTTGAGCCAGGGTAAGGGGGGCCTTAAGTAACTCCAAGCTATTCTGTTGCTTGCTGGGTATGCTTTGCTTAGGCCAGTTTCACCATGGTTGTGGTATATAGTTGGTGTCGCCATAAGAGTCACCCTTCCACTGTCAACCAAGAATACACGCTTGACCGGTCGGTCAAGGGGCCGCTAGTCTATATATGTACTGGGCAGTTTTATCTCAATGTTATATCTGATCAATCTAAAACGTACGCATAATGAAAAATCACTCATATCTGGATTCCGGTTCTGTGATGGTGTGTACCATACAGCGTATATGTGATCACAACTTGGGATGAGGCTCAAAATGCCAAGATGCCAAGGAAAATGCGAAAATCTTTTCACTCTCAACTGTTAAAAGTTTGCTCTCTCCTGTTTCTCACCCACAACCATGCCTCTTTGCACATACTTCACTACACTTGTCACCTCTTATTGTCAACCATGCTCATACATTTGGGATCCCCTATTTTGATATTATCCTTCAGTCCGCTTGCACTCAACTGACTGTCCTGGCATCTCAGTCAGATATCACCGCAATACCTCTCAGTTCATTTGGAGGCGGCAGATATGAGAAACCTGTTTGTGAGTTTGATTATGATCCCTGAGGTGTTTTACGCAAAACATATTATGCATGCCTGGTTAGTATTAAACCTTGGACTTCCATGGGAAACTAACAATTTCGAATTCTATAAAACAAATGACTTACTATCCAGATAGAGTAGAGAACTCCACACCAATCAGGCCGCAGGCCAGGAATACCTGACAAGGTGTGTTTAGTTGACAGTATGCAAGGTACGATATCAGACTCTCTTATTTTTGGTAATATCTAAGCGGATTTAAAGGGATTGTGTATTCAGAGGCAGATGGTCTAGGGAGAGGGATAGTGACACATTGAGGAGCAGGTAAGTTGGTTATTGATACTAATGTTATCAAGAGGGGGTTCTAATAGGAAGAAACAGGTTAGAAACAGAGTAGTAGATGGAGGCAATATCGTGGTACTGAGGCACAATATTACAAGTATGTTTATCTATAACCTTCATACCAGTAACATTTTAACACTGATAAAAACACCAGGTACACAAGTAGCCTGAGTAATGGGAGAAGCAATGGTAGCACTAAGGGAAATGCAAGAAGGTACAGTAATACCCTTTTTTGTTATAAGGCATATCTAATAGTAAGCCAAGTATCAGGTGTGCTTGCCACAGTTGAAGGAGATAAGGTAGAGCCGAAGAAGTATGGTTTCTGTTGAGATCAAGGTAAATTGAGAATATAAGTTAATTGAAATCAGAGTACGTGTTCAGACAGAGGAGTTAAGACGATATGGGCACAGTGATTAGCAGCTGGTGGGCTAGGAATATGATGGTAAGGTGAGAGGACTTTTACTCTTAACATGCAGGCAGTGTCTGGTAAGTGCAATCCGCTTAGAAGCTATATTATCGAACTGGCAAGAAACTAACTTGTGAGAATAATATAGCCAGCTGTAGAGATAGCACGAGGTTTACCTACAGTGGCATTGGCTGTCAATATGAAGCTGATTCCGATTGTGGCTGGTCAGAGTTGAAGGCCTACTATGTCATGGTGCATAGAGTAGTTATGAAAGGGTGGTAAAAATATTTCTCTGACAAGCCAATGTCAAGATTGAAAAACCAGGTGATTATAGTTAAACGCTGCTGAATTGAACTTCTGGGTGTTGGTACAAGGTTGTGGTGGAATATTAGGCGAATAGGGTAGAATCACAACAGATGAACAAGATAATCCTACTCAATCACCACTCTATTGAGCTAATAGTATTGTGTATAAGCGAGTTTTAAAACAACTGCTGTAAGGGGATGAGATCAATCTGAACAAAACTAATATTTATAGATAAACACCAGTGTGTGGTACTGCTTGGAGGAGAAACAAGTAAGTAGTAAAAATACAACTCATATGAGACGATAGCAATCCTAACAGATGAGATGAGTGAGGTTACACACAATAGTTGCCAAAGTACTACCCACATGAGATAGCTTCAGCCCTGCAAAGCCAGAAGATGGCAGCCACCCAGAGTTCTGATACCCTATGGAGTACTCAGTATCTGAAGGGCGAAGGCATTGTGGCCAATGTTGGTAGCAATCAAGAGCTCCTGTCGTGTCCGGCAGAGCACGGCCCCGAGCCCCTGGTGAGACAGGAATGCAAAATGTTGTCCATTTTTGTGGTTGAATTCCCACAACAGCGGCTATGAACAAGGATGACCAGCATCACAAAGTGAGACAACCAGTGTTATGAGATAGAGGGTAACATCATATGACTTCTCAGAATGGGAGGGGACTGAGAAGGAAAGTGGGGAAAGGTTGGGAAAGGGCCGAAAATAGGGAAAAGTGTCGAAAAGGCGGGGACAATGGCGGGGGAGTATGGAATGGCATGGAGGACAATAGAGCACGAGATGGGACTGTAGAGGTAAACACAAGGTTGTCTGTACTGGTCTATGGTGTTACATTTACGGCAAGTTTAGAAAATATCATGACATTGATTGCCCTATTACTAACACTGGTTGTTTCAGCCGCACTGGTTTCCTGCTCTGAGCGCAAGGGAAAGCTACAGAGCAATAGCCTTGATAGTATACCCAAGTCGCTATACCAGGGGGAGCACCCCCGCAAACCTCTCTCTTGTATTTAGCACAATGACTTCTGGGACTCCCTTGCAAGACCCTCAGACTACTTACTATTGACCCTCGGATAAGTGCCTTGCATCCTGTCCTCTGGAGGCTATCCCTAATTACAGTAATTTCTCTTCATAGAGGGTAATCAAGCTTAAATCTTTGCATACCATCAATTAGTAAACATATCAAAGGATACGCTTGACCGGTCGGTCGAGGGGCAGCTAGTCTAATATGTACCACACAGTTCCTGCACTTCTTAGTCAGCAAAATGAGCGCAAGCAAAATATTGCCAAAAGTGTGCTGGTAACATGTTCAAAAAATTGGCACAGGAGTGTGATGGTATGTACACTCTGTGTACCTCTCATCATGAAGTAGAATTTCGTCACCGGGCGCCCAGCATGCTATAGCCCCTCCCGTTCGCTTTATACACCTCTTCCTACACACCCTTCTGTAACCCAGCCTTCAACCAACTCTCCTACTATTCATCTTTTCTTCATCCTGCTACACCTACTTCAACTTCATTCACACCACAAATGTACTCAAAAGTTCACCCTCTCTCTATATCACTCAATCAGCAAACAAATAGCAAAATGTCTCAACTCGACTTCAGTACACCTTTTGGAATTGTTTGACCACTCTGTCTGTCCCTGCATCACTTCGATTCTACCCCTTCGTCTACATATCAGACAGGATTCACAAATATTTATAGTACAAACTGCCGGTTGATGCCAAACCAGCAATTCACTAACCTTGGACCGGAACACCAGCGGGTAGAAACCGATCTTCGTAAATAGTACTCCGGTCCTCATTCCATCAACCACCCTTCGTTCCTCAATCTTGAAATAAGTGCAGGCGAAGTGGCGCTATCACTCGTCAAGCAGATTGACTCTGAGCCTTTCTGTCAAACTAGCAACGGAGCCAAAGCAGGACCCTTTTGGCCACAGCAGGTAAGCTCATTGTCCACTTACCACGGCATAAACCTTTTCCAATTTGGCTAACCGATATCACATAGCTGCTACGGGTTGCAGTACACCCTCCCATTTGTTTGTGAAAATACCTTCCATATTGAATGGGCAAATTTCCTAATTTTAATAGGTCGCGGGAAAATCGTGCACCGTGCCCGGCCAGTGTTCCCAAGTGTCCAGTCCGTCCATCTTTAGCCTAGGACGGGACGGATACCAGGTTTGAGACCTGTGGATGGGAGGGACGCCAAGTCTGCGACCTTCGGATGGGACGGACGCCCAGTTGCAGTCCGTCCTGACCTATGCCAGGGACGGACGGACGGGCCCTATAGGTGTCTTAGTTTATGTTTCATTTTCAAATTTCATGAGGATTAGGTAGATGTTATCAAGATGAGAAACATTTTTATTCTAATGAAGAGAAGTTTTGGCTCGACTATTATGTATCAAATTTCGCTATCAATCAGCCAATGCTTCCGGTGATATCCGATCCTGGTTCTGAGCTCCCTGACCCCATTCCGCTTCCTTGACCTACAAGGGACGCCCGTCCTTACTCAGAATAGCAGGTAACCTAGAGCTGACGCCCCTCCTTACTCAGGTCGGTAGGTACCTACCGGAAGTTACCATTTCCAAAAAACACTACAGGGCCCGCCCGTCAACATACAGTTCAGCGGTGTTTACAAAAGACGGACACTGTGCCCAGCCGTCTTTACCCACACTGCCCGGGACGGACGGGACTATAGGACGGGACTGTTGGGAACACTGTGCCCGGCACAACAATATTCCCTCCTGACAGTTTTATCGCAGATGGTGACCGCATCAAAGCCATAGAGGTTAACGACCTTCACAATCAGTAAATATTTACAAAAGGTCGCATTTTGTAAAGGGTAAATTTCTATCCCTTTTACAATTGAGGGATTTATTAACTACTCCATTCAGGTGGTATTTTCAAAGTGCATGGGGCGAGTATCTACACTAATGGACAGTACAGGTTCTAAGTAGGAGCTATTCAAGTTTAAGCTGAAATGTGATGATGATATGAACTCGTTTTCAGTGATACCTAGGATTTGTTGAACATGTGATCCCGAAGGCCGAGCACGCTAAAAACAAGCAACAGTCAATATGAAAAAGTAATGGTAGATATAATGGATGCTGGAGCAAATGATATTATCCACAGGGCCTTGATGTGGGTCTAGGATATCTCTGTTAAAGCCAACCGACTTGACAAGGCTGATGTTGATTCAAATAGAACAAGGGACAAAACTACTGGCCTTGTTACCACTGCCTGGGCAAGAGGGAGGATATGTTGATGCAGTACTAAAGGAGTGTGGAAACCTCACACAGGCGGACGTGGACGAGGTGTTCAAGAAGGGGATCAGAGACGAGTGAACGACAAAAAGCCGGAGTGGGAAGATAAAGCTAGAGAATGATAGTAGGAAGTTCAGAGTTGGGGGGTTGTTGGCTGACAAAGCGGCGATAGACTCGGCCAAGAAAGCCTGGGCAAGTCATATCCATTTGTATACCACCGAGGCTGTCACTGAACAGGGTATGTTCAATCATAAAGCACTGCATTACCAACATTTAGTGCAGAATTTATGGATCAGGCATGTCCCAGGGATTATTAGACTTCCAGGAGGTGGCGCAACGGTTGGTGGGAAATGGAGGTATAACACCACAGGTTCGGTGCTCACGTTGGGATTACCTGTGCCAAAGCGTGTGCGAAAAGAACCCTGGATGAGCAGTACACACCGGACGATTCCTGCCCAGAAGCAGTAAGGGAGATACGGAAGATTGCTTTTGTCAAGTAGATGAAGAAGAGATTGGCTTCAGAGTTTAATATTGGATGATAAAAGTGTTTGTTGGGATCACAGCCCCCTACCCCTCACCTAACAGGACATGGAAGAACCTCTTGGTTAACTCAGAGAGAGCACAGTGTTCCCAAGCGTCCACTGCGTCCATCTTTGACATAGGATGGGACGGAAACCAAGTGTGAGGCCTTTGCCGGGGAAGGAGGCCAAATTGTAGTCGGTCGAGATCTATGACCGGGACCGATAGCGGGGTCCTATAGGCATCTTAGTATATCTTTCATTTTCCAATTTCATGAGCATTAAGTAAGTGGTATCATGATGTGAAACATTTTTATTCTAATGAAGAGAAGCTTAGGCTCTACTATTATGTATCAAATTTTGCTATCAACAAAGTAATGCTTCCAGTGATATCCGATCATGGTTCTGAGCACCCTGACTCCATTCCACTCCCTTGACCTACAAGGGATGCCCCTCCTTACACAGAATGGTAGGTAACCTACATGTGACGTCGTTCATTAGGCAGGACTGTAGGTAACCTCGAGATGACACCCGTCCTTCCTCAGGACGGGAGGTACCTATGGGAAGTTACCATTTCCAAACAGGACTGCTGCGCCCACCCGTCAACCTCCAGTCCTGGGATGTTTACCAAAGACAAACACTGTGCCCCACCATCCGTACCCACCGTGCCTGGGACGGACGGGACTATAGAACGGTTGGGAAGAATGAGTGGGCCCAGAGTAGCCTGAAAGATCATAAGAGAAGAAGTATGCAGGCAAGTGGCCAAGCAGTAGTCGGATTCGCAGCATCTAGCTCACACAGCTACGACAGGCTTTCCTCATCATGAGAGTTGCCGAGCAAAGATCATCCTTTGCCATTGATAGATACTGACAAAAGGCACCAGTGAGATAATGGTTAATATCTAAAACCCTGCTGCCATTAGGGCCTTTATCAACTTCAACGTCCACTTTGCATTTTACACATACAGAAATACGCCAAGAATGGGGAAAAAGCGCTCTGCGTGACGGTCTCGGTTTGCTATAGAATATATAATGAGGAGCATGGCACAGGTTCATTTTTGAAGACTCGCTTTTGGGTATATGGTCAGGCTTGGGGGATCTTTATTTGTACACTCGGGGAGGCTTATGAATGCAGGAATAGATAATTGTCTTGGAATGGTGCAGCTTTTGGGAAAGGTGGGCGGGGGGTGGTGAAATGTGGGATTGGCTGAAGGAGTAGAGGCGTGATTGCTTCAAGTTCCTTTGCTGGCTAGGAGTTCCTGTAGGGGAAGGTCAGACATATATGGGTATCAGAATTCAATGTCACAGGCACCCAGATATCTTTAACCAATAAATCTCCAGACAATGTCTCCAACTCCAGATCTGCCCCCTACCGCCCCCCACCAGGTTATATCTACATTACTGAGGCCCTGTAGATACATCATGTCTACAAGTTGAGAAAGGATACGCTTGACCGGTCGGTCGAGGGGCTGCTAGTAAATTAGGAAAGGCGCAATACCAACTCTCACACTTGGCATTTTCTTCAAGGATCGTGAACACCCCTACCACCCACCTGTGGGTGGTAGGGATAGTGGATATCCTTGCAAAATCTAAACCACAATGAGTATGGCGGCTACCATTTCCGCACACAATCCTTGAATACAAGAACAATTTAAAGTAGGCTATGTCTCGGGCTGGTGCCTCCTTGTTCTTCGGGCCATCATGGCATCCCATCTCAGTGCTAGAACTCGAAAATTTCCTCAAGTTCACAGCATGTCGGTCCTCTCATGCTTGGCGTTTTTGGCAGGGATAATATTTCCTGCTGGATCCCTCTATTATGCAGGATACCTCAAGAAACGCAAGCCGGCACCGCATCTCTCTTCGCCAGATAATATTGCACCATCTTCATCATATGCTCCCCGCAACTCAATTCGTACCCCACCGCACTAATTCCGGCATAAGCGGCACCGCACCCCACAAAAGAAAACCACCATTCACCCCACTTCCCCCCCTCCAATTGACTAGTAGATGTAACAATACCGTAGAAAATCTTGTCGTTGGCTATCTCCGGAATCAAAGACAAAGGACTTAAGAGGGGCTAGTACTTTCCTATAATGAATAAGATCAGCCTTCAGGACGTGTTAGATCCCATTGACTAGCTTACACAATCCTCCTAACCTGTCAAACTGCGCTATCTTGAGCCAACGGAGATAGCGAGTCGAAAGCGTTTTTACGGTACGGTGCTCTGGGCTCTTTGGTTCCTCTATTTTAAGCCTAGATTGGGGAATCCCGAGTATGGGAATTGCGAGAGCTAGCAGTTGTGGGAAAAAGTGGAGTTCACGTTTATGCCTTGGCACATAGCGGGGCATAGTAACACCCCCGGCTTTCCTAACCTATTGCTCCTCAGCGACAAAATGCCTTTCTCTCATAATGGCAGAGGGCGAGAGTTAACCACTCCGGAGAGTATGTAATCATGTATCGCAACGAGTTCCGTAGTCACAGGTGTAGTTATTCTCTCCCAGGAAAGCGAAAGTTGGTCGGTGGTTGTGGTTTCGGAACAGCCAGCGCGAACTCCATTTTTTCCCACGGCTGGTATCATACGGTGTTTATGTAGTTGTTGGCGATCACCTCTAGAATCCGTACGCCATTGTGCACCGCATTTCCTCTATCTAAAAAAACAAAAAAACAATTTGTATACAGTTTATCGCTCATGGGAGAGGGCCGGGAGGAGGGATAAGAGAGGAAGAAAGACAGTACAAGTAAGAGGGAAGGTGCACGCAAGAATCTAGGATGAGAGGAAAATTTAATCCGAGAGAATGAAACTGGATACTATAAACTGAAACTTCTCACACCACCCCACCGATCAGAACACTGTCCTTTACAAACAGAAACTCGTACAGTAAATTCTTACTCGGCGGGATTAGACAGGGAGTTGCTGACCGGATGGTAACATATACGCACACCCCCATCTCATGGGAGTTTGCTTTGCCTACGAAGGATGATCAAGGAAACTTCGGTGAGCAGCCTGGCCCGAGAGGGAAGGAATGACAGGGATTTCCACGAGTTGGTATCTTCTGGGCTTCAAATGGCGCTGCGGGCCGCGGGCCCATAAGGATCTAGCAGCGTTGCCATCCTCAGACGCCCACACCTTGCTGCCAACATGAGCGATGCGGGGCGCGATTATCTTGTCGGGGTTGACCTCTTGATGCCCGAGTAGGGTTTTTACTCTCTCATGTCCATTCGGGGCCGCTTACGTGAGCGGTGCTTTGCCGTAATTATTTCGCTAGTTAAGGTTGACCTCTTCACAACGAGCAGTATTTTTACCATTTCCTCATGTCTATACCAAGCAGCGAACAGGAGCGGTGTTTTGCCGTCGTTATCGCGATTGTCAAGGTTAGCCTCTTCACGCCTAATCAATATTTCCACCGCTGCTTTGTGTCCACCCTGGGTGGCGTACGAGGGGGGTGTTCGGTCGACAATATCTGGTTTGTCGGGGGTTGACCTCTTCCCGGGCAAGTAGTATTTTCACTACTCCCTCATGGCCACCAGAAGCAGCATGCCAGACTGGTGTTCGGGCAGAATTATCTGGCTTGTCGGGACTGACCCCTTCCCGGCCGAGGAGTATTTTCACCACTGTTTCGTGTCCATCCTGAGCAGCATACGAGAGAGGTGTTCGGCCAACAGTATCTGGCGTATCGGGTTTGACCTCTTCTCGCTTGAGTAGTATTGCCACCACTTCCTCATGTCCTCCCCAAACTGCATAGGAGAGGGGTGTTCGGCTATGATTATCCGGCTTATCGGGATTGACCTCTTCCCGCCCGAGTAGTAGTTTGACAACCCCCACGTGCCCCCCCCAGGCGGCATATGAGAGCGGTGTTCTGCCACTATCATCTGGCTTGTCGGGGTTGACCTCTTCTAGCCTGAGTAGTAGCTTTACCACTCCCTCATGCCCACCCCAAGAGGCCAACGAGAGCGGTGTTTGGTCGTGGCCGTTCGCTTTGTTGGGGTTGGTCTTTCCCTGCCCGAGTAGCAGTTTTACAACCTCATCGTGCCCATTATGCGCGGCCAATGCTAGTGGTGTCCCCCCTCCAGAATCCCCTTCGTTGATATCGTAACATTCCATCTCTATCAAAGTAGCTACAACCTCAACAATTCCGAAGAAGGATGCGCAATGGAGCCCAGTAAATGGGAAGCTAGTACCGGAATCTCCAGGCCACGGAGCCTCTACTTCTTGAAAAAGGAATTTTGAGGATATGTGGCCATCGTATTTCTGAAACAGCTCCAGCGCAAGTGACCTCGCGCAGTCCGAGAGGTCCTTTTTGGCATGAACTCCCCAGTATAGTGAACAGTATCGCAGAAAAGCCTTATCATGGGCGGAGATGATGGAGGGATCGGCTGAAAGGGCTCTGACCTGTTTGGAATTCAGATAGGTTAGGCAGATCTCGGCTATTTTCGAATGAGGTCTAGTGAAAACATCTGGAGGAGCGGAAAGATACTCTTGTAGAGTAAAGTGGATCAGTCGCACGGTTGATGCTTCCTTATCTATAGTGATGAGCCCTTGACAGCAGCTGACTAGTGTTGACATCGAAGGAGCGTTGTCGCCGTTGAAATCCCTGGAGCCTGATTCCACTGCGAGGGCGTGACAGAGCTCATCCGCCCTTAATGACCGTTCCGCATGACTGATCCACATCAAAGCTTCCATCCCGAGTCTCGATTTATCCCCACCCTGTGCCTTAATCCGTTCTATCGTGGCACCATAAGCATCTCCCAGCCCAAATCCGTCTGTCATTTTTCTGAGACGTTCTCGTCTCCGATATATTGTCGATTCTTGCAATATCGCTTCGATATTTAAGGAGACGAGCAGAAACCTAAATATTATTTATTAGTGGATAATGTGAGGCGGGGTTCTCTGCATCATTGCCCTACGCACATTTCGGATATCTTTTCGGGAATGTTCTCTAGAATGTCTGCCTCTAGACTCTCATCCATGGCGTCTGGTGTTTCGTCCTCGCCTAGTCGAGCACGAAGATATGTGACGATATCCCCTCTGGTGGGGCTTACAGATACACTCGTCACTTTCCCAGGAAGGCGCTTTTCGATCTCAGCTCGAATATGGGGCCTTCCAGTCAAAAATATTCGAGCACCCGTAGAACTCTCAAGAATTTCTTTCAGCGAATCGAGGAACCTGAGTCGCTGCGCTCCAACACACTCATCGAGAGCATCGATACACATAAACGTGGGTTGTGAAGAGACGATCGCCTGTAGCATCTTCACGATATCAACGAGTTGCGGTGCGCGTCCGCCAATGGCCTTTTTCTGCTCTTGAAAAGCCCGCAGTATTTCCTCCGGAATCCGCTCCATTCCGCTAATCATCTGTTTCAACAAGGAACCCAGCGCGCTGGTCGCAGACTGCTCCTTTCGTGCCGCAAAGTCAAAATAAAAACAGGCAATCGCGATGTTTTGTCCTTTGGTTTGATCGCAGAGCCTATCCACTACCAGCGAACTGTTATCGCACCTTGTTAGCACGGATTCACCTCTTCCGAGAGAGTAACCCTTGTTACCTGATAAATGTCTTGCCGACTCCCGGATCTCCATAGCAAAACAGAACTGCGTTACCGTCTTCGCCCTCTTCACGCAAGTCGCACCATCTCCTGAAATCCTCGCTTTGTATTAGCCATTCCCCGACGTTGTTGACACGCCGCTCTTGAATGTCCCGATGCCGTAGCTTGGGTTCTAGGGGTGACAGCCAGGCTAGAAGTTGAGATCGATCATCGGCAACAGTAGAGCTATTACATATAGTAACAGTGTTCGTATTGAAGCAGTTGCTGTTGTTATTGACTGTATATTGCGACATATCGGTAAAGGGGGAGTTATTGAGTATGATCGGTTGATATCCCTAGAAGCTGGATAAAAGCGGGGGTGTGTTGGTGTTAGAACAACCCTCCGGATACCACACGTTGCGCCGAAGATCCGGTCAAGCGACAGATGTGGGGTCACATACTTAGGCTCAAATTAAAGTTTCCAACCGAGTGGTATTAATAGTCTATCTATTCGTACCGGTGTGTTACACACCCTCCGGGTCATTAATTTGTGTTAGTGCAGCCACATCTCGCTATCTCGTGCTGAACGGGATACCCCGCTGAGCCGCACTGAACTTCTGACTGCTTGGGACGGTCAGGAAAACGGGGAGTTTCAGGTTCGTATTACGCCCTGGGAAATGCCCCCTGGTCCCTATACCAGTAGAAAGTCCGTCTGCTGAGCGGGATTCCTATATACCGCGGCGGGAGAAACCATCCCTTGGGAGGCCTGGAACGGTAAAAGTCGTTGCCAGGCATAAGTTACTAAGGGCCTGTTTGGCAAAAAAGGAAGAAGTGGCAGCCATTCCGTTGCGAAATGGTTTGATCTGTGGAAATGGTTGTCGCCAAGGGTCAACCATTTCTTGTTGCTCCATGAAAAATTTTCACACTAGCCTGGTTGAAATGTAGGTTGATAGGAAGCAGTGATTGTTAAAGACTGATATTATAACATAGACAACAATTATTTTACATGGCAAAAATTTTCATGATATGTTTACATGGCAACCATCCTGTTGTCACCACTAAGAAACGGAATGGTTGCTACCATTTGTACCAAACAGTCATTTTGCTTACACCTTTTCGAAACGGAAGGAAATGGTCATTTGTATGGGCCAACGGAACGGAACCATTTCATCCAAACAGGCCCTAAGGCCAGACTGGGCAGCTGTTACACTACCGTAAAAACTTTTGCGATTCGCCATCTGAGGATTCCTGGAGACAGAGTCATTAGCCCAAGATAGGTTTAGTTTGGAAAGCTGAGAAGATCAAATAAGGCCATAGCACTCAGGCTGTACCATTTTAGGAAAGTACTAATCCATCTCAAGAAACTTTGTCTCTGAATCCCGAGATTTGCGACCTAACCGAGACGGGCGAATCGCCAAAGTTCCACCTCTTCCTGAGATGGCGAATCGCCAAAGTTTTTACGGTACTTAATTCTCATACTTCAACTTGTACCTGTGGCTGTGTTATGGCTGGTGAAATGTATCCACGGGGGTCATAATAACGCGACCGAGGGTAGGTACCCAGCGTTGCGACAGATGTACCCCTACTCAACTCCACATAGCTAGTTCATCACCGACAAAACTCTCACTACATTAATAGTCTAGGCTATTGAGCTCTGATTTCTTCTACAGTCTAGCCCGGAGCATGCCTGAGGTGCACCACTTACTTACTTCTACAGATTTTATTATTGTTTTTATATCCACATTGTTATTATCCTTTCGTATTGTCTTGAGTAGAAGTACATCGGTAGCAACCCTGGGTACTTACCCTCGGTCGCGTTATTATGACCCCCGTGGATACCATCCCCAGCGATCTTCGGTTGCATGGTGCATTTTCACCAGCAACAGCACTGCCACAGATACATGTCGGGGTATGAGAAATAAGTGGGCAGTGGTGTGCCTGTGCTTGGGGAGGAAATAGGATTTTTCGGTCTTTGTGCTCAAACGGCTCAGCGTTCTGAGCGAGTCCAAATATTTTCAACAAATCACAAAGCCCGGCGTTTCGGGCAACGGATTTTACTGTTTCGGACCCCCCAAGGAATACAAAGAGGAAAGAATGTAGGGTCAAAAATCTAGGCTATGAAAAATATAAGAAAAAATAAATATACCAGAGGTAGGTGTGATGAGAGACTGTACCAAAGGAAGAACGATAGGGAGCTGAGAGGCGGCCTGGTATGTTTATATAGTAGACTACTGTAGATGATTCTCGTTATTATTGGTAAGAGGATACCTTTTGTTCATTTGATTCCTATAATGCCTAAAACAGAGCCAAGACGTTCTTTATTTTTCGTTAAATAATGCTCTTTGAGTCTCCCTGTTATTCGGGATACGCTGTTCCGGCTACCCCGCTGCCCCCGACGGAATCCGTGAAAAATCGCCTTCGGGCAAGGAGGAGGTGCAACGACTCTGCATGGGTTCCTAACTCACGGCCTAAATTTATCGCACGGACCCAACAATGTATGGCAAAACTGCTATCTCTGAAGACTAGCAAGTTCCGGTTACAGGATTAGCCTAACTAGGTTTCTTCATACATCATGGCAGTCGCAGTTGTTGGCACGGTGAAAGCGATCGTCTGGGAGTGGTAGTATTGTTAGTTTCAAATTATGATGAATCTTTACCAATCAGTATCGCCGAGGCTCTCCCACTATATAAGTGGCTACCATAGTTACGGGTGGGGGTCGTGTTTTATCTCGTTGGCGGTCCGGACTTAGGTGAATCGCGAGGGTCTTGCGTCGCGCGAACGATGAGGGTTCATCAGGCCAAGAAACTGCAATGCCGGGGGTCTTAACCAGGGGCATACAAGATATTCTTCAATCATGCCCACAAGATATTCCATCTGAGTCATGTACCTCACGCCGATATTTCTTACAGGTCTCTTGGGGTCTATCAGACTAGTATGAAATGTTTTCTGACCCTAGGCGGCTTGGGATGCCATCACAAACCCTCACTAAAGTGCGAAAATCGAAGAAATAGTGAAAGGTGTGAGTGGGGTACTTGCACTGTGGATGAGGCACATCAAATGCGAAGTAATTATGGGTTCGGCCACTGGTGGAGATGCTAGCCGAGGATAAGACTACTGCAGGGGACATTCATACCTCCAAAATAGCTAGCAACCCCGGAACCTAAAGGAATCTCCAAAGAACCAATTGAAGCACATTAAGCTCTAAGGAGGGAAACTCCGCGAAATATCATAATCCTTCATGATCCTTAATAATCTAGAACACTAAAATGCCATGCATAATGACTGGAGTTAACTAGCATGAGCTATGAAGCAAATCGAACTATCCATCCAATAGGGAAAGGCAGAGATGGTGCGAAAGACAGCAAACCAAACTAAGCACTTGATACCGGACGAGCAATTCACAATGGACAAAGCGAACACTCATATCCTATGGCAACCAGCATAAGGTGCGGAAGCAACAATCCACCACCCTATGCCTAATCCAAGCATATGCTCCGGGCGTGAATAGGTCCTCAGACAAGGACGCAACGCAACGGTGATCCCCCGCAAAATTCAACCGTCATGAGAAAAATGGCAATTACGATGGCAACTACAGCTGTAATGACTATTGATACTAAGGCTTGTATATTTGAGCTTCTCCCTCTCTCTAGGATCATTTGGTCTCGTGATAGGACATTTCATTTTGGCGGTGGAATCGATTTGTATCGCTGGGGAATTGCGGTGGTTGCGTATGATAGAATTACGGTTGCGCCTGTTATCTGAGGACTTATTCTCGCCGCGAACAGTTGCCGTACCCATATGCTCTATAACTGCATACTGCCCCAATTCAACAAAAAATCCCAGGGCCAACATATCAACTCACTCAAAGCACCATAGCACAGTTCCTGACATCCTGGAAATCGGAAAACCTTTTCTCTAGGCGATGGAAGTTTTTATAAAGGTACCTTGCTGATACTCTATTCCGACGATTATCGACCCGAAGAAATACGGAACGGCGGACAACAGTTTTGCATCACCGCATAATAGATGACTGCGCTGTCACATCCACCCCACCGATCTATTCTCTGGGGAAGGTAAATCCGCCAAAGCCGGAATCCCTATTGAAGAGCCCTATAATCCTCAGACCTTGAATTACCGGAGCCCAGCATTGATCCGGCCCTGGTATGGGTGATCAAAGGCCCTCATGAGTTATCACTCGGTGTGAATATTCCAGCTATCATAGAACTAGATTTTAATGCCGGGGGCGGAATTCAGCCCTGATGGGTAATGGTACCCTAACCACATGCGCTAATGAGAAGTCTAATTTAGTTCGCACTCTGGTCTGTCGTATAATATCACGGAATCGTACTAGTTCCAACCTAACTAACCCGGTAGTGAAATTGTGGCACTATCACGTCCCTTATTGTAACCGGTCTCTAGTCATAGATGCTGTCTCATATAGTTCACGATAGCCTCAAGAATCCTTACCCTATGGTGCATTGCTTTTGTTCTATATAAAAAAGTACTCTGTATGCAATTTATCTATCATCCAGGAAAAAGGTGGGAGAGGTACGGCGGGTCAAGTAGACATCGAGTGCAGAAAAACTTAAGCGAGGTCCCGGCTGGAAGGCCGGGTAACCCCAGAAGATGTAATTCACAACGATCGCGACTCGGAGTACTCTTACTTGAGCAGTCAACCAACCTGAAATCTACCGTATGAGTAAAAAGACTGGTGAAAAGCAAAAATAAGAGATTGCACTACGTGATCTTTATTTAGCTTTAGTCTTTTTATCTCTTATTATTATTCCTTCCTTCTACTCTCAGTTATTACCTTCTCCCCCTTCCAGTTACTCCTCAAGGGCGTGGTTGACCTAAGAGGGGTAACGCGAAGCATCGTGTTCTAAGAAATTAGGGTTAAGCCCTAAAAGAAAAATAAAACAAAGGAATTGCCTTTGGTATGTTATTACATACAGAATATATATATATATATGCGAGTCTAACAGGAGGAATGATAATAGGAACGGAATTTTGGCGAGAGCTGCCGAAGCCCCCCAAGACACTGCTGAGAAACTTTATATTCACCTTGTTCCACCTGGTATATTATTATTCAAAATACTTTGAAATAGAATATAGGTATCTAATAAGATGAAGAGCCGGACAGAGTTTTGTTGAGACACTATCGAGACTGCCGAGATCCTGTCGAGACTCCGCCGAGAAACTCGATTCTCACTTCCTTGCACCCGGTATGTCACTATTCAAAGTATCTCGCAATGATAGGATACAAGTATAGGAGTCTAATAAGATTAAAAGCAGGGCAGACTTTTGTTGAACCTCTACTGATACCATGCTGAGACCCTGCCGAGAAACTCAATTTTCTCCCCTTGTGTCCGGTATGTAACTACTCAAAGTACTCTTAACCTATAGTCATAGTAGACTAGTATTTAATAAATGTTATATCAACAGGAACGGAATTTTGCCGAGCCTTTGCTGAGTCTTTTCTAAGCATTTGCCACACCCTTATAATCATCCTTGTGAGAGCGTTTGATTTTTAGCTATTATTAACGCTCACAACTATTATGGTAAGAACATATATTACTATTCACTTTTATAAAATTATTTTACTAATAAGCTATAAAGATTTCTCCTCCGATTACTTCTGATAGTTTGGAAAATGATATTATCAAATATCAGGAATCCATACTACCAGTTTCTGCAGATAGCGAGGACTCTGGCATATCTGATACTGAAGTATTAGATATTGCATTAAATCAAGATTCTGATTATCAAGAGTTCTTATCAACAACTATCAATCCTCCTTCTCTTCCAACTTCCAATACACCTTCTCGTCTACAAAACGGAATTACTCTACCTGTACCACGTACTCGTCCTGCTCATTTTCGCTGTGATCCAGCATGGCACTGGGATGATTTTCATTCACCAATCAATAGTGATTGTGAGAAGGGAGCAGATTCAGAGGATAGTGAAGAGGGTGCTATTCCTGAATCCTCAAGGACTAAGAAAAGAAGGACTAAGAAGAAGAAGGGAAGGTCTCCTGCAAGCAAGAAGAACAAAGCAGAAAAAAGTGCAGAGCATAGAAAGGCAAAAACTGAGCAGTCCTTAAAGGATACTTTGGTGGTTGATGGAGAAGAAGGTGTCAACCTGCATGCATTGCCACGGAGAACAAGAGGAGGTCAACCACCATGCTTCTTGGAACCTTCCCCTTTGCAAATTCAAGAAGGCAATTACTTTCGGTTTACTCTACCTCAGGTGCAAAATGGTCTCATTATTCGGGATTCTAGACAAAGGGCCCTTGTTCATCTCTTTCCTCTCTCCATTATTCCTAAAGAGCTTCTTGAAACCTTAGCCACCTCATTTCAAGAATATGACAACAGTCTGTAACGACCCTATAGATAGGTAGCTACAGTGGACTAAACTCAAGCCCATATGGTATACCAAGAGGTAACCAGACTGAGGATAGACCAGTATACTTAGTATACTACCGGTAGACATGAGTTGGTACAAGTGTCTACAAAGTGACTTGGTGACATAAAGCAAAAGACCCATAGTAAACGTTGCACGGGTCTCCGGGGCAACATTATATGTGGTCGCGCGGATTCCCGAAGGAAATAAAGGCATCGTAGGGTGAAGTTACCCGACCTTGGAAACATGATTACCCTACCTTGGGACCCCAGTTACCCTACTGAGGTACCCCAGTTACCCTACCTTCACCGACAAAGTCATCTGCGAACTTAGGGGAAAGTTATCCCGCTATGGTGGGGCTCTTAGATGTTCACAGGGCCGCTTCGTATGGTACGAAACGGACTACTCACGGAGCAGGAGTGGTCCGAACCCCCTGTAACTTTCAGGGGATATTCCTAACACCCTCCTGCGGCCCCAGCGTTGGTACGGCGCGACAGCACTGTACGGCTGTGTAGTTGTGCGCTTCCTAGTAAAGTGAGATCCATAGGAACGCTCCCACAACACCGTATGAGTTGTGGCCGTCCAACCGACCAGAAGCTGTTCGCAGGATATATAAGCGGTGTGAGGGTGACCGCCTCCTGGGGCGCCACCTGGATAACACCTGGGAACCACGTACGAGCATACTTTGACCTCCGGGTAGTTGTATGGTTAACAGTAGAGGGCTTGGGGCTGACCGGGGAAGCTGAAAGGCTTCCAGGACAACCACCCCAAAGCCAGTCCCGGGCTACCCCGTGAACTGT
>Ga0307517_10001247_pt1 | contig 42711 bp, 58 predicted proteins | sample 23_EM_MG_FD_194515 | JGI IMG/M metagenome (GOLD analysis project Ga0307517, IMG submission 194515) | Populus trichocarpa ectomycorrhiza microbial communities from riparian zone in the Pacific Northwest, United States - 23_EM | ecosystem: Host-associated > Plants > Roots > Unclassified | place...
GACCCAGAGCCAGACGAAAATGCAAACGAGAATGAGTCCATGCCTCCTCCACCCGCTCCCATCAACCCGACTAGGAGGTCCCGGGATGGGGCTGTTCCTCAAACACCATCACGGCGTCCCGCCTTTGTACCGTTTAGGGGCGCCGACTCGGAAGTCCAACTTCAGACTCCCTCGAGGACAGCGGGTTTTGTGCCGTTTGAGGATACTGAGCCAGAAGCTCAGCAGACACCTTCGCGAGGAGCGGCTTTCGTACCGTTCCGAGATACAGACGGAGAGGTCCCCGCACCATCCACACCGAAATTTACGCCTTATCGAGACGAGGTGACGTCCCTGTTATCCCTCGTGTTCCTCATAACTTACCTCGTTCTGTTTTTTTTTTCTCAGATCCCTTCGACTCCATCTTCTTCGAGAGATCCGAGTCTTCAAGATTCAGTGATGAAACCCAAGTGGACCGTAGACCGTGGAGTCTCAATGTCTTCAGAAGCCGAGATCTTGCGGAAGGATCCGTTCAAGAACTACGACGACAATACCAAGCCCAAAGATTAGTCTTCGACCTCCACAAACCCGCACCTTCTGTTTGTTTCTTCGGATTTGCATCACGTCATACGCGTTCGTATCGCGCACTTCGGCCACGCCCCGAGCGTTCCCTTCGTCTTCACTCTTCACTCTCTCTTACGTACCTGCACTTGGTAAAGTTTAATTTGACGGCGTTTCCTTGCTTGTGTATGCTATCGTCCAACACTGGGTCCCAATACCCTCAACTGCAGTGACACAGTCAAGTTCATCAATCGTCTGAGTCGTCATCAAGGCACCTTATCAAAACACTGCTGATGGGGGACATGGACGCCAAGCATCAATATTTCGATGGCTGCCAATGTGATCAACGTTGCCCTTCCCATGTCACAGCCTCGTGTCGACAGCTCAAACATTGGGATCAGTCCGCCCTAACTGCCCAATGCTGCCAACCAAGCTTATGCCATACCATAAACGTAGAGGCTCCTAACTACAACAGTGGCCCAGAAAATCGAAAGTGAGATAGTATGTCCATGAGAGAGCGTGGGTGAAGAATGAGGGTCATCGCGTATCGTGTGATCGTACAGGGAGAAGAAAGGCGAGCTAGGAGAAAGCGAAGAGAGCAATAGAATATACAGTTTAGAGAGCGAATGAAAGTCTACGTGGAAATCATACCGGGGTGGAAAAAGTCTGTGATAATTAGGAATAAAATCGTTCAGATAGGGGATATAAGGGAAGGAAAATGGTGTTTGTGCTGAGATCTGTGGGCCGGCTTAGTTCTATCTCCCGTGATCTGGTACCAAAGGTGATAGGTTTCGATTGAACGGGTTCGAAGGGGATTCTGGCATTTTCCGGGGAGACCTATCCAACCAGCTCCTCGTGCCATGGGGATTGGAGATACTTATCGATGACCTCGAGGGATTGAATCCCGGCGGTGGCAGGACTGAAGGGGAAGATCCGGAGGTGTGCGCCGATGCCAAGTATAGGGGCTCAGGGGGGATCAAATACGATTCGGAATTAGTAGAGCTGTCTCGTTTGTGGCCTTGCCCTTGATTAGGTACAAAGACTGGGAGGTCGGCCGAATAGATAGACCCGTCGCTGTGGCAAGTCGAGGCGTCACCGCTTGTCGAACGGTTCCCACCGCGTGGACGAATTGCGGCGTTGCTTCCTGAGGCGTTGCTTTGGTGACCAGCGGAAGAACCCATCACCTCGTCGACGATATTCGACAGATTGATATTTGACCCCACAAGAATAGGGTCGACCAACCTACTGCCGCCACTGGGAGGTGGCCAGATCCCTCCCTCATGGAAGATAGACCCAGTTTCTGAAGCCCGGGGTCGAAGTAAGCGTGGACTCTGATCAACGCTGCCGCTGCGCAGAATATTGTTGACCGGACTCTCGACACGACTAGAGGGAAGTGGTGTCGGCGCATTTGAGGTTTGGCGCGAGTAAGCATAATCGTCGTCAAGTTCTTCGCCCGCCAAGAGCATCGTTCGCGGTTTTGGTTCGGACGTTGGGAAGAAACCTTTCTTTTTGTTCCGATGCCTGCGGTAGAACAGAACGGTCGCCGCGACCAAGAGTATGAACGCAACTCCGCCAGCGGCACTCCCGGCGATGATGGCAGTCCTTTCAGAAGAGGACATCCCCCCACTAAGGTTACCGAGAGACGTCGGGATCGACACGTAAGACTAGACAAGAGGTGAATAGACGCATTGAGGTAATGCGGGAAGCATACAGTCGTGAGGCGACCATCGACGGTCATGACAACGGGACTGGTCCCTGGACCAAACGTGGGGGATATAGAATCAAAGAATGCGGACGTCTCTGAAGGTGTCGGGGTAATTGATGGTACAGGCGATGACGTTGAGGAAAGTTCTGAGCTGGGTGAGCTACTCTCGTGAGAGGTCGTGGACGGAGGTGTTGTGGACGGAGGCTCGGAGGTGGAGAGTGGTACCGTGGAGGATGGCTCGAGGGTAGAAGGTTCGCTGGCGGGGGAGGAAACGGGTGCCCTATCGACACAAATCAGTGGGCAAATTTGGGTGATGGATCCGCGACTCGTACAAAGAGTTTGGCGGTTCAGACGAAGGCAGGGAGGACTCGCTGACCCCATTGCTGCCTGAAACGCTTAATGAAGTAGAGAGTTCCTGCCTGGGCTAAAAGGCCACGATTGGATGAAAACTCCTGGTCAAGTGAGAACGAGACTTGCCACAATGACGGGAAGATTTCCCATGGGAACCGCAATTGAAGGCTTGGTCAAATGGAATTCTCCGGGGTGTGTCTGGTGAGGCTGAGCCGGTTGCTGGTATCTTGGGCGGGTCGGTTGACCAACGGCCATGGCTGGGGATAGGCCGACTGGCGGGTACGGTTGCTGGTTAAGAGGGAACGAGTGAAACAGAAAGCGCGAGAAAGGCGGGCCAGGCTTGCGCCACGTGACAATACAGAGGCTGTGAGTGATGGTGCTAATGGCTCAGCGCTCAGGAAAGACGGAGGGCGGAACGGATAGGCGCATTTTCCGATTCCACCGGCTTGTCTCCAAACTACCACCGACCTTTTCCTCGACCATGGCCTGGAGATGCAGCGGCTCTACCAACGTAGAACTCATCGAAAACATGGCTAAAAACGGTCTGATCAACTCGCCCAGAGTGAGAAACGTGCGCAAGACTTGCCGCCCAGCTGATCTCTCTATCTCCATGTCTGAACACGCCCTCTCTCCTCGCAGGCGATGAAACGGGTCGACAGAGCAAATTACGTTATTAACAGAAAGGACGCATACGAGGACGCGCCCCAGTCCGTTCTGATTTCCCCCTCTTACCCGAACCGATCGCCGTCGCTAATCGTTTCGGGTTTCAGGCGAATCGGCCACGGTGCAACAATCTCCGCCCCGCACATGCACGCCCATGCGTCGGAATACCTACTGACGTACCTTCAAGCTGGATCCAAGGTTCTCGACGTTGGCAGCGGCTCGGGCTACCTCACTGCCATACTTCATCATCTCGTCTCCCCTGGGGACGAGCGACCGGCAGGGAAAGTTGTCGGTATCGACCACATAGCTGAACTGGTCGATTGGTCAGTGGAAAACCTAAAGAAGGATGGACTTGGCCCAGCGCTCGAAAGCGGCCAGATCGAAATGATAGCGGGAGACGGGAGGAAGGGTAGACCAACCAACCCCTCTCATGCGTTTTGCAATCCCTTCTCACCTTCATCCACAGGTTATGCTGGTGCCGGTCCCTACGACTGCATTCACGTTGGAGCAGCTGCTCCGACGATACCGCAGGATCTGATTGACCAGTTGGCCCAACCTGGAAGGCTGTTCATTCCTGTCGGCACAGGGGCCCAGGAGATAGTACAGGTCGACAAAGACGACCGAGGGAATATCCAAAAGAAACGCCTCTTTGGTGTCATGGTATGTGGACCCGCTTTCCCCGCCCGTCCTTCTCAACTCATCCTTCCCCCAGTACGTTCCCCTGACAGACCAGGAGACACAAAAGCGATCCCCTTTTTAAAGTGCACCCGACAAGCCACGTAAAACCACAGAACGTATACGAATGTACGGTGTACACCATGGAGTATTATGCGACTGTATTTTTCGACCACCAAGGCTACCTCATGATTGACGTCAGCGGTGGGTATTTTGCATCTGTGATTTACCCTGATCGGCGATCAGCCTCTTCGGCTGCCAGACGAAGTGGCACATCACACATCATGGCCGGCGTCCGGAACTGACAGTTTGGGTATTGCAGGCCGTCCGAGGTGCAGACCGCCGCAGAAAGAACCCTAGAGGTTCACAGAAATCGTACAATTTAGAAATACTTCCTAACCATACCATCGTCCCCTGCGGTCCAGATGGTCCCATTCTCAGCTACCCTCACCATCCTCACAGCATCGCAATCCGAACCGATTAACTCGGTATGGACTTGCGGTCCATCTGGCCGAACACCAGCAACGTAAGGCAAACCGTCCTCCGTTGCAACCACGACCTCTGCTTCCGCCGTGTGCCCCCTGATTCCGAGGTCTTCGATCGAACCTCGGTTCCGCGCGAACGAAACCAACGGTGCCGAAAGTTGTCGGGTGTCGAACACCGCCACCACCCCATCAGCAGAACCCGTCACAAGCAAGTCGTGCACGGCAGAATACGATATCGCGTTCAGTGCTCGTTTGCCGACTTCGTGTTTGTGCACAGAATTTTTGGTCCCAAGGTCAAAGACCTCAAAGGATCCGTTCTGTAAAGCGGCGAACACGACCTTCTCCGTGGTCTCGACCTCTCGTGGGTCGATGAACGCACCAGCACCCGAAGTTGATACTGTGGAGTGCTCTTCCCCGTCCGGATGGGGTTGCCCAAATATGGAGTTACCCGTTTCGCCCAAACTGATTGCATTGATCCTCGCCCACCCCATCGACCCGAGAGTTTTAATCGACTTTCCACTGCTCACGTCCCATAACCTGATGGTCCCGTCCTAGGAAAGAACGTCATCATCCAACCACACCACCAGTTGGATCATGAGGTGTGCCCAGCGAACCTTTGCGGAAGATAGTACATTCCTCCCTTTCGAAACGATTGCTGTGTCCGTGACGGCACGAGTATGCCCCTTCAGGGTTCGGACAGGAGAAACGGGAACAACAGCTTCAACTCGTTCGGCTGGGAGAACCTGCAGCGTGAAATCCGCCCCTGCAGTTAGGAGCACCCGCGAGGACGGGAAGAACCGAAGTGAGGACACGTAGGCTGCGTGAACATTCGGGGTCACGTTTTGGAATTTCCTGGTGGATATAGAAGTGGATTCGAATACCACCGTCCCGTCGTCGTACCCAGTGGCGATTTGAGACCCGTCTGGGGATACATCGAAAGCCGTTATTTGGGTTGGCTGTCTCGCAGGGTAAATCAGGAGGCAGTACAAGTAACGCCATAGGGACATACGATCCGTGAGCTCAGATTTGTTTTTGGGGACGCGTACGTTCTGTTCGGAATGGACACTCTCGTTTTCGTGATACTCAACTGCGGACAAGAAACGAAATACGAGTGCTTTGCAAAAAAAAAGATTCGCCTTGAGAGTCTGCGCAGCAGGACAGAGATTAGATCCGATGCGTACCAGGTCTCCTCGTTCGATATGAACCCCATCCCTTCCCTCGAGCAAGACGAGATGACGGTCCCCCTCGTCCAGTTCCGCCCGTACCTTCCCGTGGATCGAGGGTTTGTTCTGGTGATAACAAGATATCCAGAAATCCTCAGAGGGCACTGTTCCCTCTCGAACATCCGTCATGACAGCCTCGAAATCGTGCTGGACCGTGGTAATGGGTAAGAATATAGGATTCATAGCCGTGCCCATGGCGATGATGTGCAACAGTTATAATTTATACGTAGATCGGGAGAGAGAGAGAGGTCGGAAGTGGATGTGAATGACGCGCATCAGGACTTCGATTGCTTGTTCTCGAGTACAAACAGGATATCGCATAAATCACGATGTTAACATTGATCAGCGTACTCGTACGAGCAAACTTGTAAGCAAAACTCAGAAGCAGCCGGCGAACAAGGGAATAGGATCGTCGGAAAACCAAGTGTCGAATGCCAAGGTTCGAAAGGCGCATCCTGAACACCAGAAACGCGAAAGATAAGATGAGTCTCGTCAAGCGACAACCATCCTATTGAGATCACCACCAATCTGAGGAACGGCGGCGCGATACGCATCCATCTCTTCGTCGAGGTCCTGGATAGTAACTTTCTTCCTGGTCAAACGCGCCGGTCCCTTCCTAGTCTTCTTCCTCTTCGTTGGAACCGCCTTTGGCTTCGTTACAACCTCTGCAGGAGCCGCCAGCACCTTCTGGGTTTGCTGTTTGGGAGTTTTGTGCCTATGAAATGGGCACAAACACGCGGTCAATTTGAACAGTACTAGAGCGTGCGCTCCAGCAGGAGGAAAGGTTCTTACGGGGCGGGACCTTTTACCGGTGCGATTTTCATTCTCTCCAGAAGAGACATCGGCTGTGGCGAGGGAGGCGGCAATTCCTTCGTGGCAGAAGCCTTTTTTGAAGGGGCGGCTGCGTCCTTGCCCACGATAACTTCTACCTTCAACGGCCGTTCTGAAACCACGAGTGTGAATCGCAACTCGACGACAGGTAAAGTAACTCACTGTTGTCCACGAATCGCCCGTCATACTTATCAGCAGCTAAAGCCGCGTCACCATCCCTCTGAAAACCAACCAACGCCATTCCCTTCGGTAACGCCTTGTCGTTGTAGAACAGCACGACCTCCTTTGTAGGTCCAACAGTCTTGTTGAATAGATCCTTCATGTTACGAATACGTCAGTCCCGAGGAGTCAGCGAGCGGTCTGTAACCTACGGAGACTTCTTGGAGAGTTACATCTGGCGGCAATCGACTAATGAGGATCTTGCTGCCAGACTCCCTGGGAATGGACGGCGTGGTGGGTCCCCTGCGGTCGCTGCCCTTCCACGCTGGCGATGGTCCCTGGGTCTGCGTTCCGAGGACAGCCCTCTTTGCGGTGCGGTAGGCGTGTATCCGGCCATGGTGTCCTCCTTGTGACATTGTCGATACAAGTCAAAGCAGCCGATCAAAGTTGACTGTCCCTTTGATCAAGAAGGAGGAATCCGAACTGAGTCATCATACGCATACATACTGTGCTGGCAGAGTTACGGTCATCTTAGAAGTACAAGGGTCGGGAGAAAAAGACAAGAAGAAAAGGGAACTACACTAAATTCGTCGATACGTCTTAATGGCTAGCGCCGGTGCCTCGTTCGAGCTCAGATGGGGTGGGCGGTTCAGTCCTATTCCTTGACACCCCGCGGGCAAAAAGTGGTCGCGAAACCATCGCGGTGAGTCTCGACATCGCATTCCCGGGGGTTGCATTATTGGCATTGGGGTCGTTGGTTTGGGGGTTTGCCTCCCCGGCGTCCTCCGCCTTGGTTTCTGTCTCTTCCTTTGATGGCAGGGTCGTCGTAATCCTGAGGAGTGAGGTGTAGGCTGACCGACAGTCTATCAGTTATGAACCAGGTTAAGATGGGGATGCACTTTACGCTGTCGGCATACAGGGCAGAACCACCCCTTGGCCCTCCTCTTCCTTCTGTTGGCAGCCTGAGCCTGGGTGAGCTGAGTTTGAGCCGCAGTTCCTGGACCCTCCTCTTGAGGTGCAGGCGTGTCCGCGTTCTCAGCATTGTGCTCATTATTCTCCCCAGCCGGAGATGGTTCCGTTTCGCTATGAGTGATGGCACCTCCAGCACCAAACTCGACCATGTTAACGGCACACTCGCGGCACGCGACCAAATGGCGGCAAGGCAAAAGAACGACCTCACGCGGCGAGGAAAGGCAGACGAGACATTCAGATGTAGGCTCATCTTCCGTTGGTGGGTGTGCAGCAGGGGGATAGGTATGGGTGCCATCGGCAGGCGGTTGGGGAACCTGAGTGCTTTGGGAGGATAAACCGTAGATCTCGTGGAGGTGGAAGGTATGGGGACCAATCTAGAAGAGAGTGAGGGCGGTGCTCTCGCAGATACCCTGAATGACCTACTGTTGCCTCCCTCTTCACAACATGGACGATCCAAGGCCGCCTATCCTCCTCGCCCTCAGGGGGGACTACGCCAGCCCGGACAACGTGGAGATAAGTCAGTTGTTCGTTGGCGGATACGAAGCCATGACCGTCTTTGTCCAAGGCAGTGAGCTTAATGATAACCCTGACACCCACTTCCTTATTCTCGTGCGCGCTGGGATCGTTGGAGACAGGAGATTCAGCGTCGACGACCGCCAGCGCAGGACCAGATACGGACTGCTCCCGCTGGTGCTTGCGACCGATAAAGGCGGTAAACCTCCTCTTCTTGGCCGTGTGGGTGTTGTCAACTTGGGTGTTTGCCTCCTTCTCTCCCGGCTTGGAGTCTGGGACAGGTGATGGGCGGTCAATCTTGTGAACGTCGTCGAAATGGTCCAGTTCCAAGACTGCGCCGTGTTCCAACTTAAGCATTTGACCGAAACCGCCGTCTACGATGGTATCGAAGATAGAAGCCTTGGTAGAGTCACTGGTGGAGGCGGCATCCTTTGCGAGCGGGTGACCGGGAGAGAGAACGGCGTAAACCCGGATACCGCACTTGGGAGCATCACAGTCGTACTCGAACTCCAGACCGTGAGCATGCAACGGTTGCTCGGCGTTGGAGTCATCAGCTGCGGAAGAAGTGAGAGGGGACAGTCGGAGACTGGGTCGCTTGAGATTCACAAGAGCTTGAAGTGTAGTCGTAGGTTGGGAAGTCTGGGAGAGCCGGTCAATCCCAGAGACCAGCGAACGAGACGAGCCTGGCGTACCTCTTTGCTCTTGGTGACCCATCCCTTGACGATTTCTGGTGTCAACTCGTCGACTAAAGTCTTGTCCTGCGAAATTTCGGTCCAGTCAGGGCCAGAGGAGACGATCCCGATGTTGGGGCCGAAGAGAGTATCATGCTTCTTTGGAGGCTTAGCGTCCTTGGGGGCAGCTTCGTTGTCCTGGGCGTTGGCCATGTTGAAGATAGCATCCTGTCGTAGGGAAGCCATTGCGGTTGCTGCGCGCGAGGTCCGGGATTCTGTGCGGGCGAGATAGGGGGTGGCGTGGATGGACCTAGTGCGATTCCAGGTAGCGTACTGGCGAGTGTCTAAAGGGAAGAAGGAGAGGGGAGTTGGCGGGAAACGTGTTGTAGATGGCCGGAAAACTCACACCAAGATGAGGTGCTCACTGATCCCATACAGCCTCAGTGGGGCTTGGTGATGACCGATGTGACAAGTCTCAAAAAAAGATCCCCACGCCCCCCGAGAGAACAACAATAGCATGGGTATGGCCTACATAACTTCATGCAATTCATAGGAAACGAAAACGATGGTACTACAAAACAGCTCAGGCAATAAGTTTCACTACACCACCAGCATCTTTGATTTTCCGCCTGCAAAAAGGTGCGATTGGCGATCAGCGTCCGCCAAAGGTAAGCAAACTCGGCCATCGGAACTCACTCGGCCTTTACTGAGACGAATCGAGCCTTGACAATAAACGGCAGCTTTGGCAGCCTGGATACAGGAATCAGCAACAATTCAGAGGTCACGGGTGCCCTCTCGATACACACATTCCGTTGCCCAAAACCTTGCCGTAACCGTGTCGGAGGGTGTCAATCACTGGGACAACCTCAGAAGTCTCGTTCAGACCCTCCTTCTCTTCCTCAGGAACCAACGACCACAGCTTGTCGACGTTGATGACCGGTCGCCAGTACTTATTCCTGGTCAGGTGGAAGTGTCGCATACCGACTTTTCCGAAGTAACCTGGGTGGTACTTGTCGAAGTTAATCCTGCAAAATTGTCAGTTAACCCGACCGACCGAAATCCGATCGAAGAAGGGGCGCACCTGTGGTGGTGCATACCACCGGCGAGACCACGACCTCCAGGGTGCTTCCTATGCTTTCCTACACGTCCCTTTCCGGCTGAGACATGGCCACGGTGTTTCCTTGTGTTTGAAAATCGGGTAGGCATTGTCTGTGTTGGTCGTTAATCCTGGGGCACATCCAAACACAAAGGTCTTCATCCATCCCATCCACCTGTTCACTCAGCACAATAGCGGTGTCATTCGCATGCCAACCACCACTGCAGATGTCTGGGATGGATTGAGCGACCTGTGGGGGCACATACCTTGAGATTTTACGGACCGTTGTCTTGATGGACCGTTGACTGAGGACGAGGGGATTGTGGATCGGCAAACTCCGAGGATCCTCTTCCCTTTCCCACACGCCGAGTGAGTACATCCCATGTCTTACTTCGCATGATGCAGGCTTCAAAGCCAGATATTTATTGTCTGTGAACTAAAGAATGATCACACTTATGTCCTGAGCCTTCTCCTCACTTTCTCGCGCTGTTCTGCTTCACTGGTATTAAACGTTCATAAATTCCAGGTTTCGATGAACGCGCCCGCACGTCATGAACTTTACGTCCTTGAGGAAGGCGAAAAGCCGTAGGTCGTGTGATCATCGGTTAAGAACCTCCTAAGTCATCGTTCACAGAGTTGAGATAACAGATGACACCAAGATCCCCAACGCTGCCACGGTCAGAGTCGTGAAGCAGGACCATACCTTGGCCAACATGGTCCGGGGGTGCGTCTCGCGTCTCACCTAGTCCACGTTCCAGCGTTGAGGTACATTTTAGGGAGCTCTTGAAGATGAACAATGTCCTTTTCGCTGGTTACAAGGTTCCACACCCCCTCCACCCCTACTTCCTGATCAAACTCCAGACGGACGGGTCAGAAACACCGATAAAGGTTCTGGGCCAGGCATGCACCAAACTCATCGGTGACCTGTCTTCTCTGGAGCAAAAGTTCCAGCGCGAGTTCTCGTTCAAGGACGTCAGAGTCGATGGACCCGCTGGTGACGATCCATATGGCACAGGTACTGGAGGACAGGCCTGGGCCGCTGGCCGCGACTATTTGGACTTCTAATTTCGATTTAAATGCTCCTTTACTCGTGTATATGGTTTACGTTTGCCAATATAATGTGTGGGCCATACAGGTAACCCTGTAACCTGGGCTGAGGGTCCACTCTTCACGCTTGTGTGCCGTTATCAGGGTTTTGGTTTCGCGTGTGTTGGTCCACTTCTCACGCCCGCCTGCCAAAAATTTCGCGCGCCAGCCTATTCGCTACCAGGATGACGCCGCATGTCCATGTCGGAATTTCCTTCCGGTAGCGAGCTCACCAATAGAGGAATGAGGAGTCTCCTGGTTACAATAACCAGCGATGGATTTTCAACTCCCTCGTCGTGGGTCCTGCGCATTCCAACGTCTACGGCACACTGCCAGCGTAGGAGTGTTTCTCAGGCTTCGTAGTGGAGACAGCGGTGGACTATGTGCAGGGCTCTCCTGGGCAGCTACTCCCTTCATCTGTCTATATTGTGCGGCCAGACGGGACCACCCAACACGGTCGCCATAGCTAACCCCACGCTGAGACCAATCTTCCTGGCCGCGCGCTGGTCCAGGGGAAGCACCTTGATCCTCAGGTGGAGCGGCGTCGACGATACAACCCTAGTCACGCCCGCCCATGCGAAGTACGCACCCACTTCCACGCCATCCTAAGCTGGAACGACGTGCGCCATACACTAAGTATCGGCGCTGTTAACTCGCATGTCCGTTCCCGGGTCTGAAAAAGACCCTCCCCTGCGTTATTCGGATGCGGAAACCGGCAGTCGACTCTGACCGGGTGGCGGGTTCCCCCGCTTCTGCAATTGGGGAATGTTGCGATCATAACCCCCCGTCGGTGACATTTACTCTCCTCGCGAAAGGCCGATTTTCCTGTCTAGTCGAAGGTAGGCCATTCGTCACCCAAGGTTGGCGTCAGTGGGGATCGCACCACCACATCGTCCACGGGCGTGAGCGGCGATCCCAAGCTTACACGGAGGACGTCATACCCAATGGTTGGGTGTAGCCTAACCCTTGCATTCGTGGTGTCAACGGATTCAACGCCTTGCGATCGCTGATCGTAGCCTCATGTGATCTGCAGCTTCCACAGTTTCTTCAGAAAACACCCACCGCTCCAGTGAAGTGACTTGACTTGATGTGGATACAATCGAGGCGTCCTCCAACCAGACCGCATGTATCTCGCACGCCCTCGAGAGTTCATACGATTGCCAGATTATGGCGGGCCCCCAGCTGGCGGGAGAACGGGAGGCGAGAGGCTGGTTTCCAGATATGTTTGGGAGGGACGAAACTTGGTCGGGGGGACGAGATCCACAGGTGGGGGACCGGACAAGTGTGTTTTTTTGCACCGAGAATTTACCATTCGCATGACCCCCATTATTCATATTCCGAAGGTCCATCCTGAAGAAATGGCGGGATGGACATCGGCATGCGTGCTAACCACCTGCGCGCCTTGCGGCCAACTTGGCCTTCACCTTCGCGGCCCTCTTAGCCATCATCTCCCCCTTCGCCCGCTTCTTCTCCTGGGTGGAGCTTACCTCCCCTTCCTCCGCCTCTAGATTCACCAAGTACTCATCTATATGTCGCTCCATATGCCGTTGGACATCTTTTTCTGTTTCCGGCGCTCCGGTGCCATTAATATCCCATTCCAGGTCGAAACCCCAACCTCTCCTGGTGGACGAATGGGGGAGCAACGGGGCGGGCGCCTCGGCGGCGGAAACAACACCACCTTCGTCCCTCCACCAGCGCACGAACCATTGAGCTGCCCTGGTATGGTCTGGTACGCCGCCCCGCTTCAACATATTCAGTCTCCTAGCCAGAAGGTCCAAGAACTCGGCAATATCGTTGGTCGGCGGTGGGACGGAAGCCAGATCTTCGGTTCCCGAGTAAAAAACACGTAGATAGGCAGGGTCTAATGATAGGAGAGTTCCCATCCACGCCATACACCGATCAGTGGGGGGGAAGTCAAGATGAGCCAGTTGAGTGAATATCGCACCGATCGGGTTCAAGACGTTCAGTCTGTAAAGCAAATAGGCGGCAAGTGCATCAACGTCGTATAGACCTTCCTTGATTCCAGCTACCCAATCCAATGTTCAGTAAATTTTTTCACGCTGTATTCATTGGGCGGTACCTATAAGCGCCAACTTGATACCTCGCTCCGCACCTCTGTCGCCTTTCCCGATGAAGGGAAGCATTACCCCCGGCGAGTCGTAAGCGTAGACCAATGGGTCGAGACATAATTTTAACCGCGTCGACACGGCGCGGGTCAGCCCTGGCTGGGAAGAGGTTCTGAGCGCTTTTGGCGTTGCTATTCGGAAGGGGAATGCATAGTAGCCAAGCACCGGCGATCACGTAAGTCCGGAGTGATCCAATGATTCCGTAGGAATACTTACGTCCACGTATCCCAGCATTCCGTAGCGCATTCAATAAGGTAGACTTGCCCACATTAGGCATCCCGACAACGAGGACATTGAGTTCGGGGATATGCGGATAGCGATTAGCAACGTCTGAGTTGGAAAAAAAAAACTGTTCAGGGCCACTTCACACACATGATCCGTGGATTACGTGAAGGGGGTGGATGAAACTGACTGATTAGCAAATCGCTCAAGGACCTGATGTCTCTTGGGCGGTGCCAACTGGCAAAGAAGGACGACTGATCCGGAAATTTTGCTGTCATTGCCTTCCGAAATGGCTGCGACAACGGAGTAAAGGGCGGGTTAGACAAATAGATAAAATATCACGATTCGCGGGAAATTCGCACCTCAATGCCCCATTCTGGCACCAGGTCCCGTTTGCTAAACACGACGATGCGTTCGCAAGCAACCCTTGTGCCGCCGGTTGTAGAAGGATCAATGGGATCTGCAGCTGAGCCGGCAAGGCCCACACGCTCCGTTCTCCATTTTCGTAAGGCACCTGGGAGGTTTTCGTCAGTAGTGGACTGAGCGGTTTCGTAGAGGTTGATAGACTGGGCTTGTAGAGGTATCAAATTAGATCACTCCCGATGTTTGTGACGGGGGACCAATTGGGCGATACGCAGGAAATTAAGGCACTGGGGTCACAACTACGGGGGTTCGAGCGGACCATGCAACTCCAATAAAAAGTGGAGAATTGTACGGCGGCACTTTGGAGAGAGCACCAAAGCACCCTCTCGCCGTAACTGGGCGACCGTCTAGCCGGCGTAGTGCTGTGACCGTCGTAGCCACTGTTGAGAAGTGAGATTAAAAGAGGGGCCAACCAACCTTCAAAAGTTCTATTGATGCTCGTAAGGGGGAGTCTGGCATCACGTAGTTCGAGCACTACGTCAGTCTGCTTCAACAAGACGGGCAGCTGTCGTTTGAATTGGTTCATATGACCGGGGAACCATGATGGAGGAGCAGGCAGGATCGGGAACGGGATATGCTGCAGCATAACTGTAATTCGAGGAGCACTGCCACGCGGTAGGGTGTGTTGACGTAGACAGCGTCAGGAGGCGACGCCAGATAGCCACAGAGTGATATTAGACGTTCGGGGTACCAGAACCGCGGTCGGTTTGGAACACACAGGTGACACGGTTCCACGCAGCGATAATACCCGCCTTTCAAGGGCAGAGGTTATCAAGCGGCCACTATAGTGGCAGCTTGCAAAGTAGGGATAGACTGAAGCCCAGGGCGAGGCGTTTGCGGGTCCCGGAGTAAGCTTGGACGCGAAAGTTCAAACGAGGCCGTGACCCGTGCACGTGGCGTGGAACGATCAAAAGTTGCTTTGGGGTCGGCCAGAGCCAGAGTGACCGGGTCGCCCTTGTAAAATTCTAGGATAAGCATGGAATTCGGACAGCAGTATATCGCCATGGTATGAGACTACAAAAAGGCAGAGCAACTCGACAAATGAGAGACATGAAGAAGGGGTCGATATCCGAAGGAGAAAACTACGCTAAAACCTGACTATGCGTACAATGAAAACGGAACTCGGCCAACATACACGATAAGCAAATCAAGGCTGGGCCTAGCGGTAAAAAGCAGAGATAACAGGGTCGCTGGGGGGATACGCACGACCACTCTAGATCCAATCGTCCTTTGCAAGACCAACGCCATCGAAAGACTTGCCGCTGCGCGTCTTCCTCTCAGTAAGAACCTGGACCTCATCAAGGTTGATCAACTTCTCGGATGGCGGTGGAGAGCCCTCAACCCAACCCTTCCAACCCTTTCTCACCGCCACGCGTTTCTTTCTTGGACGACCGCGCATGGACTCTTTAAACGTGTCTAGATCGAGATCCTCGTCGTCGTCTGGGGTTCGGGGTCGCTTGGAGGAGGTATGCGAGGTAACTGAGGAGGCAGGGCCGGGCGTAGAGCGAGGGGAGGCGACTGCGGGGGAAGATACCATGGGAGGGGGAGTCACTGATGTGGAGCGTTGGTTTGTAGCGATGTGGATAGTTGGTCTGGCGCGCCAGAAAGAAGAGGTTTTCGGTGGTGGAGGGTGAGGGGCAGGGGTCTCTACTGTGTGAGAGACCGAGGCTGAGGGTTGTTTGTCTGGTTGGACGTGAGGAACAGATAAGCCAGCTTTCTCAGCCTTCTGTCGCAACCTCTCCGCAGCTTTGGCCCGTTTTCTCTCGCGATCTCTCTCCCTCTTCTCCTTCTTCTTGTCCCTACGAGAAAGCTGGTCCTTCTCCACTTCTTTGTACGGCGGAACGCCGTTGAGGACGCTGGTGAGGACGTCTCTGGCGGGTGGCCGTGGGTCGAAGTAGCCTGAGAGAACGGTGGTCGCGGTCCTTCGGTGACGGTGTTGAAGGGGTATAGCGGAGGTATTATAGGGCATGATGACTGCCATAGAGGAAGGGAGGGGAAAGTGGGCTGGAGGATGGTGGGGGACGGATTTTAAATGAGCGAGTGCCTTTCTGAGGCATGGAGAAGCTATACGGTCGGCAAAGGCCGAGGTGCGCGGATTCTGATGGGCTGTTCAAGTAATCGGGCCAGCCGAGGGGGGCTCTGCATTCTTCCAGAACATAATATGAGGTTCTATTGTTTTCTTTTGCGAGGTCGCCCTCGAGCCCCACGGTCGTGCATGGCTCAGCCCCCCACTTGCGCTTTTTTGTTCTGCGGATATTTCCCCCCTTACGTTATCGATGATTCCACCCACACATCCCCCCCAAATATCCAGAAACGTCTCATCAACACGTTTGATCAACTTTCCTTTGTTCCGGTTCGTGGCGACAAACTTTTTCACCCCTTCTTTCCACCCCTCCCCCCTCCGCCGGTTGCCCCTTCCTTTGTCTGCGCGCAGCCCATCTGTCCTCCCCGGTAGTGCCTGGCATTAGTCCTCTTTTGGCCGTTTCGTTGTGTTCACCCGGTCTTCTCAAAAAAAAAAAAAAAACTTTCCCTCGAAATCCGTTTCATATTCACCCACAGAGCGCGTGTTTCTCATCTGCCGCCCAATCTGTTCCCCCCACGTTTTTATCCCTGACCTATCCAAGGCCGGGATCCTTCGTCGATCACTGATCGCTGATGGCCTTTCCCGTCACCACCCTGGCCCCGCGGCCACATGAACATTAGCCATGGCCCAGGCCCAGCCACACCAAGGGCACTCCGTCACCACACCCACCCCACTCCCCCCACCCAACGGACTCGACGAGCCCCGGCGCCGTGGTCTCGGCGCTATTCGGGTCCACTTTCGGCTCATGCCGCCAGAGCTCAATGGCGCGCGGACTTCCTCGGTCTATCATGGCCTCGCCTGTATCTGTGGCGCCGGTCTCCTTGTATATGTACCTCCCATCGGCATCCACGCCCACTTGGTGTAATCTACATATGCCAGCGACTCCTAATACAAATAGTAAACGTGGCTGGTCTTTGATACTTGGGAGGCGAAAATCCACATAGGGCCTTCCGGCGTGACAACGAGTCGGCCCTCAGTCACCCTCTGCTCCACATGTCTGATGGCACCGGCGACCGAAATTATTCACCCGTGGCCACACCTCTTCTTTGGCACGAGCGCCGATATACATGCGGTACACCCCGTTCCCCCGGCGACAATATTACCCACGCAGGTGACGGATACGGCGCCATGGCCTTTGAATTGTTTTGATAGTTTCATCGGAGTTGCCCCAGTCGAGGCCGCCAAACCGTCTGTTCTGCTGACTCGCCATCTCCGGCACTGCCACTATCCGGGAACCACCGACGACTAAGCCAACCACGGAACTTGCTTCCATCTACGCAGCGATCTCCCCGCCACCGAGGTTAAGCGTACCCACGATCGTTCACGGATCCCTCCTCGTGTTTCGCAGAGGCCCTTGACGGGTTCGGGCTGCATACGAACTCTGTGTCGCAGAAGCGATACGGTCGGTCCAGATCTTGGCATTCACAGATCAGATCCGCACACCCACAAGTCGAGGCGTCCTGACCGCAGGTGAACCCATAGAACCTTGTTTCATCCCCTATAAAAACAGAGGCGTGATTGATGTGACGTCGAGGTACCCGCGGGTTGTTTAGTTCTGAGGCCACGCGCTTCCGATACACGGACACACGTCATTGGAAAGCCGCTCGTCTGCCGGCAATATTTGGGGTCTGTTACAGGGTCTATAGGATCACACCTACTGAGTCTTAATGTTACGAACGTTCTGTGTCATACCAACGGTAGCCTGCCACCAGAACCCGAAGGTCAGCCCGACGATTCCGTGAAGGATACCCCAGACGACCTCGGGGGTGAGCTTGTAGCTGTAAATCGGATACGGTTATACACAGGCGTGCGACGCGAGAGCCAGACCACTTACGCCTCGAATTCAGGACCAAACGTGGTAGGGATGAAACGGGGAGCCTGGAACAGGACAGTGGACACAGTGGCGTGATACAGGGAAAGCCCTAGAGCCACCGCGCGCTTTCCGGGGAGGAACTCTGTGAAAATCGTGTTGTTATGTCGATTGGGGCTTTTCGAGAAGCTACTTGCCTGGAAGACTAAAGCACAGGAGTGAAGTGAGGCATGTGCCCAAGCTCATCGCGTTCAAGAGCTGCGGGTTGTGACAAGATGGCGTAAACGGATGATAACAGTCTGTTTGGGAGTTGCGTACCTTGACCAATACGAGGGTTGTGTTGTTCATATCCAAGAAGGGGAGCGATTGAGGATACCAGAAGCCCTGGACGATAAGGGGCGCTTCCAACAAGGCATGAAGCAAGAACACGGTCGAACTAGGTGACGTCAGCGACAGAACTGCGCTCTGATACAACTACCACGACCACAAGACTCACAGCGGATGCCTTAGGTTAGATTGAGCGGACATTTCGATCGGTGACGAGGCTGACACGGGAGAACCGGAATAAGTGACACTGAAAACGGAAGATGGAAGCAACCGATCACGTGAAATCCATCAACGAATGCCATTCATTCCCTCGACCAGTAAGCAGCAAGCGATGAAAGTCGATAAGAGTCATGGTATAATTTACATGGAGGGGTATGAGTCACCCAATCAATACGAGGATATTGCCTATAGCTGGTTCATAATAACGACCTTCAAGTCCTCACCCTTCCGGACAGCCTCCAACGCCTCCACACTTCTGGTCAACGGAAACACAACAGTAATCATCGGTCGGAGATCTATCCTTTTTTTGGCCATGAGGTCTATTGCTGCCTGATAGCATCCAGCCGTATACCGTACGGTTCCAATCACGTCTATTTCCTTTGCAACGATAGAAAACGTTGGGAAAGGCGTCACGGCTTGGCCTAAACCTGCCTGGACATCTGGAACAAACCGGGGGTTCAGAGTCACCGCCAAAGGGATAGAAATCACTCACAAGTGCCACCTATGTGAACAAACGACATGCAGGCATGCATAGCCGCCTCAGCTCCGGACGCCTCGACAGCGACATCCACCCCCCACGAGTCAACTCCGGCCTCGGCAAGCGCAGAGACCTTCCAGGCCTCTGCCCATTCATAGTAAGTCGTGCCTTCAGATTTAGGAGGGACCAGAGACACGTAGTCGGCACCAAATCCTTTCGCAAATTGCACCCGCTTTTGTATGACATCGAACGCGATAATTTTGGATATGCCAAACGCTTGAGCAACAGCCATAACCATACATCCCAGGGGGCCACAGCCGCTGTACCTCGTGATCAGTGAACTTCGCGGAAATGGACACAGCAGACCCTACAAGATGGCCAGTGTCTGCCCGGCCGAGAAACGCGCCCGCCTTGCTAGCTGAAGCAATGCGATCGGCCACCAACACACCAATGCCCGCCGTAGTCACATACCTGGACTGCTACGGCGAGGGGCTGTATACACCCTGCCTCTTCCCACGAAAGGCTGTCGGGTATTTTTACCGCAAGGTCTGATTCACAGGCGAAGTATTGCGAAAGTGCTGCCCAGAACTCGTGACTGCGAGATCTCCCCCTTACCAACAATCGAACTCACTACCGGGGTTACCTGGCATAGAAGCCTGTTTGAAGAACCGACAAACGTTGGTCTTGCCTATCCGGCAGTTGTGGCACCTACGATGTATCATCATGCCTCGGAAAGTCGTACCAGAGAGACTCGGCGAGCTCACTTTCGGCAGAAACGAGTGGGTTCAATCGCTACACGATCCCCGACATCGAGACTTGTAACGTTGGCTCCAACTTGGATGACTGTGCCGGCAGACTCGTGACCCAACACCTGTGGCTCCTTGATGAAGTTGTGACCGACCCCACCATGAGTGTACGTGTGTAACTGTCAAAAACGGTGTCAACAAAGACGGATGCAGGGGTGGCCAGGTGACCTGGCACGAACATCACTACCACAGATCCCGGTCGCCTCGACCTTGACCAACACGTCATCGTCACCGACTGGCGGAATGGGGGTATCGCGAATCTCGACGGTCAATGCGCTCAAGAGAACACAAGACCTATTCGTCGTGATACTGATGGTCATCGTTTCTTCAATGGGGGTGTGTTCTGTGCGGTGGCTCGAGAAGGTCGTTCAACTGAGGGTGGCGAATTGCGACCGACAACCCTTACACCATCCTTTTATGCTAAAAAGCGAGGGGGGGGGGATGTGTCAACGAGGCACGGCCCCCTCCAGTTCCTTCCGCGGATCGGTTCCGGCGGCATTCACCAGCCCATCTTGCCGTCTCCGATCGGGAGGAACACGATCGCTGGCAGCCAGGATGCAGTGGACAGGGATTAGCGGGAGCGGCACGGCCAACCGACTCAGATCTCAACAATCAAGAGGTGTAACTTTGATCCCCCCCCTTCGCGGTCAGTTGATAGCAAGAAAAGGTTTAGGTCCCGAGACATTATGTATCGATAGCTGGGGGTGCGTAATTGCTTCCGAACGGGATTACGCCGACAGTGCAGATCCGTCTTCCCCTTTTCTTTGCCTGACAGGTGATCTAGGTTCCAGATCGCACTCGTGTTCTGATCAAATGAAGGCGACACCTGTACCGCTCACCTGTCCACGCCGAACCCGACGACTTGAAAGAGCCCTCCGCCACACGGGGTACGGAAGAGTTCCGATGGGATATGAAAGTTCTGTTATAGCGGCTTTGACCGATCTCATATGCGGATCTGAATTGAGCCCCATTGCGGAGCAAAGTACGTGATCAAATCATGAGGACGCTGGCTTGAAGGAAGACATTTGGTTCACGTAATCTCGGCGAACTCACCTCATGGAGGCTAGCTGCTTACCAGAACTCCGACGAGGGACGAGGGGGTGTCATTCTTATGCGCTGCTATGGATGACAAGATTGTGTACGCAAAGCAGACAAGCTTGTGTGGAAAAAAGATACGACCAAAGGCCAAGTCGTAAGAGCAACGAAAACACCGACAGAGTCACGGATCTAAAATCTAGAGCAGGTATCGGAACTTTCGGATGAGTCGCGTCTCCTGACCAGCGGTGGCATTGACCAAGCTTACGCAGAAAGTCAATAAAACGGTCATTCGAAAGCCGGAGAGAGACGCCACATACTCCGCGGACTTTGCGAGTGCCTTTTCATCTGCTTTGAATGCCTCCACCTCACCCTTTTCCAGTTTTTTGTTCAGATAAACGAGATATTGGCGATAACCTGAACGTCCATCAGCAAGTTTCATCGCCCCCTGATAAATAATAACGAGCCTAAACAGATGACCAGGGAGAACACAAGTAAACAGAGCTCGGTAGTGAAGCTTTGCCAGTATCTCGGCGCCCATTTGGATGGCCACAGATACGAGGCAGGGATTTGTCCGATATTACCAAACCCGTTGACCACCGCAATGGCGGCCGCACGTTTGACCGGGGGACGGGGGACACTTGTGCTAACCCATCCGAGGAGGAGGATTCCACCTAGAAAGACGCTAAGTGTTAGGGTGATCGCTGATGTAAAGCGAACAAAACATACCGCTGTAGCCCATACACATGCCAAACAAGGAGATATACTTCCCAGTGGTGCTCTTGGCTATGGAGAGGAAGGTCAGTGAATAGGATCGTGAGTGGGGTATGTCCACCAACCGGTAAGGGCAACGATGTATCCGAGGATAGCAAACCCATAACCGAGGACGATATGGAAGTATTTTTCCCCAGTGCGGTCCGAGTGCCAAGCATTTGCGAGCGCGAAAACAGTAGCGAACGCCCAAGGGGGGAACGTAAGCAACAAAGTTATCGTGGTATTGAACCCGAGGGTCTTGGTAATGCTCGGGAAGTATTGACCAAACGACAGACCCATGAGGTAGGTGAAATACACCAAACTAGCGGGAGACGCATTCAGATTTTGGGGCTAAGAGGGGGTTTACCAGCTCACGCTAATGCCCAGACCTTGATGTCCGTAACGGCGAGTTTCAATCCATGGACAACTCCCGAACCGGACCTCTCAGCCTCATCAGGATTGTCGAGTAGGCCAACGTCTTTCACAAGTCGGCCTTGAGCGATGTGAAGTTCCCTTTCGGAGAGCCATTTCGTGCTGCATGGGTACAAGATCAGCTCTCCTACAGAGCCTCGAGTGAATAAGGAGCCCACCTAGTGGGGTAATCCGCAAGGATGAACGGGACAAGGAGTCCGAAGGCGATAGTGATAGCACCTTCGATGATGAAAAGCTGGGAATGATGAGCTAACGCTTGCCCTAGAGATTGGGATAGAACGAACCCATCGCCATCCACGGATGCCCCTAGCCCCCTCCATTCCGCTCAATACACCGGCAGCGATCAACCCACCCAAACCTTGAGCCATCATGTTACCAACGTTCAACCTACAGGAATGTGAGTCCAAAAAACGGGCCCGATATATTGGTTCGTACACTGCGATCCTGAAGCCAACTTCCTTCCTGGTATACCATCGGGAGAGGTAGTAAATAGCACCGGGATAGAACGCGGCCTCTGCGACGGTAATCAGACCACGCTGACGGAAGGAAGATACAGGCAACTTGCCTACAAAACCTAGAAAGAAACGGCAGACAACAATGTGGGAGAAGTTTTGGCAGAGCTGCGGGACGTGACAACTTGAGTGTGTGAATCGTCAGAGTGGGGTGGGATCGCCTCTTACCGCAGTTAAAGCCGAGACCAACCCCCATGTGACGGTTACAAAGGCTAGATATAGCCGAGGGGTTGGGACGGTATTCATGACCAAGTTCGAGGGCACTTGCATCTAGGCCCAAGGTCAGCGCCAGTGGCGAAGTTGGAGCTTGTAGGGGAGGCATACAAAAATATATCCGGCGAACAGGATGGACAACGAAGTGGCGTATTGCGTATCATTGAGTTTCAAGTCCTCCTGGAGGCCCTTGAGACGGGCGTTGGCCAAATTACCGCGCTGTGATGGTGTTTCAGAGTCGTGCTGGGGACGGAACGAGGGATCGAATGCTGACGTCCTGGGCGTGAAATAGTCAATGGACGGATCGGAACACCGCCGTGGTGCAAGAAACTACTCACGAGGAAGTTCAAGATGAATAGCTGTATACATAATATGAAATGTCACATCAGCCCTCACAACTCGGAATGGAAACGGAGTAAACGTACAATCATCAACGCGGGCTGTGATGAACGCGACTCAGTAACCACGCGTCAGGAGAGCGGTAGAAACGACCCACGAGACAACGAAAGTCGATCTTACGAACGAGGCGACGTTCTTCGTGCTCGTCCCAGTCTCCGAGGGTGGAGGCTTCGTCAGGGACTGAGGCAGAAGCCTTGGAGTTGGTGGACCCGACAGAGGCCATTGGTGGACTCTACAGTGCCGACCACTGAGCAGACCGGAATAGTGTTCGCGCTCTTTTGGAGGGAGACGGAGGGAAAAGTCGCCGCCGTTGCTCGTCACTAACTGCCCGATAGCATACGACGGTCAGTGACGGTAATTCAATTCGCATGCACAGGGACTCTCGGCTTCTTCTCCGTCCCGAAAAGGAAGGTGCGTGCCGAGACCAACGGCCAATCGGAATGGAATTGTGATCGGGAGGATCTGGTCCGCACCTTCTGCTATATATAATCTTCCCCCGCTTCAGTTGCTGAGTGGGTCCCGTATCAGAATCCCCCCCCCCAGAATGTCCCCCAGTAACTTTGGACTCCACAAACTCCTCCAGAACGGCAGAGAGGCAAAGAAGCCTGTCGTCGGTATGCCGCACCGGTTTTTTTCTCGGATGTGCGACTCTCATCATGTCCGGATCGCAGGTTCCTGGCTCGTGTTGCCTGGAGCATCTCTCGCTAGGATGGTCGCACAGATGGGATTCGACGTGAGCCTAGCCTTATTGACTCGTTAGGAGATCCCTGTCTTACGTCCTCACAAGTTCGTGATTGTAGATACTGAGCACGGAAACATCGCGGATGACCAAATGCATATCACTGTGGGCGTGATCGCATCCCAGGGTGTCAGCCCTATAGTTCGTATCCCCGCCCCCGAAAATTGGATTGTAAAACGCACTCTCGATACAGGTGGTGAGTGAAAATCTCCCTAGAGTTTGCTTGCGAGGCTAAGATCGTTTCTAAAGCACATGCGATACTCTGCCCAATGATGTCCAGCGCTGTGAGTGGTACCACATTCCTAGGATTGAATGCATTAACCGAGTTTTTTTTTCTGCGTAGGAAGAGGCTCGTGCGCTTGTTTCCTTCGCAAAATTCCCAGTCCCACACAGTCAACGAGGACCTGGAGTGATCTCAGGTGTCAGGGGCGTCGGTTCTCCCTTTGCCCCGGCAGTCTTCGGACAAACCCCCAGAGAGTACACCGCCACCGCCAACGACAATATCCTAATCGCCGTTCAGATAGAGACTGTTGAAGGCCTGAATAATTGCGAAGAGATTGCCAAGGTCGACGGGGTTGGTATGTAATAAACCTTGTCGCTTTTCTCACGTACCCGAGATGTTCACTGACATCTCATCCAGATATGTTGTTTATCGGGTGAGCGATTGCTTACGCGCAAGCAGACTATGTCCAGTTGACGTCGAGAAATCGCTAGACCCAACGACCTAGCATCGTCAATGGGATTTGTCTCGAGTGACCACCCCAACATACCTGAGGTCCAGGACGCGATCGCGCGTGTCCTGGCAGCCGCAAAGGCCGCTGGCAAATACGCTGGGATGGTGTGTCCCCCATCTTTTGCATAACGACCGATCCGTGAATAACGTTAACTCTACCGCCTTCAGTTCTGCTTGACAGCGGATGAAGTGCAGAAGAGGTTCGAACAAGGGTGTACGTGAACGAGTTGTCCTCAATGGCCCACAACACTGATTCCAGTCCAGTCGATTTTATGAATCTTGGAGCGGACATCGTCGCGCTCGCCATCTGGAATGGCACCGAGTTGAACAAGATCAGTCACCTTCGGTGAAGAGAATAATTGGGTGACTGAGTGGCTTTCCGTGGCCCTTTGGGCTTTCTAAACTTCGAATGTCTTTGTCGAAAAATGAAACCGTCCGGACCCCGACCATCGTCTGGGGCTCGAGACAATACAATTCACCGTGACTGACACCCGTTACGAATTTGGGAAATATTCTCCCTTGGTCATGGAAAGTCGCTCACTGTCCATTAGGTCCCACCGTGTACCAACGAGTCTGGGCGAATATCCAGAGCCTTTTAAGGGAATTGTCAGGACCCCATCCGTTGCGTCGAACCGTGGACGTTGTCTCCAAACCGGCGCGTATCTGGGATCGTGACAGTACGGTCGTTTCGCTCGAATGCCGGTCAACCTTCCAAACTACCGCGGTCGGAAAGGATCAGTGCGACCCCACCTGCTTCAATCCCACCATGTGCTGGTGTAACCCCGACGCTTGATCATTCGGTTTAATTGGTGCTCAGATATCGAGGCGCAAACCCCGGCTGGTGGGACCCTACTGGGACAAATATATTTCTGGTGTTCCGGGCAGTTACTGCCCTTGAAACAATGAGCCGACCGAGATTGGCTACACAATTAACTATATACCAAGACAGGTAAATTCCCCATTTTAGACCCGGACAGAACCTGTACTATCATATGCATGCACCAAGTAAGAAAAACAACCATTTAGGAGAAATCAAGAAAGAGGGATCGCGGCACCGATAACAATGGTAGAATGTGGAGGACTTAAGGATAGCAAGAGAGAGAAAGTGACGGAACGGGAGTACAAAACACTGCGATGTCGGATAGACAATACTGCATACATGATTAAGAAACCACTTTAGGGTGGTAAGGCACTCACAAAGACAAGGGGATTCTCACGTTATTCCTGCCCGAGATGTGAGCCAGCCTGGCCATATGCTTGCCACAGAATTTGGCCATTTTCTTCGTATTGCGCAGGAAGTTCATTCTGAGGTCGGAGAACACTACCCAAGAGTGCGTAGACATCGCCGCTCAAGGGATCGTAGCCCGAGAACGGCAATCCATCTATCTCCCGACCAGCAGACAGTGCGTTGAGATCCAACGATATCCTTGGTGCCTCCTGATATTGCAGATTTTGCGGGGGCATAACAGGGTTACCCGGCTGCTGAACAATAAGTGGCGTCTGTCCGACGCCAACACCTGGCATACGCCGTGTGTTGAAGCCATGATAATACTCTGGCTGTTGCTCATGAGCGTCGTGTTCGACAGGTGTCCTGACGTTCGACAACCGTTGGTGGGTAATGGAGTCCGATGAGGTCGGCTCGTCGCTGCCTCGATGTTGAGGAGGCCAGTTCCCGGCAAGCTGGGGAGCATCCCCACTCTCCCTCCGGTAGTAGTCATTCAGTTGAGAAGCCCAGGAGTAATCCTGAAGCTCTGGTCCGTCAAGTCGAGGACGCGAACGGGAGTCCGCCATCTCGAACTCGGGAGGGAATTTTCGCTTCCCCTGGGAACTTTCGGGTGGGGCAGAACTGGTGGAGATCTTTCCGCTGAAGGGGGAAGTATGAGACAATGTTATATTTGATGCGCAAAGGAACGAAATACCCCAATTTCCCTCTACTCATGGCATCCAGGGCCGATGGGCCACCATCGTGCCTCGTTTTGACGACGACCAGGAGATCAGAGACGATCTCTTTGCAACGCTTTGCGCCGTTCCAGATCCCCTCCATACCCTCCAGTAGCTCGACACACTTCTCTGCATCCACGATTACTGCCTCAACGAGACTCGCCTGGCTTCGGTACGCGACGCAGCGCAACAGCAGAAGACCGCTCAGGGTGATGTATTGGACAGCGAACGCGAGATGGTGAGACGTCGGCAGCATCTGCAGGGGATCAGAAATCTGGGAAAACCCAATAACGTGATGGATAACGAACCTCTTTGACCATCTCTCCGATGCCAAGACCTGTAGGCAGTGAAAGATATCAGGTCAGGCAGGGGGGAGAATCGCAAATCACTTACAACTCTTCGCGGCATTTATGCACCGCTTAAGGGACGATAGATCATTGGTCGACGTGTTAGAGTCGGGAATAAACGGACGATCTGCAAATTACATCTAGTGCATCAGCAAAACCTGGGCCCTAAACCAGAGAGTAACCCAAAACGAGGGAAATATGGGGGGTTCACATACGCAGATTGATAATCGCAGAGTAATACACGAAAAAGGCAGTCAAGCACAGCGCCAACATCTTGGGATTCTTCCTATCGTTTGTTGCGTGCCTGACATTGTGGGGCAAATTCTCGGCCCATTCTGCCAACTCCCGATCGAGCGCACGGACGGTTTGGCTCATCTGATCATCCCTTGACGGGTCCTCGATCTTGGATGATTGCACCTTCCGCGCGATCTTCCCCGCGATAATATATATTTTAGATAACCTGGAGGTGATACGTGATGAGCAAATTACCGTCCTCGATAATCCATCAAGATGATAAAGAAAGGCGAGACCGAGGGCAAAGCCATTGGTCATATGCGTTGGAAGTTGCGTGAAATAATAAATTCACCAGATAAACCCCGTCATGAAGTTTTCCCCAGCAGATAACGTGTTGCCTTCGGATGTGCTTTGCAGCTGTCCATCGTCAATCTCGACCGCTACGAAAAAAGGAATCAGCGTTGATGTCCCTCCATGACAACGGTTCGGGCACACGCAGTTCAACATCACAGTCGTCGTCGTTGGCCCCGCTTGGCCGCCCGAGGGCCATTGATAGAACGCGATCGAGCCCGTATACACACCACCACACCCGTCTTCTGATCTCTTTCTGAAACGGGCGGAGCTGAAGCCTCCTAGGTGATCTCTGAAGACCACACGCATGGCGGGATGTCAGCAAAAAACTTCCCAAGAGCAAATGACCATCAACGTACGTGCAAGCCAATGTCCTGCGCCCTCCTTAATGCCTGTCCCGCATTAATCCAGCTGGTTGCGAGCGCTACAAGGAACCAAGTCAGTGGCTCTAAAATCAACGGAAAACCCGAATGTAAACGCACTGTTCCAGCTGGCGTTGCAGATTGCCTGTAGCGCGAGAGCCTGCACACTAGGAGGGGGTGGGGAGAGGCAGGTCATTCTAGTGCCGGGCCGACAACACAGGGGGTCGCTACGTAACGAAAGATAGACTCACTGTTCAATCTGGCTTGCCCCTGAGCTCATCCAGAAGAGGACCTGTGACCGTTCATAATAACTAGAAAGGGTAAACATGCAATCCATTCAGCGATCATGTCTCGATTCAAATCGATGCTACGATTCCGATAACGTTTGTCGGCAGACGAAATGGAACTGAAAACGGACAAGCGCAAGGCAAAATAAATGAATCTGTACTCACTCCATCCCATGAAACTGTGGCGGCGGATCTACCAGTTTCACAGAAGATGGGGGCGAAGGTGGGGCCTTGCCCTTCCCTATCTTGGCTTTCATTGTTGACGCACAGGCGAAGACGGCAAAAAGGCATGACAGGAATGGGTGGTCGCCGTACGCTTTGTTCGCGGCACGTGCTTCCATCACCTTGACGTACGTGTTCACGAAGGATTGCTGGTGTAGAATGGGAAAGGTGTGGTGGATGTACGTGAAGTACGTCGTTATCTGTACGTGTGCATGAGCCCACATGAGCAATGGAGTGACAGGTGTGGGTAGCGCAAGGGTGGAATGTGTAATGAATCGCGTTGTCTGGAGAAATGCATGCCGGGTTTCTACCCGGATATGCGAACCGAGATCCCGAAAGATGCGAAGGAGTTCCGGTCGCTTTACTCACCAGTTCATCGGCGACGGAGGTTGGAGGGAAGACAAGTTGTTCAGGAAGTGGCCTTGTGAAGGGGCCAAGTGAATTCAAAAGGTGCGACATGTAACTTTTTAAAAGAGACCCACAATGTTGCCACCGGCCGGAACTGATAATTGGGCTTGAAGAAAGGCAGTTCTGCGTCCACAGTCGCCTTAGGCATCCTGTCTGACGAGCTCGATGCCGGGGAGCCGGCCGATGGCGCAGAATCATTCAACGAATTCAGCGCTTCAACCAACATCATTGAGGACGTTCCCCCGATAAAACTAAAGGCCTACGTCAACGATATCGCATCGACAAAGGGGCAAAAGAAATGCGTACCGGAAATTTCCGTATGAGTCCTTGGCCACGAATGAGAATCGATCTGACCACCTTTCGTTCGCACCATCGACATCATCATCCAGTAGCCTGTCCATTACAGGGCTACTGATCTGACTTGTTGGCCCGCCGCTCGTCCCGTTCATCCCTGTACCGCCGGGCCCTCCACCACTCGGGTGCTGGGTGAGCTTCTGTACGCTTTTCGAAGGCACATAGGGTTTCCCCAGGGAGGGGGGTTGGTGAACGCCTTGTGAATGCGGGAGCAAGTAGGAATGTATTGTTGGTGCTGGGGGCTGTTGCGATGGACCAGAACCAGAAGAGGGGTTCGTCATGGATGGTTGCGAGGTGGGAGAAGATGAAACCGCCGTGGCCACAGGTGCATTATCTGTCTCTGGAGAGGACCGGAAACTGGATAATGCAATTACGGGATGTGTCAGAAAGTCTGAAATAGGATGAATCACTGGTTGGCCCACGGGAGCTTTTGGTCGTTCGTCTGCAACCAATTTTCGAACGCCTGAGCCATAGGCGTCAGGCGTTGCGTAAAGTCTTCGACGCGGGCGAGCCGGTTTTCGACGGTGATAGCATACCTGGGTCGAGAAGCAAAGTTGAGTACATGGAAATGAAAGATGGGGATAAATCCCTCGGTGCCGAGGGGCGATCAGCCAATGAGAGCAGGCTTACTGTCTTGCACCAGCAGCATTGTCGTTGATCTCCTTGACTAGAAAAACAAACACTGTCAATTCCAAAAACTTGCTGGGGCAGACGAAACCTGGAATGGCCGCACAGCTACACGTTTTTCCCGAGGAAAGACAATATGCACATGGTTCCTTGGCAATCGGCGTCCTGTCAACCTCGTTCTTGCACCGGAAATGAAGGAAGTTGGTACCTGTCCATCACACTTTATCTATGGGATACGCGAAGATCAGTATGCGAGCGATTGTGGCGGGGGGGATGGTGATGTGGTGGTGGGGCGGAAACGAGGCCGGTGCATAGAAAGCCAGAAAGCAACGGACGCGGGAGGACGAGAACGAACCTTTCGTTTTCTGCAGATCTCGCAAGCCCTCCAGACTCTGGCGCGTATGACCTTGGCTGGGCTGTAATGCAGATAAATGTCGCGCAGCGGAATTACAATAAGCCGCGATTGACTCGGCAGGTCAGTTCTCTCGCGGGCCCAACTCTTGAGGCGAAATCGGCACGAACCTATCTTCCTGCTTCAGTACAGGGACACCACCGTCTTGAGACATTGGGAGACGCGAGCCGGGGGTGAGCCGCTCGGTGGGCAAAGGCCAGTGGCCCTCTCGAAGCTGACAAAGCGCAGGGGACGAGACGGGTCAAGGCTGACGACAGTTCAGTCGGGTGAGGTGGAAAAGGGAGAGAGGCGGATAAGAGGGAAGAGATACAAGGGATGAAATAGATCCGAGTACCCCTCGGGCGATAGCACCTGGGAGTTGCAAGCTGAACGGATGCAGGGCTTTCACCGATCAAACTCGGCATCATGATGCCATAGGGGGCCCACGAGCGACGAGATGGGCGCGACTCAGAGCTGGAAACGACTGAAAGTAAAACTCATATGGCTCGTATGGGTACCATAAAAATACAAAAATATAACCTCCATATACCCCAATATCTACGATACACTACGAAGGAAACATGGTCACTCGTTGCCTTCATCACCTTCCATAACATCCGAAATAGAACCTGACATAGTTGACCCTTCCTTCTCGTGGGCGTCCAAGTCAAAGTCGAGATCAAGGTTACCAGCTCCTCCGTCGGCACCGTCAGGTACCAACGAGCGGAGTCTTCGAACCTCCGCCCGTAGTGTCTCGATCTCAACGTCCCGCCTCTCCACGCGACCTTTGAGCACACGGATGTAGTTATTTCCGCAGCGCAGCAGTTGAAGCTTGCTGACACTCGTGTTTGGCCCTCCCCCGGGACGTGGGGGTCCACGTGGAGGCATAGCACCGGGCAAAAGCGGTTCCAGGCTAGCTTCTTCAGAGGGCAGTGGTATTGGGGGGAGTAATAGTCGCAGATCATCAAAGGAAGTCTTCAACGAATCCCTTCGCTTCTGCTCGGCGTCTTTATGAGAGGTCTTCTTGATTACCACAGGTGGCTGTGGTTGGATAGGGGCGGCCTCGGCTAGACACTCCCGTGTGAAAGTTGTGATTTTCCGAGGACTCGATGGGGACAAACCTGGTAGGATAGGTTTCAAGTTGGGGCTTACGACAGACGGCTTTTTTGTGGCCTTTGGGTCTGCTACGGGCTTGGTTTTAGGGGTGGTAATTACCTTGTTCCTCTTTTCACTGGCCCTAGTCTTTGGAGGGACGAGGCTGCTGTTGACGCCAAGTCGGCCGAGATTCATGATGCTCGCAGGCGTGACGGGTGCGATGGTTTCCTCAGCAACAGCCAAGTCAAGCTTCTTTGGTTCATGATTGGAAATATCGTTGGGAGGAGGTGATGGATTAACCGGCGGAGGCATGGAGAAGTCATGGCCTGATGAACCGGCGCCTGCCAAATTTGAAGCGATGGTTATCGGTGTCGAGGTTGCAGATTTGGTAGCACGTTTTCTCATGACAACAGAAGCGATTGACGACCTTCGCTTGGGGGCAGGCTTCTTTGAAGACTCTCCATCACTGGGGGATACACTCCTCTTGTTGGAAACGATGGGAGCGGGGGGTTGTTGGGTATAAGCTCCGAGCCACGGACTAGTGAGGGGAGATACATCGAAGTCTGTATCTGCGGCCATGGGTGTCATTTGGAAGGCAATGTTTGCAGGCGCAGAGTTCGATAGTTGTTGCATGTGTGAACTGGATATTGGTGATCTCGCCTGTGAGAAGTGATGGGGGAGTGTAGACATCGGGAACGATGGAGTCTGTTGTTGGAGCATCATCGGGGACACATAGTCGTGATTCGCCTGAGCACGTAGCTCAGTGGAGGAGGCTGAAGGGGGAACAAGAGTCCGTGATGGAGTAGCGGGAGACGGGAGAGGGAAGCCTTACCCGGGGTTGGCAGACCGTGTAGGTGTTGAGGGTGGGGTTGTTGGGGGTCAATCGGGCTGGTATTGGGCATCTGCGCAGACTGTACAGCCCGCTGGGTTCCATTCAAGATTTCCATCTACGAAACTTTGGTGAGCGAAGATAAGATTTGCGGGCGCGCCGACGACGAACCTGCTGTTGGAATATCTGCTGCTGTAGTTGATGCAACTGCTGCAGCTGCTGGATTTTGACTTGCTGCTCCCACAAGAGGTTGGAATTGCCATTGTTTTGGATAGCAAAGTTTTGCTGTTCGTTGGAAGATGGCAAAGGGTCCGGAATGCTTTGGGTATTCTGGAAGGATTGGCCATTGAAAAAGTCCGGATCAGGACTCGGTTGCTGATTATCCTGGGAGAAGAGAGCAGCAATAAAGTCCTTTTGACGGAGCTGGTCCGTGTGCATGGCCGATTGTTGGAGGGAGCGAGGGGATGAGCAGGACGGCTTGGTGTTGGCGGTAAACGAGAGTCGGAGCCTGGTCGGACCGCAAAGGCAACCTGGGTAAATCCGGCTGAAAATCAGGCGGAAAATGAAATATCCGGCAGTGATGAACCTTTTTACGTCAGACGATTACAGTGCTACCCTCTCTCCACCACCTCAACCTTCTCCTCCAAGTCTGGTCTGAACAAGATCGTAGCCGTCCTAGAGGCTATTTTGTTTTTTTTTATATCATGATTTATTTCTCGATTCCCCTTTTCCTTCTCCCCACTCTCGCAGCTGCATATACCTTCAGATTCACCAACGTACCTAAACAGTGCCAGGAGCTCTCTCTCGCTATCGAAGGCCAAGGCTCTCCTCCGTACCAGGTACTGATAATTCCAGTTGGCCCATCCACGGCCCAAAACAATGTGGAGGTCCGGAGAGTCATCGACCAGACCTTTCCTAACAACGGCATGACCGTATCATTTCCACTCCGATTCCCCGCAAATTCCCAGTTCGTCGTCGTCGTACGTCTTTTCACTCTCGTTTTGTTCCTCTTCCCATCCTCACATGCATCCCATCCCATAGGTCTCCGACCAGTCCGGTTTTGGCACTGGTGGGACGAGTGTTTCTGTAACCGTCCAGTCCAGTTCCAATTCCTCTTGCTACGATACCTCTCAAAGCGTACAACCTCAATTCGTGTTCAGTCTTTACCCGGAAAAGGCACTCACCCAGTGCTCCCCCACTCGACTTTGGTGGGACAATAGCACTGTTCAAGGGTACGTGGTCCAGAAGCTTCGCCCGGAAGCGCTTCGTGATCACATCACACTGACCTCCTATTCTCCCTACATATTCTAGTACTCCCACGTTCCAAGGCCTCATCCCTGGCGGCCAGAGTTTCCAGATCCCCCAGGGCGAAATAACGTCCGTTGCCTCCCAAGGCATTGGCTTTTCTTGGACTCCTTCCGTCCGGGCGGGGAGCACGGTAATTCTCACCGCCGGCGATGATAGAGGTCGCGGCAACGGTGGGAGTGCACCTTTCATTGTTGGCTATGGGGAAAATTCGTGTTTGAACGATAATTCCCCTTCCTCGACACCTGGTTCTCCCGCTGGTGGCTCCTACCCCACCAGCACAGGCGGCTCCGGCCAAGGGGTTGATAGTTCATCCGGGTTTGTCCTCTTCCCTCTAATCTCCTCCAAGTTCAGCTGATCAATCCGATCACCCTTCTAGAACAAATGTCGGTGCCATTGTCGGTATGTGCTCATGTTCACTTATTCACGCTGAATACCGACGGACCTTCTCTGTAGGTGGTGTCGTAGGAGGAGTTGCCGGTCTCTTAATCATCGCCTTCCTTGTCTTCCTCTGGTTCAGGCGTCGCCGTGCTCAACGGGCCAGCAAGGAACGACCTTCTCTATTCATTGACCACGATGACGAAGCCCCAACCTCCCAGCCTCCACATGAGGAACTCCCTGTATATTACGAACCTGAGCCCTTCACCGCGGCTGAGCCAACTGACCGTGCGAGCACTAATCGAGCCAGCACTGCCCTCGACAGGTCGGAACGTCCCATATCCCAGTCGTTGACCTACCTGACCGACCCCCAACGGATCGCATCCCCTGATGGAACCGGCACCGGCATTAGCAGGAAATCACCCATGCCCCCCTCTTTGCGTGCTGTAAATGTCATACAACACGAGGATGCCGGCCCTTCATTGCATGCGGACAACGCGGAACCAGAAATCGTAGAGCTCCCGCCTGCATACACCAACATCCGCAAAGCCCAGGCTTGATGGAATACCCACCGCCCCACCGCAAAACTAATACCGGTTGATCCTGTGTTTGTGTTTACGATTATTCTCTCCTTAGAGGATGATTTTTGTTATTTCTGTTCCCCTCACGCTTTCTGTATTCGGACTCTCGACCCCTATCCACGTTCTTCACCTTGCTATCCGTTGACCTTTCCATCTCACCATGTTCCACCCTTTCGTCTTACGCCCCACTCCCCGAGCCAGGATACCATGTACCCTACTTTCGATGAAAAGTTTAGCTGCATATACAATGTTTTCCTGTCACACGTTTACCCAACGTTTACCCTGCTCAAGCACCTCGTTAGTGTGCCCCGACGATCACGTGGGTCAGACAAGGTTGATCTTTCTCTTACACCACTAGGGAGTCTGGTCCGCGACTGCCCCTGCTTTCCTGCAACCTCATACTATTCGACTGGTCCTGCTCTACAAGTCTACCTCGCATCTCAGTCTACCGTTCTACAGGCATCATCTCTACAAACTTACTGGCACAAAAGATGGTTTCATTTGCGGACACTCCCCCTCGCGCGCCGGCTTTGTACCAACCTCGAATCCCAACTCGTTGGCAAAAAGAGAAAGAAGCCGCCGGGGGACGTGGACTTGACTTTCCTGATGATCCCAAGTTTATCGGACCCTGGATTATTGGTGAATGTGTCGGGAAAGGCGCAAGTGGACACGTCAAGGTTGCTCGTCACCGCCGTACGGGCGAGTACGCTGCGGTCAAGATCCTCCCCCTCCAACCCGTCTTCGACTCGCGCAATTCCCTCGCTACTCAACAGGCCAAGAGCGAGAAACAACGGTTCGGCATCGATCGCGAGATTACGATGATGAAACTTATGAACCATCCAAACATCATGCGAATCTACGACGTTTACGAAGGCGAGAACGAGCTTTACCTTATCCTCGAGTACGTCAAAGGCGGAGAGCTCTTCGACTTTCTGGTCAACCGCGGGAGGCTCGGCCCACTCGAAGCCCTGTCATTCTTCAAACAAATCATCTATGGGCTCAACTACGCGCACAGCTTCTCAATCATTCACCGTGACCTAAAACCCGAGAACATCTTGATCAAGTCTCTGAACCCTCCCGTCCTCAAGATCGCCGACTGGGGTATGGCTGCGTTTGCTCCACCTGCTTGGCAACTGGAAACGAGCTGTGGTAGCCCGCATTATGCTTCACCGGAGATCGTCAGAGGTCTCAAGTACCAAGGAACCGCGACGGATATCTGGAGCTGCGGTGTCATCCTGTTTGCACTTCTCACTGGAACTCTGCCGTTCGACGACAAGGATGTCAAGACTCTTCTCGGGAAAGTGAAGCTTGGAAAGTTCGAGATTCCTCTTAGCGTGGATAGGATCGCCAGGGATCTGATCTCGAGGATGCTTGTTGTGGACGTCAAAGGAAGAATCACTGTGAGCGCTTTCTGGCACTGTACTCCATGACAGCCGGCTGAAAAAGCCATTAGATGGCTGAGATTCTCGAACACCCTTGGATGAAGACAGATACTCCCCGGGTTTTTTATGTCCCTGCTCCGTCTGTCGAACGACTCGCTCGGCCGGTACAATCTAAGGCTCATATCGATCGCGACATCTTTGAATCTCTCTGTGTCATCTGGGGTCGCCACGCGGACCCTAATATTATCAAGGATGATCTGCTCAGCCCACCTGGTCAGGGAACTCTCGCGAAAGCTTTCTACTTCCTGTTACAGAAACATAAGGAAAAGGCGCTCTTTGACCACGGCATCGTAATGGACGTCAACGAGGATACCATCGGAGACAGGGTTGTTCACAAACACTATCTGTCACCTCGCCCGAGAGAATCTTGGAAGATTGAACTAGACACTCCCTTGGCTACTCCCCGGGCTGCCGCTAACGACCGTCGGGTATATATGTTGGACGTCCCCATGACGGAAACTTCTCCTCAGAGTCGCATTCGCACCCCCTCTCCTGTCGGACCTCGTACTCAGAAACCTCGGCCAAGCTCTACTCCCCCCTCGCCAAACAAAACCCCGAGGCCAGTTGTTGCTCGGGCTTCCTCCGTTACCTCTGACGGCCGCGATCACCCACCTCTTCGAGAGCGAAAGTTCGCTCAAGTTAGCAGGAGGACAAGCGTACGAGCAGTTGCTGGAACTACAACTACGTCGCCTGGGATTCTCCCCATGCTGAGGGCTTCAACAGAGCCTACCCAAGATATATACATGCCTCCACCGATGGTTCGGACTTCGCAGCAGATGTACGGCGGTAGACGGACCATAGCGCAAGGAACCAAGTCGACCAGCTCGAGAGTCCCGATCGTCACTCGCGCGATGACTGCCCCAGAACGAAGCCAGGGCGTCGAACCAACGCTTCCTTATAGTTCTAATACATCAACCCCGACTCAGGAAACTTACGTGACTTCGACCGCCGCCAATGCGATGGCGTCATCTGTAATCCATGCGCCAGCCCCCGTCCGGTCAACCCCTTTGGCGATACTTCCAATGATATCTGCCCCACGGGTGGCGAGCGCGGAGATACAGAAAACCATCGACGATATCGCGGACAGGATGAATCTACTAGTCGCTCACGAGAACGCGCATTATGCTCAGCAGATCCAGCTTCGCCGGCAGAGCCAGCAGTATCGACAAATTCAGCCACAGCTAGTCCAACGCCAACAGCCGAGCTCTGAAGCCTCCTCTTCTTTAAATCCATACAGCCCACTTCCGGATGAGGTAGGAGGGGACGCGACGGACGGTGAGATGACGCCCCGGGCTGTTGAGAGGGATAAGGAGAACCAGAGCTACGGGTCTTGGTTGCAGATCCATCGACCCTCCTTCCAGGCGACCACGCCGTTGAGGGACATGGCGAACGTGACGTATCAAAGGCAGCCACTTGGCGAGGCCAACCGAGAGCTAGACAAGGACAAGGGGAAGAGGTCCAGGAAGCTAAGACGTACGTTCCTTCTTCGAGCTCCCTTTATCGATGCGATCATATTAACTCCCGAGATTCAGCTCCTGCGCTGGATCTTCGGAACGCAAGCCATCGACAGAGCATTGCCTCCCCTATCCTCTCCCCCCCGCTCAGCACGGCTGGGAGCGAGTTCAAAGGCTGGTTTACCAACCTGTTCAACTGGAAAGGCCAGTCATACGCTCTATACTCGTTCGAGGATGTCGCTACCACGAGGGAAGAAATGACCAAGGCTCTCGCACACGCAAGTGTGACGATTCTCACCTCTGAGACGAACTTAGTCAAATGTAGGTTGGATGAGCTGTATGATGGGATTACGGGCGCAGTTGTCCAGAAGCAAGTGAGGTTTAGGGTAGAGTTCGGTCCTTGCACTACCCAAACACATCCTAACGCTCATCCCGGCGGAGGCGACACATTGGCGATACCACCGACCCCAAAACTCATGACTCCACGTTTGATGTCCACGCCGATGTCGCCTATCCCAAGCAGTGGCGGACACACCTCGATGGTTACTTTGGTGTTGGAGAGAGGCGCCGTGTCGACGTTCAAGGCTATGTACCTGAGAGTGAGGGAGATGTGGGTGTTAGATTCTCAAGAGAGGATGTTGGGCGAGGAGCTCGACGAGGGTGGGTCAACTCCCAGGCCACGGAGTGTCATTGCATGATTACAAGACCATTTCTCCCTTCAACCTGTTCACTGTCAAGGTTGTCCGATATTTTTCGATTTGGAATTCCACGATTTTTAGATAGACACACGAAGTATACTCCAGGCTACTCATACCAAATCTTGATCACATTCACACTTTTTCCACATTTTCTGCAAGGTCGCATTGGATCCGGGGTGACTCCTGGATACGTGCACGTGACATCGGGCGATCAAACCTATCCTTGCATCACCCAGCCCCCGACGAGCTCGATGGCGGAACCGGTCGCTGGACCGTCTACTGGGGTACAACCAGAACTTGCGGACGTAGTAATGACCGAATCCCCGCCTTTGATGCATCCGCGACCCATCGTTGGGAAGGCCCCTCCAGAACGTCCTCTGAATGTCAAGGATGCCCTCAGCTATCTCAATGCTGTGAAAGTTCAGTTTCAACACAAACCGGACGTGTACAACTTATTTCTGGACATTATGAAGGACTTCAAGGGTCAATTGTGAGTGTCCTTACCTTTCGCCTCGCGTCTTGCTGACCAGAGGTTAGGATCGACACACCCGGCGTCATCCAGAGGGTAGCCCACCTCTTTCACGGTCACCCCCTCCTCATCAGCGAGTTCAATACCTTCCTGCCGTATGGATACCAGATCACGGTCATGCAAGATCCAAAGGTCCGGAATGCTCATTGTATCCGCGTCGCCACTCCGGGCGGCAATATCACCGACACCACCATCGTCCGAACACCCTCCGTTCCCCTTGTTGAAGACATCCAACCGGCCTTGGACTATGTGCAGAAGATCAAGACTCGGTTTGCGGACGAACCGGAAAGGTATAGGAGGTTCCTCGATATTTTATCGACGAGAAACGATCCGGTACTTATGGAGAAAGAGGTTCGTTCTTTTCTCTCTCTCTATTCCTTGAGATTGGGCAGCTCACAGTGTAGGTTTTAGGGCGACGTCATGCTTCGAGTCCACAAGCTTTTACACGATGCGCCAGATCTCATGACCGGACTGTGGGAGTTTCTCGGTGAAGACCCAGTACCGATTGAGGAATTAGAAGCTTCTGGAGAGCCAAAGGGGAGCAAGATAAAGCAGGAACCGCAATCCTTACCTCAGAAACGAAAACGGAAAGATAAGGAGAAGGATAAAGACGGAAGCGGTAAAGTCGGCTCCAGCAAGGTTCGTTCTCGTTGTCGAGGGCGATGTTCAAACCTGAATTTTCTCACAGAGGCACAAAATCAAACGTGAAGATCCCAGAATGCGTCCTCCCGAAGTTCCTTACGACGAGAACAACTTCTTTGAACGTGTCAGACGACATCTGGATAATCAGACTACCCACAACGAGTTCCTGAAGCTCATCAACCTTTTTACCCAGGAGTTTATCGACTCGGCGAGACTCTTGAAGGAATCTCGAACATACCTTGGCGAGGGAGAGTTGATGATGCAGCTCAAAGCCATCTTGGGTTGGGACGAGCGACGGGAACTTTACGCGATTGAAGACCACTTCTGGCCCGCCTCAGGGAACGACCAACAGAAGATCCGTCGGCCTCGTTCCGGTACCTCGATTGGCAGTTATGTCAAGTTGCCGGCATCGGTACATTTCAGGCCCTGTCGCATCAGAGCTTGACTGACGTTTGCTTAGGAAACCAATGTCACTTGTTCGGGACGGGATGCAATGTGTAAATCGGTTCTCAATGACGAGTGGGTTTCACGGCCCTCCTTTGCCAGCGAAGACTCTGGATTTATGGCCCACAAGAAGAACATCTACGAGGAGGCTCTACACCGGAGTGAAGAAGAACGTCACGAATACGATTTCCACATTGAAGCCATTGTCAAGACTATCGGTTTACTAGAACCCATCAACAACAAGATTTCTCAACTCAATCCTGAGGACCGTGGTCAATTCAAGCTCAAACCAAACTTTGGTGGAGCCGGAAAGAGCATTCATCATCGTGTCATCCGCAAGATCTACGGACGTGAAGCTGGTGAAGAAGTGATCCGTGCAATGCAAGATTCACCTGCTGTTTCGATCCCCGTTGTGCTTGCGCGCCTAAAGCAGAAGGAAGAAGAGTGGAAACGTGCTCAACGCGAATGGAACAAGGTCTGGCGAGAAGTCGACGCTCGGAATTACTACAAGTCACTGGACCACCAAGGCATCGTCTTCAAGGCGTCCGACAAGAAGGCAACTACCCCGAAGGCTTTTATCAACCAAATCGAGGCTGCACGTGCGGAGCAAGTTGCGAGGAGAGCCGCTTATATTGACCCCTTGTTCACCCGCGTCTCACCCACACATCAACTAGAATTCACCGTGGAAGACGTCCCAGTCTTGCAGGACACATTGAAACTCATTTTCTCCTTCCTTGACCGAACCACTGGACAACTATCTCCCGGAGAGCGTAAGCGAGTTGAAGGGTTCCTCCGCACGTTTGTTCCATTATTCTTCAGGGTTGACACCACCGCTTTTAATTCCGTTTTCACTGCTTTGGAGCCGGAAGAGATCAGTGACGATATCGGGAGTGGCTCGGAGGAGGAGGCTGCGAACGGCTCCAAATCTGGGAGGGGCCGAAAAGGTGCCAACGGGTCCGGCGGGGGCGACCTGCGGAAGAAGTTACTCAACGACCAGGCAAAGGCGAAGAACAAGGGTCGCGCGGGACCGAACCAACCAGTAGCCACGCCAAACACAGATGCGCAGGCACAGAACGCAGGAGACACCAATTCGGGTCCGCTCTTCTGCAATATGACGTTTTATGTGTTGTTACGTCTGCTCGAGGCAAGCATTCCATTGATTCCACTTTGATCACGTCTAACCTTTGAATCTAGCTGCTGTACTCAAGGCTCTTGATTTTCAAGACTCTCGGGGCGAAACTCGCGAAAGCTGGGCCAAGAAAGACAAACCCTGCAGCTGCGGCTGGAATTGGCCTATCCGCTGACGACGAACGATTTGCCGACGCGGCCCATTTCTACGAGTTTCTGCTAGAGTCATGTGAAAAGTTGTTTGACAACGAGATTGAAGTTCCCTTATTCGAGGACCAGATGCGATTCATGTTCGGGCCTAGGGTAAATTTTCCTCGGCGGTTTGCCTCCCATCGGAAGCTAATCTACCACCTACAGGAGGCGTATAAGATCTTTACGGTGGACAAAATTATTGGATCCATCGTTAAGCAAGTGCGTGGGATCGCCCATCCTCTACGCTTAGCTTCATTTGGCTGACGATTGGCCAGGTACAAACAATCTTCACTGATCCAAAGACCCAAGACCTGTACAACCTATTCAAGAGGGAGGGGCACCAACCGAGCGATGAGGTGCAGTACCGCGAGGCTGCAGCACAGATCTTGGGAGATTTAGAACATCTCTTCCGTATCGAAACGGTATGCACGGTTCTTTTCGAGGTATCCGAACACCCACCGATAGTCGCTCTTGTCGCTTTAAATGACAGCTCCCGCACTTGAAAGTCTTCATTGTCCAACTGCTCGGAAAGGACGATCCGAACCAGGAGGACCCTGAAATCTACATTGACAGGTGGAGGTCGTACATCACTTCGTACACATCAGTAAGCAGCTTCTCAAAACAACCCGCTCACATTTATCAATTCGTCATTGCAGGAAGCTCCTACAAAGGGCTTGGCGGAACCCAAAACCAAGCCCCCATTCCTTCGAAGGTTGGACTACTTCGACCGTGATCTCACGAGATTTTCTTACACTTGTACGCTTATAGGAACCGTGCGATTGTTCCCGATCACCCTGCCCCTGCGGTCATTGCGGGTAATGCGTTGGAGATGAAGATTTGTGTCAGAACCTATCGCACATTCTACGTGTCCAACACTGCAGACTTCTTCTACAAGCCTTCTCCGCCCTCGCTGGCCGGTATACCACGAAGACCTAAAGGAGTATGGTTCGAGAAGCCGAAGGCAGAGTCATAGCATATGCTCCTAACTGCTGCTTGATACTACCCACTTACACCTGTTTAGTCGACCAGTTATCTTCTCTCGTACCATCTTTCGTATTCTCAGCTTATCATAATAAAGGAGCCCTTCGGCACAGCACTGATTGATACATTTGCCCAGACCGGAACACCCTTGAGCAACACTATATGGGGAATGACGTCGAGATGAGTTTATACAGCCGCTTTCCGTATCATGTACCTTGCTTCGCTTGAATTAAGCTTTCTTTCCTCGCCAACCGGCCCCAGCACCGCCCATCGCTCCACCAGAGAAGTGAGCGAACGCGGCACCTGGCCCAGCGCTGACTGGGCTCTCTACCCCGCCCGAGGGGTGCGGTTTGCTGTGGTTGAAGGTGGCACGATAGGTCGATGTGGGAACTGCCTGGATGGAGAGGAATTTGTTTGGTAGCGGGCGGTCGTCGCTGTTATACTGTAGACCATCGGTTTAAGCAAGCCATCACCGAGAGAGCGAGAATATGACCAAACCTGAAACTCGAACCCGATGCTATCGGCTTCTGAAACATCCAGAAGCTTTACCATCTTTTTCCCGATACCATTGATCTTCTCAACATCGTCTTTGGATCGCGTCCACAGTTGTATCCGATCCACCTTGCTCCGCAGGCTGACGACGGCGCCACAAATCTCGTCGCCCTCATCCAGGTCTTCACCAACCAGCGCCATTGCGAGCCAATTCCAACAACGGTCCAGTAACTGAGGGTTGTTCTTCATGGTCAAAACCCATTTGCCACCGTTCGCGTTAGCTTCGTCCTCCCACATCGGTTTTATCCCCTTTTTGAAGAGGTGGTAGTTGGAGTTCTTCTCCAGCTTCGACGGAGGCTTCAACCAATTGAAATACCTGCAGAAGCTCTCCACGGTGTCAAAATCGCCGATAAGGGTAAGTCCGGCTTCGTATTCTCCCGATTCTGGGGCGAGGAAGTGGACGGGGGGTGGACCATCCGTGGCGCTGGCCTGGGGGACGGGAATCTTATTGCTCTTGGTGTCATAGAACAAGGTCCTGAAAACAGTAATACATGAATACTGAAGGATCGTGAAGGGGTGCTATCACAAGTTGCGGGACTGACCAAGGATATTCCAGAGGATGCTCAGGAGCTTTCACCCGAAGACCCGGAGTCTTTGGATCTTCAATGGTTTCAGGTTCAGGTGGCTTGGCGCTGCCGTCTACGCTCAATTGGCGAGAGA
>Ga0307517_10001248_pt1 | contig 42703 bp, 33 predicted proteins | sample 23_EM_MG_FD_194515 | JGI IMG/M metagenome (GOLD analysis project Ga0307517, IMG submission 194515) | Populus trichocarpa ectomycorrhiza microbial communities from riparian zone in the Pacific Northwest, United States - 23_EM | ecosystem: Host-associated > Plants > Roots > Unclassified | place...
AGTCCACCGGCAGGCGCTCCTCCAGGCTGCGGATCGCGACCTGGTAGATGCTCTGCAGATCCTGGCGCTCGCCGATCGCGCGGCTGATCTGGTCCAGCAGGGTCAGGCGTTCGAGTTGGGCTTGCAGGCGCGCCTGCGCGAGCTTGCGATCGGTGATGTCGCGCACGAAGGCGCTGAAGCTCGGCACCGTTCCGGTTCGGATCGGCGTGATCGACAAGTCGATAGCGAACTCGCGCCCGTCGCGGTGCAGCGCGCTGAGCTCGATGCGCTTGTTCAGCACCGGGCCCTCGCCGGTCGCGAGATAGTGCTCGAGGCCGCGCCGATGATCTTCACGGTAGCGCGGAGGGATGATCGTCTGCGCCAGCGAGCGCCCGAGCGCTTCGGCGCGGGTCCAGCCAAACATGGTTTCGGCCTGCGGGCTCCAGCCCGTGATGGCGCCTGCGCTGTCCATCGTGATCACCGCGTCCAGCGCGGTGTCGACGATCAGCCGGGTGCGCTCCTCGCTGGCGCGCAGTTCTTCCTCGGCATGCTTCTGCTCGGTGATGTCCTGCAGCGTGCTGAACCAGCGCATCTTGCCGTCGGCATCGACGTGGCCCGGAATCGGTTCGATCACCTGGCGCACATGGATCCACGCGCCATCGGCGCGCAGCAAGCGGTACTCGACGTCCTTGCGTGAGCCGGTGACGCCAGCAGCGATGCTGGTGCTCCGAAACGTCGAACGGTCGTCCGGATGCAGAAGGTCCATCCACGCGCGGGTGCTGGGCGGCATCCCGGCGGGTTCGACGCCGATCAAGGGCGGCAAGGTCTCGGACCAGGTCTCGAACGATCCGTCGGGCCGCGTGATTACGTGCGCCAGCTTCGTCATCACGTGGGCGCGGTGCAATGCGGCGTCGCGCTCTCGCAGCACGCTTTCCACGCGCCCCCGCTCGGCAATCTCGGCCTGCAAGTCGTGTGTGGTTTGCGTCAGCTCGGCGGTGCGCACCTGCACCTGCTGATCGAGTTGATCGCGCGATTGCCGCAGCACGGTGTCCTGCGCCTGGATGCGTTCGGCCATGGCGTTGAAATTGCTGCCGAAGCGTCCCAGTTCGTCGCCGCGCAGGTCTTGAACACGGGCCGCCAGGTCGCCGCCGGCGATCGCCGTGACAGCCCGGCGCAGCGCGCGAACCGGGCGCAGGATGCTGGCGGAGAACACCAGCCCGACGATGCCGGCGAGGGCGATGACGCCCGCCGCCAGCAGCACCCGCTGACGCATCGCCTGCGCGATCTGGGCCGTGACGGCGGTCTCCGGGACCATGTAGAAGACCGTCCACGGGACCGTTTCGAAGCGGCGCGCGACGCCGTAGTTCCAGGTCTGATTGACCGGCGCAAAGCCTCGAAAGACGCCCAGGTCGGGCGACTCCGAGCGCGCGCGCTCGAACTGCTCCGGGAATGACCGCACGTCTTCGAGCAACGCCCGCGTGCGCGCACCGAAGCGGCCTTCGGCGACGAGCCGGTCGACGGTCGCCGGATCGAGCTTCCCGCCGGGGTGGAAGACGATCTCGTCGCTGTAGGTGTGTGCGATCCGGATGCCCTGGCGGTCGAACAGCACCGCAAAGCTGTCGGGGCCGGCGAGCGCGTTGGAGGCCTTGACGGTGTTCCACAACGCCGTCGCGCGCACCCACAGCACGGCCACGCAGACCACGCGCCGATCGGCGTCGAACATCGGTGCGAGATAGACGATGGTCGGCACCGCACCGCTGCGGGTGTAGGAGACAAACGGATCGGAGATGACGGCGCGGCCCCGCATCGCCGCGCGCACGATCGGGCGGTCGGACACATCCATGCCGATCACCGGGGCCTCGGTCGCGATGATGATGCGCCCGGTGCCGTCGATCAAGCCTGCACCACGGATGCCGGTGTCGCTGGCCGGGTACGCCGAAAGAAGGCCCAGCATCGCGTCCTGATGCGCTGTGCGGCGCTCCGGTGTCTCGGCGCAATGGGCCACGGAGTCGGGAAACCGTGCGATCCGGTCGACCGAGCGCTGGTAGGCGCGGTGGAAGGCGTCGAGTTCGTGCACGATCTGGTCGCCGCGGGCTTGGAGGATGTCCTTCACGCTGTTCAACAGCCGAACCTGATCCTGGCGCAAGTCGACGTAGGCCCAGATCGAGAGCGGCAACAGCGACGCCGCGACGAGCAACGCTGCCATCTTGGCGCGCAACGGCCAGTCGGCGAACCGGAACGACCTCGTCATCCGTGCATCCTCATCCCCCCACCAGTGAAGTCAGCCAGGGTTCAACCGGAGCGTCACGATGGCCCGGTGACCGAGGAAATACTCCACGTCACCGAGGATAGGGCCGATGCAAGCTCGATCCAACTGTCAGCTCTTACAGGGGGACCGGCCTATTGCCGTCCGAGCCGCTAGCGGCGGATGAGCGCCTCGTAGCAAGCGCTTCCCACGATCAGCGCCGCCGCGATGGCCGCGTGTCCTGTGGCCGCGGCCAGCACACCCTTTATCCACGACTGGACGCGGGAGCCGGCATAGAACTGCGAGGCGGCCCAGCCGAAGTAGGTGTACCAAGCGACCCAGAAGGCGTAGACATGCTCCCGCGCTGGCGTGTTCGTCGAGGCCAGGTAGGCCACCGGTATCACCAGCGCGACGAACACGGCGCGGATGCTCAGCGCATAAGCCACCAGCACCATGTGTTCGGGCAGCGTGAGGTGGGCGCGGCGGAACAGGACGGCGCAAACGGCGCCCAGCAGAGGAAGCTGCACCAGCAGCAGCAGGTTGAAGTGGCGCTCCAGCAGATCGGTCGGACCGGACGCCAGGCCGTCGTGCGCCAAGATCCGGTACCCCGAAACATTGACCGCCAACGCCGTCAAACCGACCAGCACGACCAGGGTTGCAAACGGGCCGTAGTACCGGCGCCTCTTGCCGTCAACGTATTCGCGGGCGACACGGCCTGGGCGCGTGATCAGCGCCCAGGCGAATGCCAGCGGTCCGCGTTCGACGTTGACAAACTTCTGCAGCAGGTCACGGGCGATGTCGCCGAAGGAGAGTCGCGCAGTGTCCGTGCGCTGGCCGCAGTGAGAGCAATAGCGCTCCGAACCGGCGATCGCGGTATCGCAATTCAGGCATTGGCGATTTGACATGGCAGTGACTCGCAGTGTGCATCGAAGCCACGCCGACCCGTGCACGCGAATCCCGCCATCCCGATCCCTCAACGCTTGAGTGCTCGCCAGAATTCAAGCAGTTTTCTAGGGGAAATTACTGACTGCCGCGCGGCCCGGGCACGTTGATTACTAACATATTAGTCAGTAAAGTGCTGAAGCCATGTCGACCCTCGCGCGCCCCCTCTCATCGCAGCCGCCGCGCGACGTCAAGCCGCGCAACACGGTGTCGGCGGACGGCGATCCGATCGACCTGATTCGGCTGATGGTCGGTGTGCCTGCGGGCACGCTGCTGGCGCCGGCGATGGCGGGCGACAACATCCACGCCGACCACGGCCCGCTCGGCTCGGTCGCATTCCGCTTCGTGTAAAGGACACATGCCATGGACGAAAGAGCGCTGCGCGTGCAGCTCGCCGCCACCTACCGCATCTTCGACATGATGGGCTGGACCGAGCTGATCTACAACCACATCTCGCTGCGCGTGCCCGGGCCTGCCGATTCAGACGAGAAGCACTTCCTGATCAACCCGTTCGGTCTGCACTACAGCGAGGTCACGGCGTCTAACCTGCTGAAGATCGACCTGCACGGCAACATCATCGGCGACAGCCCCTGGCCCTTCAACCCGGCCGGTTTCACACCGCACGCGACCATCCACGCCGGCATCCCGGACGCGCATTGCGTGATGCATGTGCACACCACGGCTGGCATGGGCGTGGCCTGCCTGGAAGAGGGCTTGTCGCCGAGCAACTTCTATTCGGCGCAGCTGCACGGCAAGCTCGCGTACCACGAGTTCGAGGGCATCACGGTGCATGCCGATGAAGGCCCGCGCTTGCTGAAGAGCATCGGCGACAAGCCCGCGGTGATTTTGCGCAACCACGGCCTGCTGGCCTGGGGCGACGGCATCCCGCGCACCTTCGCGGTGATGTGGCTGCTGCAGCGGGCCTGCGAGATCCAGCTCGCCACGCAATCGATGGGCCGGCCGCGCCTCATCAGTGAAGAGATTCAGCGAAAATGCACCGCGGACTCGTTGCAGTTCAACGCCCGATTCGGCGCGGGGCAGGACGTGTTCGACGCGCTGGTGCGCAAGCTCGACCGCATCGACACCAGCTACCGAAGTTGATTGTCGGAGAACGTTCCATGGCGCTGATCCAATACCTCACCCACATCAACATCGAGTTCGGCGCGCGCCAGCTGCTGGCGGCCGAATGCGAACGGGTCGGCATCAAGAAGCCGCTGATCGTCACCGACGCGGGCGTGAAAGCCGCGGGCGTGCTGGCAATGGTGCAAGAGGCGCTGCCGGCGTCGCTGCAAGGCCCGGTGTTCGACGGCACGCCGCCGAACCCGACCGAGGCCGCGGTGCGTGCTGCCACGCTGGTGTTCAACGAGCACGGTTGCGACGGCATCATCGCGGTGGGTGGCGGCTCGTCGCTCGATTGCGCGAAGGGTGTCGCGATCGCGGCGCGTCATCCTGGGCCGCTGAAGACCTACGCGACCATCGAGGGCGGCAGCGCCAAGATCACCGACGCCGCGGTGCCGCTGATCGCGGTGCCGACGACTTCGGGAACCGGCAGCGAAGTGGCGCGTGGTGCGATCGTGATCGTTGACGACGGCCGCAAGCTTGGCTTCCACTCCTGGCACCTGATGCCGCGCGCCGCGGTCTGCGACCCCGAGCTGACGCTGGGCTTGCCGCCCAAACTCACCGCCGCGACCGGCATGGACGCGATCGCGCACTGCATGGAAACCTTCATGGCGGCACCGTTCAATCCGCCCGCCGACGGCATCGCACTCGACGGCCTGGCGCGCGGCTGGGCGAACATCGAGCGTGCCACGCACGACGGCCAGGATCGCGACGCGCGGCTCAACATGATGAGCACCTCGGTGCAGGGCGCGCTGGCGTTCCAGAAGGGCCTGGGCTGCGTGCATTCGCTGAGCCACTCGCTCGGCGGCAAGAACCCGCGCCTGCACCACGGCACGCTCAACGCGGTCTTCCTGCCGGCGGTGATCGCGTTCAACGCGAGCGCCGAGAGCGTGGTCAAGGACAGGCGCCTGGAGCGCATGGCCGCGGCGATGGGGCTCGCGAACGCCGCGGACATCGGGCCGGCGATCAAGGCGATGAATGCGCGCCTCGGGTTGCCTACCGGTCTGGCCGAGATGGAGGTGCCGGTGGACTGGTTCGACCGCATCATCGAAGGCGCGCTCGCCGACCACACGCACAAGACCAACCCGCGTGTCGCGACCGCGGACGACTACCGTGCAATGCTGACCGCGTCGATGTAGCGCTTGCCGCTCCCAAACACAAAGACAAAGGCCCAGGTTCTTGCGATCCCGGGCCTGGTTGTTTGGCGTGTTGCGGTCTACTGCAATGCGACTTCGACGCGCCGCGCTTCGGCGTTGCCGCCACTGCCGGTGAGCGTCTCGGGCTTCTTCAGCTCGATCTTGTCTTCGGCGATGCCGGCGACCTTCAGCGCATCGCGCACGGCCAGCGCGCGCTGCTTGGCCAGCTCTTCGTTCTTCGCGGCGTCGCCGGTCGAATCGGTGAAGCCGCTGACGACGGCCTTCTTGCCGGCGGCCACGCCCTTCGCGACATCGGCGAGGGCGTCGTTCGCACCGGTGGCGAGTTCGGCCTTGCCGGTCGCGAAATAGAACTTCACGACGCCGCCCTCGACCTTGAACGATGCCCCATCGGCGGTTGCCGACGCCGCCGCTGGGGTGGCTGCGGCATGCGTCGTCGCCGAGCCCACCGGCAGCAGCGGCACGATCAGCAGCGCGACGATGTTGATGATCTTGATCAGCGGGTTGACGGCCGGGCCGGCGGTGTCCTTGTACGGGTCGCCGACGGTGTCGCCGGTCACCGCGGCCTTGTGGGCCTCGCTGCCCTTGCCACCGTGGTGGCCGTCCTCGATGTACTTCTTCGCGTTGTCCCAGGCGCCGCCGCCGGTGCACATCGAGATCGCGACGAACAGGCCGGTGACGATCGTGCCCATCAGCAGGCCGCCGAGCGCGGCCGGGCCGAGCAGCAGGCCGACGAGAATCGGCACGACGACCGGCAGTAGGCTGGGCACGACCATCTCCTTGATCGCCGCGGTGGTCAGCATGTCGACCGCCTTGCCGTACTCGGGCTTGCCCGAGCCGTCCATGATGCCCTTGATGTCGCGGAACTGGCGCCGCACCTCGACCACCACCGCACCGGCGGCGCGGCCGACGGCCTCCATCGCCATCGCGCCGAACAGGTAGGGGATCAGGCCGCCGATGAACAGGCCGACGATAACCTTCGGGTCGGAGAGGTCGAAGCTCACGCTGATGCCGCGGCCTTCGAGCGAGTGCGTGTAGTCGGCGAACAGCACCAGCGCGGCGAGGCCGGCCGAGCCGATCGCGTAGCCCTTGGTCACCGCCTTGGTCGTGTTGCCGACCGCGTCGAGCGGGTCGGTGACGTCGCGCACGCTCTTGGGCAACTCGGCCATCTCGGCGATGCCGCCGGCGTTGTCGGTGATCGGCCCGTAGGCGTCGAGCGCGACGACGATGCCGGCCATGCTCAGCATCGAGGTCGCCGCGATCGCGATGCCGTACAGGCCGGCGAGCGCGTACGACACCAGGATCGCGACGCAGACGAACAGCACCGGCCAGGCGGTCGAGCGCATCGACACGCCCAGGCCGGCGATGATGTTGGTGCCGTGGCCGGTGGTCGAGGCCTGCGCGATGTGCTGCACCGGGCTGTACTGCGTGCCGGTGTAGAACTCGGTGATCCAGACCAGCGCCGCGGTCAGCACCAGGCCGACGGCGCAGGTGCCGAACAGCTTCATGTGCGTGCCGTCGCCGAGCGCGTCGGCCGGCATCACGCTGGTGGTGACGAAGTAGAACGCGATCAGCGACAGCACGCCGGCCACCGCCAGGCCCTTGTACAGCGCCGGCATCACATTCTTCATGCCGGGCGAGGCCTTCACGAAGAAGCAGCCGATGATCGACGCGATGATGGACACGCCGCCCAGCATCAGCGGGTAGATCACCGCGGACATCGTCGCGCCGCCCTTGATCACGAGGGCGCCGAGCGCCATCGTCGCGATCAAGGTCACCGCATAGGTCTCGAACAGGTCGGCGGCCATGCCGGCGCAGTCGCCGACGTTGTCACCGACGTTGTCGGCGATCACGGCCGGGTTGCGCGGGTCGTCTTCCGGGATGCCGGCCTCGACCTTGCCGACCAGGTCGGCGCCGACGTCAGCGCCCTTGGTGAAGATGCCGCCGCCGAGCCGCGCGAAGATCGAGATCAGCGACGCGCCGAACGCGAAGCCGAGCATCGGCTTGAGCGATGCCGACAGCGTGGCGGTGTTGCTGCCGCTGCCCGTGAGGAACATGAAGAACAGTGCCACGCCCAGCAGGCCCAGGCCGACCACCAGCATGCCGGTGATCGCGCCGCCCTTGAACGCGACATCAAGCGCCGGGCCGATGCCCTTGGTCGCGGCCTGCGCGGTGCGCACATTGGCCCTGACCGACACGTTCATGCCGATGAAGCCGCAGGCGCCCGACAGCACCGCGCCGAGCACGAAGCCGACCGCGCTCAGGCGGTCGATGAAGATGAAGATCAGGATCGCAAGCACCACGCCGACCAGCGCGATCGTCTTGTACTGGCGCGCCAGATAGGCGGCCGCCCCTTGCTGGATCGCACTCGCGATCTCCTGCATGCGCGCGTTGCCCGCATCCTGGCTGAGGATCCAGCTTCGTTGTACGAAGCCGTAGATGACTGCGGCCAGGCCGCAGGCCAGCGCGAAGTAGAGCGCCATCGATGTGGTGATCAAGGGGGTATCCTTTCTCGTCGAGTGCTGTGATGAAGGGAACGGCCAGGCGCAGCCTAGAGGCCAGCCGAGGCACGGGGCATGCTACGGGCCAATCCCGAGTCGTCGGCATGGTGTTTTCCATCGGATGACGGGCGTCAGGCGCGTGCAAGCGACGCGCATAAAATCCGGGTTTCCCCGCACCCCAAAGAGCAACCATGAGCCTGCAGAAAGTCACCCCTGGCGTCAAGGCGCCGGACGAGTTCAACGTCATCATCGAAATTCCGATGAACGCCGATCCGATCAAGTACGAGGTCGACAAGGTGAGTGGCGCATTGTTCGTTGACCGCTTCATGACAACCGCGATGCACTACCCGTGCAATTACGGTTACATCCCGCAGACGCTGTCGGACGACGGCGACCCGGTCGATGTGCTGGTGATCACGCCGTTCGCGCTGTCGCCCGGCGTCGTCGTCACCTGCCGCCCCATCGGGGTGCTGAAGATGGAAGACGAAGCCGGCGGCGACAGCAAGCTGCTCGCGGTGCCGATCGACAAGGTGCTGCCGATCTACACCCATTGGCAAAAGCCCGAGGACATCAACCAGATGCGCCTGAAGGCGATCCAGCACTTCTTCGAGCACTACAAGGACCTCGAGGCCGGCAAGTGGGTCAAGATCAAGGGCTGGGAAGGCCCGGAGTCGGCAAAGGAAGAAATCCGCCAGGGCATCGCGAGCTACCAGCGACCGTAAATCTTCATGGCGGCGGCGGGGGCGCGCCTACACTGCGCGCTTCTTGTTTTCGCCGACCGCCCCATGTTGATGAAGTCCTTGCGCGCTGTTTGCCGGTGCATCACCCTGCTCGCCGTCCTGGCGAGCCCGATCGGGTCGATGGCGCAGGCGCTGCCCGGCGGTGTCACGAGTGTGCGCTCGGTGGAAGGGATCGCCGAATACCGGCTCGCGAACGGCCTGCAGGTGCTGCTGATCCCCGACGACTCGAAGCCGACGACCACGGTCAACCTGACCTACCACGTCGGTTCGCGCCACGAGAACTATGGCGAGACCGGCATGGCGCACCTGCTGGAGCACATGCTGTTCAAGGGCACGCCGAAGAATCCCAAGGTCTGGGCCGAGTTCCAGAGGCGCGGCCTGAGCGCCAACGGCAGCACCTGGTTCGACCGCACCAACTACACCGCGGTGCTCGCGGTCAATGACGACAATCTGAAGTGGTACATCGGCTGGCTCGCCGATTCGATGATCAACAGCTTCATCGCGCGCAAGGACCTGGACACCGAGATGACGGTGGTGCGCAACGAGATGGAGATGGGCGAGAACAGCCCCGAGCGCATCCTGCTGCAGCGCGCGATGGCGCTGATGTACGACTGGCACAACTACGGCCACGACACGATCGGGGCGCGCGCCGATGTCGAGAATGTCGACATCCCGCGCCTGCAGGCCTTCTACCGGCAGTACTACCAGCCCGACAACGCGACGCTGATCGTGTCGGGCAAACTCGACGAGAAGCGCGTGCTGGCGTGGATCGCGCAGTCGTTCGGGCCGATCAAGAAGCCGACCCGCAAGCTGCCGACCTTGTACACGATCGACCCGACGCAGGACGGCGAACGCAGCGTGACGCTGCGCCGCATCGGCGGCGCGCCGGTGATCTACGCCGGCTACCACGTGCCGGCCGGCGCCGCGGCCGATTACGCGGCCGTCGATCTGCTGCGCGTGATCCTGGGCGACACGCCGTCGGGCCGTCTGCACAAGCGGCTGACCGACAAGCAGCTGGCGGCCAGCACCTACGCGTTCGGCTTCGGGTTGCACGACCCGGGCCTGTTCATCGCCGGCGCCGGGCTCGCGCCCGGGCAGGACGTGGACAAGGCGCGCGCCGAGCTGCTCGCGGCGGTCGAATCGCTGAAGACCGAGCCGATCAGCGCCGATGAACTGCAACGCGCCAAGCTGAAGTGGATCAACGAGTGGGACCAGGCCTTCACCAATCCCGAGACGATCGGCATGGCGCTGTCGGAATCGATCGCACAGGGCGACTGGCGCATGTTCTTCCTGATGCGCGACCGGGTGCGCGCGATCTCGCTCGCCGACGTGCAGCGTGTCGCCGAACAGTATCTGCTGCCTGACAACCGCACGCTCGCGATCTACCTGCCGACCGACAAGCCGCTGCGCGCGCCGAAGCCTGCGAACGTCGACATCGCGCAGGCGATGAAGGAGTTCAAGCCGGCCGCCGCCGCGGCCAAGGTCGAGGCCTTCGACGCGACCCCGGCGAACATCGATGCGCGCACCCAGACTTTTGCGGTCGGCAGCCTGAAGGTTGCGCTGCTGCCCAAGGGCACGCGCGGCGGTGCCGTCACCGCGACGATGGTGCTGCGCTTCGGCGACGAGGCCAGCACGCAGGGCCTGGGCGAGGTCGGCCGCGCGGTCGCGGCGCTGCTCGACAAGGGCACGGCCACCTTGTCGCGCCAGCAGGTGCAGGACCGGCTCGACGCGCTGCGGACCGAGCTGCAGATCAGCGGCTCGGCCAACTACGTGACGATCACGCTGAATACGCGGCGCGAGCACCTGGCGGATGCGATCGCGCTGGTCGGCGATCTGCTGCGCAATCCGGCGTTGGCGCCCGAGGCGCTGGACGAGATCAAACGCCAGACCCTGACCGAGGTCGAGCAGCAGCGCAAGGAGCCGCAGTTCGTCGCGCAGAACGCGCTGGCGCGCCTGGGCAACCCGTACCCGCGCGGCGACCTGCGCTACGAGCGCACGGCCGACGAGATCGTCGACGACGTGAACGCGCTGACGGTGGCTAAGCTGCGCGACTTCCACACCCGCTTCTACGGCGCGAGCGCCGGCGAGTTCGCGGCCGTGGGCGATCTCGACGTGGCCGCCGTGCGCGCCGCGCTGACCACGGCGTTCGCTGACTGGCGCAGCCGCGCGCCTTTCGCCCGCGTGCCGCGTCCGGCGTGGCCGGTCAAAGGCGAGCGTCTGATTCTGAGCACGCCCGAGAAACAGAACGCGTTCCTGCTCGTGCGCGAGAGCGTGCCGCTGAACAACAAGGATGCCGACTACCCAGCGCTGGTGATGGCCGACTACCTGCTGGGCGGCGGCAGCGGCTCGCGGCTGTGGAAGCGCATCCGCGAGAACGAGGGCCTGTCGTACGGCGTGGGCACCGGCATCGAGTGGAGCCGCTTCGAGCCGAATTCGCCGTGGCAGGCCTACGCGATTTTTGCGCCGCAGAACCGTGCCAAGGTCGAGGCCGCGTTCAACGAAGAAGTCAGCGGCGTGTTGAAGAGCGGCTTCTCCGCCAAGGAGCTCAGCGAAGGCATCAGCAGCCTGCTGAGCTTCCGGCGCCTGAGCCGCGCGCAGGATGCCAGCCTGGCCGGGGTGCTGCGCGAGCACCAATACCTCGGCATCACCTTCGCGCGCGACGCCGAGATCGATGCGGCGATCGCCAAGCTGACGCTTGACCAGGTCAACGCGGCATTGCGCAAGTACCTGAAGCCGGGCGATTTCGCGGCGGCCTACGCCGGCGACTTCAAGCCTTGAACGGGCGGCGGTCGTTGAGTTCGTCGAGGTAGCCGGCGACGCCGGCGCCTTCGCGCTCGAGAAAGTCGCCCACGGCCTGCGCGAATTGCGGGTGCGCGAGCCAGTGCGCCGACCAAGTCTGCACCGGCAGCAGGCCGCGCGCCATCTTGTGCTCGCCCTGCGCACCGCCCTCGAAGCGCAGATAGCCGTTCGCGATGCACCAGGCGAGCGGGCGGTAATAGCAGGCCTCGAAGTGGAGGCAGGGGATGTGTGCCAGTGCGCCCCAGTAGCGGCCGAACGCGGTCTTGGCGGCCGGGTCGATGCAGACGAGCGATGCGGCGATGCGCTCGCCGTCTTTCAGCGCGACGAAGAGCAGCCAGTTCGCCGGCATCGCGCTCGCCATGCGGGCGAAGAAGTCGCGCGTCAGGTAGGGCGTGGAGCGGTGCTCGCGGTAGGTCTGGCAGTAGCAGCGGTAGAAGAAGTCCCAGTCGTGAGGCGTGATCTGCGTGCCTTCGAGTTCGACGAAGCTGACGCCGGCATCGGTGACTCGGCGGCGTTCCTGCTGGATCTTCTTGCGCTTCTCGCGTTGCATGCTGGCGAGGAAGGCGGTGAAGTCGGGCCAGGGTGCGTGTTCCGGATCGAGCCCGTCGCGCTGGGTCCAGTGGAACTGCACCGTGCTGCGCATCATCCAGCCTTCATCGCGGGCGGCCTGCTGATCGGCATCGTCGAGAAAAAGCACGTGCGCCGATGAGAGCTTGGCATCGCGCGCGAACTGCTGCATCGCACGCAGCAGCACGCGCCGTGCGGTGGCGTCGCGCGCCATCAGGCGCGGCCCGGGCACCGGCGTGAACGGCACTGCCGCGAGCAGCTTCGGGTAGTAGCGCAGGCCGTGGCGCTGGTAGGCGTCGGCCCAGGCCCAGTCGAACACGTACTCGCCGTAGGAGTGCTCCTTCAGGTACAGCGGGCAGGCGGCGATCAGCGTGTCGGTGTCGAACACGGCGAGGAACTGCGGCAGCCAGCCGGTCTCGCTGACCGCACTCGCCGATCGGTGCAGCGCGAGCAGGTAGGCGTGCTGCATGAACGGCGTGCTGCTCGGCAGCGTCGCGAGCAGCGAATCCCACGCCACTGGGTCGATGTCAGCGGGATCGTCGAAGACCCGAATGACATAATCTTTTTCACTGCTCGTCGACTTCATTTCAGATTGGCGCCCGTCCATCCCATGTCAGCACAATCCCCGGTGATCGTTGCCCTGGCGCAGCTCAATGCCACCGTCGGCGATCTGGCCGGCAACGGCCGGCGCATCGTCGATGCCGCACGTCAGGCCTACATGCAAGGCGCGCGCCTCGTGTTGACGCCCGAACTCGGGTTGTGCGGTTACCCGCCCGAGGACCTGCTGCTGCGGCCGGCCTTCATGAACGCCTGTGCCGAGGCCCTTCAAGAGTGCGCGCGTGCGCTGGCCGAGTTGCCGGGCTTGTTCGTGGTCGTAGGGCATCCGCATCAGTTCGGTGATCGGGGCGATGTTAGGTCGAACTCGGTGTCGGTGCCGCAGCGATACAACGCAGCCTCGGTGCTGAGCGGGGGAAAGGTGCTCGCGACCTACTGCAAGCGCGAGTTGCCGAACTACCAGGTGTTCGACGAGCGCCGCTACTTCGCCTCGGGCCGCGATGCGGGGCAGGGCGCGGTCGTGTTCGAGGTGCAGGGCGTGAAATTCGGCCTGAACATCTGCGAGGACGCCTGGTTCGACGAGCCCGGCCGCGCCGCGAAGGCCGCCGGTGCACAGGTGCTGTGCGTGATCAACGCGTCGCCGTTCCACCTCGGAAAGCTGGTCGAGCGCGAGGAGCGCATGGCGGCGCGTGCACGCGACCTGTCGCTGCCGCTGCTGTATGCGCACATGGCGGGCGGGCAGGACGAGGTCGTGTTCGACGGCGCTTCGTTCGCGCTCGATGCCGATGGCGTGGTCACCGCGCGCGCGCCGATGTTCGACGAGGCGGTGACGCTGGTCGAGATTGGTGCATCGACGACGCCGCGCGGCGCGATCGCCGAGGTGCCGTCCATCGAGGCCCAGGCCTGGGCCGCACTGGTGGTGGGCGTGCGCGACTACGTCAACAAGAACGGTTTCCCCGGCATCATCATCGGCCTTTCCGGCGGTATCGATTCGGCGCTGGTGCTGGCGATCGCCGTCGATGCGCTCGGCGCCGACCGCGTGCGCACGGTGATGATGCCGTCGCCCTACACGGCCGACATCTCCTGGATCGACGCGCGCGACATGGCGCAGCGCCTGGGCGTGCGCTACGACGAGATCAGCATCGTGCCGATGTTCGAGGACTTCAAGCGCAGCCTCGCCGAGGAGTTCAAGGGCCGAGCCGAGGATGCGACCGAAGAGAACATCCAGGCGCGCATTCGCGGCACGCTGCTGATGGCGCTGTCGAACAAGTTCGGCTCCATCGTGCTGACCACCGGCAACAAGAGCGAGATGGCGACCGGCTACTGCACGCTGTATGGCGACATGGCCGGCGGCTTCGCGGTGATCAAGGACGTGGCGAAGACGCTGGTATACCGCCTCGCCGCCTGGAAGAACGCGCAGGGCACCGAGGTGATTCCGACGCGCATCATCACGCGCCCGCCCTCGGCCGAGCTGCGACCCGACCAGAAGGACCAGGACAGCCTGCCACCCTACGAGGTGCTCGACGCCATCCTGCAGCGCTACATGGAGCAAGACCAGGGCATCGACGAGATCGTTGCGGCCGGTTTCGCGCCGGCGGACGTAGAACGGGTGACGCGCTTGATCAAGATCAACGAATACAAGCGCCGCCAGTCGCCGGTCGGCATCCGCATCACGCACCGCGCGTTCGGCCGCGATTGGCGATACCCCATCACGTCGAAGTTCCGCGCGTAAACTAGAGCGCATCAAACCTGCTGGAGCCGGCCATGAAACAGATCACTGCGATTGTCAAACCGTTCAAGCTCGAGGAAGTGCGCGAAGCCCTGGGCCAGGTGGGCGTGACCGGGCTGACCGTGACCGAGGTCAAGGGCTTCGGCCGGCAGAAGGGCCACACCGAGCTGTACCGCGGCGCCGAGTACGTGGTCGATTTCCTGCCCAAGGTCAAGCTCGAGGTGGTCGTGAAGGACAGCGATGTCGATCGTTGCATCGAGGCCATCGTCAAGGCCGCCAAGACCGGCAAGATCGGCGACGGCAAGATCTTCGTGACCGCGATCGAGCAGGTGGTGCGGATCCGCACCGGCGAGACCAACGACGACGCGGTCTGAACCGCTGAGCGCCGCGACCGAGACGAACCCGCTGCGAGCGGGTTTTTTGATTTCAGATGCGGCGGTAATCGTCCGGGCCGGTGGCCTGGGCCGCGAGCTCGCCCAGCCGCTGCATCAGAGGCAGCGGCTCGTCGCCGACCTGCACCAGATCGGTCTGCGCGGACGTCATGAACCCCTGTTCACGGCTGTGCGCGAGAAAACCCAGCAGCGCATCGTAGTAGCCGGCGACGTTGAGCAGGCCGAGCGGCTTGTCGTGGTAGCCGAGCTGGCGCCACGTCCACACCTCGAACAGCTCCTCGAAGGTGCCGATGCCGCCGGGCAACGCGAGAAAGGCGTCGCTGCGCTCGGCCATCATCATCTTGCGCTGATGCATGGTCTGCACGACGTGCAGCTCGGTCAGGCCGCGGTGGCCGAGCTCGCGGCCCATCAGCGATTCGGGGATCACGCCCACCGCGCTGGCGCCGGCGGCGAGCGCCGCATCGGCCACCACGCCCATCAGCCCGGCGCGCCCGCCGCCGTAGACGAGCTGCCAGCCGCGCCGGCCGATCTCGGTGCCGATGACGCGCGCGGCCGCGGTGTAGGCCGGCAGCTCGCCGGAGCGGGAGCCGCAATAGACGCAAATCGAAAATGTGGTCATCAGGCAACCTCCGTGCTGCGCACTGCGGTCAATTCGCTCTTGGGACGGCCCGGCGAGCTCATGGCGTGATCAGACCACGAATCGCTGCCACAGCGCCGCCAGCCAGATGCCGGCGCACAGCAGCACCGACAGAAGGACGGCGGCGCTCGCGAGGTCTTTCGCGCGCTTGGACAGGTCGTGGATCTCGAACGAGACCCGGTCGATGGCGGCCTCGATGCCGGAGTTCAGCAACTCGACGATCAGCACCAGCACTACTGAGCCGATCAGCAACGTGACCTCGATCCACCCGTGGCCGATCCAGAATGCGAGCGGCAGCAGCACGGCCGCGAGCCAGAACTCCTGTCGGAACGCGCTTTCGCCGCGGTAGGCCGCCATCAGGCCGGCGATCGAGTAGCCGGTGGCGCGCATCACCCGATCCAGGCCGGTGCGCCCCTTGTGAGGATTTGTCATGGCGCCGGATTATCCAGCCCGGCGCTCAGCCCTATGGCCTCACGTCGATCAGCCGCGTGCCGCACAGCGCGTCGTGCCAGAACTGCCGTTGCGGGTGCAGCAGCGCGAGCAGCGCATATGCGACCACGCCGATGCCGACGGCGGCCAGCCCTTGCCAGCGTGTCCAGTGATTCAGGGCCGCCAGCGCGGCCGCCGGCGCGAACCAGGCGCAGCTCGCGATGAAGCGCGCCAGTGCGCGCGGCTGGCTCAGCGGCTCGCCCTCGACCGTGACGACGCGGATGTGCCAGGTCTGCATCGGCAAGGTCTGGCCGCGTGCCGACCAGAACCAGCTGAAGTAGACGGCGTAGATCAGCAGCGTGATCAGGCGCAGCGCGGTGTCGCTCTGCAGCGGATGCTGGTGGCCGGTGAGGGCGACGAACAACGCGCCGATCGCCCCGGGGATCAGGCCGATGCCGAACAGCAGCAGGCCTTCGTAGACGAACGACGCCATGCGCCGCTTCAGGCTGGGCGTCGCGCCCGCAGGCGCGCTCATTGCGCCGAAGGAGGCCTGGGTGCAGAAGACGCCGCAGACCGGGTGGCCGCACCTTGCGGCCCACGCTGTGGCAACAGGGTCGCCTTGTTCACGAACTCCGGCGTGGCCGCGATCTTTGGCAGCCCGGTTTGCTGGTGCGAGGGCGGCGTCGGGCGCTTCGTGATCAAGGTCGTGGTGGCGCCGGGCCGGGCCTGCACGACCGTGGGCGCGATCACCTTGGGCGTTGCCGCCAACGCCGGGTTCGGCACGATATTGGACTTGGCCTGGGTGTCACGCGGGGGAGGGGCCGACTTCTGTGCCGCCGCATTGGCGGACGCGGTGGCCGGGGCCGCGCGTGCTGCCAATTGTTGCTTCTTCTCGGGCGGCAGCGCCTGGTACTCATCCCAGCGCGCCTTGCGGTCGGTCGGGTTGAGCTGCTTGGCTTCCTGGAAATTCATGCGCGCCTGGCTGCGCTCCTGGGTCGTCAGCCGCGCCCATTCGCTCATGCGCTCCTGGATGCGCGCCTGCTCGGCGGGCGTGCGCTTCGAGAAGTCGGCCGACAGCTCGACCCACTTCTGCTTGTGCAAAGCCCCGATCGTGGGCCACTCGTGTTCCAGCGGCCTGAGCACGCTTTGCTGGCTGGCCTTCAGGTCGCGCCAGCGCACGCCCTGCTCGGGCGCGGGTTTGGCGGCGGCCGCACGCGTGGGGCTGGAGGCGGCGGTGCCCTGTGCGCTGCTGGCGGCGGCCCAGGACAAACCGGTGAGCCCGACGCAGAAGCCCGCGACCGCGGTGCCCAACGCCGCGCGTCGGCGCGGGTCGGTGGGCCGGCAGGGCACTCCGGGCGTCATGGTCGCGCCCCGTTCTTCACTCGTTCGGGGTCTTCAGGAACTCGGCGAAGCCGGCGTCACTGTAGGCCGTGGGGGGCAGATCGTCGGACAGCAGCGCGGCGTCGACTTCAGCCGCGACCGACACCTGGGCGTTGTCTTGCAAACGCTGAATCAACACCAACCCGGCCACCAGCGCGAGCGCCGGCAGCACCGACGCGATCTTGAGCCACCAGCCGGAACCGCCACCCAGAATCGCCGTGCCGGCGCGGGTCACGCCCATCTGGCTGGGGGCTTCCGCCGCGCGGGTCGCCCGGGCACGCTCGAGCGCCTGCTCACGGGCAAAGCGCAGACGCTCGGTCACGTCGGCGCCGAGGTTTTGCGAGTGTTCGGTCAGGCGCGCGGTGACGCGCAGCGCGAAGCGGGCCTGCAGCGCGTCGGCGGCGGCAAGCGGTCTGCTGCCGGGCTGGGCAGCGCCAAAGGCGGGAGTGGGATGGGTCAGCTGGTTCATAGTGAAATTCCCTTTGCCTTCAGGGCCGTGGACAAGGCGTGCACCGCTCGCGAGCAATGTGTCTTGACACTTCCCTCCGAACAGCCCATCGCGGCGGCGGTCTCGGCGACATCGAGTTCCTCCCAGTAACGCAGCAGGAAGGCTTCTCGTTGACGTCCCGGCAAACGAGCCACCTCGGTCTCGATTTCTAGCAGGATTTGCGCCCGTGACGCGGTATCCGCCGTGCTCTCCGACGCGAGTGATCCTCCCAGTGCCTCCAAAGTTTCAAGAATGTCGAAATCGCCGTCACTGCCGGCGGACTCGAAGTCCGAAAAGTTCCGAACCACCGCGTTGCGCACCTTCTGACGGCGAAACCAGTCCATCGTCGCGTTCGAGAGGATGCGCTGAAACAGCAGCGGCAACTCGGCGGCGGGACGATCGGCGTATTTCTCGGACAACCGGATCATGGTGTCCTGCACGATGTCGAGCGCCGCGTCCTCGTCACGCACGGCATAGAGCGCACGCTTGAAGGCGCGCTTGTCGACGCTCTTCAGGAAGTCGGAAAGTTCTTTGTCTGAAGCCAAAAGCGCTGCCAAGGGAAGGGAATGCCCGCGATCAGGCGGCGCGATTATCGCATCGCCCATCGGGCGCCGCGTGCTTGCTGCCGCGGTGCAACAAAGCGGTGACATAATCTCGGGTTGCACGACAGTTTTGGTCGAACGCCGCTTGCCCAACCGGGGCGCGCCGCGATTCGGCCCTCAGGTACCACACCCGTCTCACGAGGATGAGGAGAGGTGCACCGATGGTTTTTCGTCAGAGAAATTCACAGAGGTTCTCAAATATGGACATCTCCCCCACTGAAGTCAGGCGGGCCGCGTCAGCGCAACCCAGCCACGGCAGCCACGCCGAGCCGAACGGCTCCGAAATCCTCGTCAAGTGCCTCCAGGCCGAGAACGTCAAGTTCCTCTGGGGCTACCCGGGCGGCGCGGTTCTCTACATCTACGACGCGCTTTACAAGCAAGAGACCATCGAGCATGTGCTGGTGCGCCATGAGCAGGCGGCCGTGCATGCGGCCGACGGTTATGCGCGCGCCACCGGCGAGGTCGGCGTGGCGCTGGTCACCTCCGGCCCGGGCGTCACGAATGCGGTCACCGGCATCGCGACGGCCTACATGGACTCGATTCCGATGGTGATCATCACCGGCCAGGTGCCGACGCCGGCGATCGGGCTCGATGCCTTCCAGGAGTGCGACACCGTCGGCATCACGCGCCCGATCGTCAAGCACAACTTCCTCGTGAAGGATGTGCGCGAGCTGGCGATGACGCTGAAGAAGGCGTTCCACATCGCCCGCACCGGCCGCCCCGGGCCGGTCGTCGTCGACATCCCGAAGGACGTGTCGATGGCGAAGACAGCGTTCTACTACCCCGAGCGCGTCGAGATGCGCTCGTACAACCCGGTGCGCAAGGGCCACGGCGGGCAGATCCGCAAGGCGGTGCAATTGTTGCTGACCGCGAAGCGCCCGTACATCTACACCGGTGGCGGCGTGGTGCTGGGCAATGCCCAGGGAGAACTGCGCGAACTCGCGAACCTGCTCGGCTACCCGGTCACGAACACGCTGATGGGCCTGGGCGCGATGCCGGCGAGCGATCCGAAGTTCCTCGGCATGCTCGGCATGCACGGCACCTTTGAAGCCAACATGACGATGCAGGGCTGCGACGTGCTGCTCGCCGTCGGGGCGCGCTTCGACGACCGCGTGATCGGCAACCCGAAGCACTTCGCCTCGGTCGAGCGCAAGATCATCCACGTCGACATCGACCCCTCGTCGATCTCGAAGCGGGTGCGCGTCGACATCCCGATCGTCGGCGACGTCAAGGACGTACTTCAGGAGTTGATCGCGCAGATCAAGGACGCCCAGGCCAAGCCCGACAAGACGGCGATCTCGGCCTGGTGGAGCCAGATCAACGAGTGGCGCAAGCGCGACTGCCTGGCGTTCAAGAACAGCAGCGAGGTCATCAAGCCCCAGTACGTGGTGCAGACCTTGTGGGAGCTGACGAAAGACAGCGATGCCTACGTCACCTCCGATGTGGGCCAGCACCAGATGTGGGCCGCGCAGTACTACCGCTTCGACGAGCCTCGCCGCTGGATCAACTCCGGTGGCCTGGGCACGATGGGCGTCGGCCTGCCGTACGCGATGGGCATCAAGCTGGCCAAGCCCGATGCGGACGTGTTCTGCATCACCGGTGAAGGCTCGATCCAGATGTGCATCCAGGAGCTCTCGACCTGCCTGCAGTACAAGACGCCGGTCAAGATCATCTCGCTGAACAACCGCTACCTCGGCATGGTGCGGCAGTGGCAGCAGATCGACTACGGCGGCCGCTACTCGCACAGCTACATGGACGCGCTGCCCGACTTCGTCAAGCTCGCCGAGGCCTATGGCCACGTCGGGTTGAAGATCGAGAAGCCCTCGGACGTGGAAGGGGCGTTGCGCGAGGCGATCCGGCTGAAGGACCGCACCGTGTTCCTCGACATCCGCACCGACCCGACCGAGAACGTCTGGCCGATGGTGCAGGCGGGCAAGGGCATCTCCGAAATGTTGCTGGGCTCCGAAGACCTGTGAAGCGCTGAACGCCGGTGCGGGGCAGGGCGTTACCGCGCTCCGCCCAGGACACCGACGGGATGCGCCGATCGCTTCGGCGAATTCATTCCTCCATTCATCGAAAGCAGCGTGGCCAAGGGCTGGCGGTTACCGCCGTCGGTCTGAAGAGCGCGCTGACACGACACCATGAAACACATCATTGCATTGCTGCTCGAGAACGAGCCCGGCGCGCTGTCGCGCGTCGTCGCGTTGTTTTCGGCGCGCGGCTACAACATCGAGAGCCTGACGGTCGCGACGACCGAAGATGCCTCGCTCTCGCGCATGACCATCGTCACGGTCGGCTCGGACGAGGTCATCGAGCAGATCACCAAGCACCTGAACCGGCTGATCGAGGTCGTCAAGGTGGTCGACCTGACCGAAGGCGCGTTCACCGAACGCGAGCTGATGCTGATCAAGGTCCGCGCGGTCGGCAAGGAGCGCGAGGAAATGAAGCGCATGGCCGACATCTTCCGCGGCCGCATCATCGACGTGACCGAAAAGAGCTACACGATCGAACTCACCGGCGACACCGGCAAACTCGACGCCTTCCTCGAGGCGATCGACCGGACCGCCATTCTTGAAACCGTGCGCACCGGCACCAGCGGGATCGGTCGCGGCGAGCGCATCCTGCGCGTCTAGCCTGATTCAGGCCATCCACCCGCGACTCATCTGAACCGAAGGAGATAGAAACATGAAGGTCTATTACGACAAAGACGCCGATCTGAGCCTGGTCAAGGGCAAGAACGTCACCATCATCGGCTACGGCTCGCAAGGCCACGCGCATGCGCAGAACCTGAACGACAGCGGCGTGAAGGTCACGGTCGGCGTGCGCAAGGGCGGTCCGTCGTGGGCCAAGGCCGAAGCGGCCGGCCTGAAAGTCGCCGACGTCGCCGACGCGGTCAAACAGGCCGACGTCGTGATGATGTTGCTGCCGGACGAGCAGATCGCCACCGTCTACAAGAACGACGTCGAGCCGAACATCAAGCAGGGCGCGTCGCTCGCGTTCGCGCACGGCTTCAACGTGCACTACGGGCAGGTCGTGCCGCGCGCCGACCTCGACGTCTGGATGGTCGCGCCGAAGGCGCCGGGCCACACGGTGCGCTCCACCTACACGCAAGGCGGCGGCGTGCCGCACCTGATCGCGGTGCATGCCGACAAGACCGGCAAGGCGCGCGACCTGGCGCTGAGCTACGCGGCCGCGAACGGCGGTGGCAAGGCCGGCGTGATCGAGACGAACTTCCGCGAAGAGACCGAGACCGATCTGTTCGGCGAACAGGCCGTGTTGTGCGGCGGCGCGGTCGAGCTGATCAAGGCCGGCTTCGAGACGCTGACCGAAGCGGGCTACGCGCCCGAGATGGCGTACTTCGAGTGCCTGCACGAACTCAAGCTGATCGTCGATCTGATCTATGAAGGCGGCATCGCCAACATGAACTACTCGATCTCGAACAACGCCGAGTACGGCGAGTACGTGACCGGGCCGAAGATCGTGACTGATGAAACGCGCGCCGCGATGCGCCAGGCGCTGAAGGACATCCAGACCGGCGAATACGCGAAGAGCTTCATCGTCGAGAACCGTGCCGGCGCGCCGACGCTGATGTCGCGCCGCCGCCTCACCGCCGAGCACCCGATCGAGGTGGTCGGCGAGCAGTTGCGCGCGATGATGCCGTGGATCAAGAAGAACCGGCTGGTCGACCAGTCGAAGAACTGATCCTGCATACCGGTGTCCGGCCAAGGCCGCGGGGCTCGCTCCGCGGCCTTTTTCCTTGCCCTTCCGAGGTATCCTCCAGCGCCATGAACAACCCCCACGATGACGACGACGACGGCCCCGAGGCCGCGCCGCGCCCGCGCCGAAAGGGCATCTACATCCTGCCGAACCTGTTCACGCTGGCGGCGCTGTTCGGGGGGTTCTACGGCATCGTGATGGCGATGAACGGGCGCTTCGAGCAGTCGGCCATCGGCATCTTCTGCGCGATGGTGCTCGACAGCCTCGACGGCCGCGTCGCGCGCATGACGAACACGCAAAGCACCTTCGGCGAGCAGATGGACAGCCTCTCGGACATGGTCTCGTTCGGCGCCGCGCCGGCGCTGATCGTCTACATCTGGGCGCTTACCGGGCTGGGCAAGGCAGGGTGGCTGGCGGCGTTCGTCTACTGCTCGTGCGCGGCGCTGCGCCTGGCGCGCTTCAACACCAACCTGGCGGTCGTCGACAAGCGCTTCTTCCAGGGTCTGCCGAGTCCGGCGGCGGCGGCATTGGTGATCGGCTTCATCTGGGTGATGGACAGCATGGGATTCGACGGCAAGGAGGGCCCCTGGCTGGCCTGGACGGCGTTCGGCTTCACGCTGTACGCCGGCCTGACGATGGTCACGAACGTGCCGTTCTACAGCTTCAAGGACGTGAGCTTCAAGAAGACGGTGCCGTTCATCGTGATCGTCGCGATCGCGCTCGGCATCGCGTTCATCACGATCCACCCGCCGCTGGTGCTGTTCGCGCTGTTCGTGGTCTACGGCACCTCGGGCTACGCGGTCTACGTGTGGAAACGCATGAAGGGCCGGCCGGTCAGCGTGATCGCGACGTCCACCGACGAGCCCGACGAACAAGGGCTGCACCGGTGACGACCTGCCGATGAACCGTGCTACATTTCAAACCATGACGTTCGCGCGCACAGGGCTGCTACTCCTAGGGGAACCACGGGTTCGCTAGTCAAGCACGTCCACGCGTTTTTGAACTCAACGGCCCGTATGCAACCTGCAGCGGGCCGTTTGTCATTTCTGTGCTGCAGGTTGCGCCTCAACCCTGATCTGGAACCACCACCATGTTGAAGCAACCGCAGCAAAAGTACCGCGCTTTCGCACCGATCCGATTGACCGACCGCCGCTGGCCCGACGCCGTGCTGACGCAGGCCCCGATCTGGCTGAGCACCGACCTGCGCGACGGCAACCAGGCGCTGATCGAGCCGATGGACCCGCGCCGCAAGCTGCGCATGTTCGAGATGCTTGTGCGTATCGGTTTCAAGGAGATCGAGGTTGGCTTTCCGTCGGCCTCGCAGACCGAATTCGACTTTCTGCGTCTGCTGATCGAGGAAGACCGCATCCCCGATGACGTGACGATCCAGGTGCTGACCCAGGCGCGCCCCGAGCTGATCGCGCGCACCTTCGAGTCGCTGGTCGGCGCGAAACGCGCGATCGTCCACATGTACAACGCGGTCGCACCGGTGATGCGCCGCGTCGTGCTCGGCCTGGACGAAGACGGCATCGTCGACCTCGCCACCAAGCATGCGCGGATGATTCAGGACTGCGCCGCACGCCAGCCCGAAACGCAGTGGCGCTTCGAGTATTCGCCCGAGATGTTCTCGGGTACCGAGCTCGCGTTCAGCAAGCGGGTGGTCGATGCGGTGACCGACGTCTGGCAGGCCACGCCGGAGCGAAAGTGCATCATCAACCTGCCGTCGACCGTGGAGCATTCGACGCCGAACATCTTCGCCGACATGATCGAGTGGATGCACCGCCACCTCGCACGGCGCGACGGCATCGTGCTGTCGGTGCACCCGCACAACGACCGCGGCACCGGCACGGCGGCGGGCGAGTTCGCGCTGATGGCGGGTGCGGACCGCATCGAAGGCTGTTTGTTCGGCAACGGCGAGCGCACCGGCAACGTCGACCTGGTCAACATCGCGTTGAACCTGTACACGCAGGGCGTAGCCCCGCAGCTCGACTTCTCCGACATCGACGAGGTGCGCCGCTGCGTCGAGCACTGCAACCAGTTGCCGGTGCACCCGCGCCATCCGTACGTGGGCGATCTGGTCTACACCTCGTTCTCGGGCTCGCACCAGGACGCGATCCGCAAGGCCTTCGCGGCGCGGCAGGACGGCGACGTATGGGACATGCCCTATCTGCCGATCGACCCGAAGGATCTGGGGCGTGGCTACGACGCGGTGATCCGCGTCAACAGCCAGTCGGGCAAGGGCGGCATCGCCTACCTGCTCGAGAGCGAGTACGGCCTGGAGTTGCCGCGGCGCCTGCAGATCGAGTTCAGCCAGGTCGTGCAGGCGGTGATGGACGGGGACGGCAAGGAACTGGCGGCCGCCGACATCTGGCGCATCTTCGAACACGAGTACGCGATCGACGATGCGGCGCGTGCGCAGGTGGCGCACCCGTCGATCGCCGAGTGCGCGGGCGAGGCCGTGCGCCTGAGCGCGGACGTGACGATTGCACAGCAGCACCTGCGCGTAGCCGGCACCGGCACCGGCCCGATCGACGCGTTCGTCGATGGCCTGGTGCGGCAGACCGGCGCGCCGATTCGCGTGCTCGATTACCACGAACACTCGATCGGCAGCGGCGCGGATGCACGGGCGGTCGCGTACCTGGAGCTGCGCATCGGAGAAAGCGGCGAGGGCGGGCAGACGCGCTTCGGTGTCGGCATCGACACCAACATCGTGTCGGCATCGCTGAAGGCGATCGCGTCGGCGATGAACCGCGCGCAAGGTGTCTCGTTCGCCGCCGAGCGTGACACGTCAGTCGCCTAAGATTTCATCAAGGATTCAACCGGAGCCCTCCATGGCCGACAAGCTGATCATTTTCGACACCACCCTGCGCGACGGCGAGCAATCGCCGGGCGCCTCGATGACCAAGGACGAGAAGCTGCGCATCGCGCGCCAACTCGAACGGCTGAAGGTCGATGTGATCGAGGCCGGCTTCGCGGCCTCGTCGAACGGCGACTTCGAGTGCGTGAAGGCGATCGCGCATGCGATCAAGGACAGCACGGTCTGCTCGCTGGCGCGCGCCAACGACCGCGACATCTCGCTGGCCGCCCAGGCGCTCGCGGGCGGCGCCTCGACGCGCATCCATCTGTTCCTCGCGACCAGCGCGCTGCACATGGAAAAGAAGCTGCGCATGACGCCCGATCAGGTGTTCGAGCAGGCCAAGCTGTCGACGCGTTTCGCGCGCAACCTGTCGGGCGACGTCGAGTTCTCGCCCGAGGATGGCTACCGCTCCGATCCGGATTTTCTCTGCCGCGTGCTCGAGGCCGTGATCAACGAGGGCGCCACCACGATCAACGTGCCCGACACGGTCGGCTACGCGATCCCCGAGCTCTACGGCAACTTCATCCTGAACCTGCGCCAGCGCATCCCGAACGCCGACAAGGCGGTCTGGTCGGTGCACTGCCACAACGACCTCGGCATGGCGGTCGCGAACTCGCTCGCCGGCGTGATGATCGGCGGCGCGCGCCAGGTCGAATGCACGATCAACGGTCTGGGCGAGCGCGCCGGCAACTGTTCGCTCGAAGAAGTCGTGATGGCGGTGAAGACGCGTCGCGACTACTTCGGCCTCGAACTCGGCATCGACGCGACGCAGATCGTGCCGGCCTCGCGTCTCGTCGCGCAGACCACCGGCTTCGTGGTGCAGCCGAACAAGGCGGTGGTCGGCGCGAACGCGTTCGCGCACGCCTCGGGCATCCACCAGGACGGCGTGCTGAAGGCGCGCGACACCTACGAGATCATGCGCGCCGAAGACGTGGGCTGGGCCGCGAACAAGATCGTGCTGGGCAAGCTGTCGGGCCGCAACGCGTTCAAGCAGCGCCTGAAGGAACTCGGCATCGAGATGGAGAGCGAGGCCGAGATCAACGCCGGCTTCGCGCGCTTCAAGGAGCTCGCCGATCGCAAGAGCGACATCTTCGACGAAGACATCGTCGCGCTCGTGATGGACGAGGGCAGCCACACCGAGCACGAGCACTACCGGCTGCTCGCGCTGTCGCAGCACTCGGAGATGGGCGAGCGGCCGCATGCGAGCGTGGCATTCGCCGCCGGCGACATCGAACACCACGCCGAAAGCGATGGCAACGGCCCGGTCGATGCGAGCCTGAAGGCGATCGAGTCACGGCTCAAAACTGGCGCGGAAATGCTGCTCTATTCGGTCAATGCCATCACCTCGGGCAGCACAGAATCCCAGGGCGAAGTGACGGTGCGACTGCAACACGGTGGCCGGGTCGTCAACGGCGTTGGCGCGGATCCGGACATCGTTGTGGCGTCGGCCAAAGCGTATCTGTCTGCGTTGAACAAGCTGCACAGCAAGATCGAGCGCGTGGCGGCCCAGGGGTGAGACTTTTGGCACAACCTGACCACTCCCAAGTCCTGACTTGAGGAAAAGCGCGTAAGTTTTTGATCTTGCGCGCTTTTTTTCTTTCGAATACACTCGCGACAGCGAGCGAAAAGGGACTGTTGTGGCATTCGTTAACAAATTGAAACTGGTCGGTCTGATGAGCCTCGTCGCCGTCACGGCCCTGATCCTGCCGGCCGGTGCGGATGCCGCGACCCGAAAGAAGACGCGTGCCACACCCTCGCACAGCGTCGCCAACGAAACAACGCCCAATGCGCGCGCGAGCAAGGTGAACCGCGTCGTCGTCGTGCGCAACGGCCGCCGCGTCAAGCAGATCGCCTCGATCATGCGTGTCGAGCCGGCCCGGCCGTCGTTCGGCCAGCTCTACGGCTTGCACAACACCGCCGATCTGCTCGACCTCAAGTCCAGCGTTGCGCTGGTGCTCGACTCCGACACCAACGAAGTGCTGTTCAGCAAGAACTCCGAAGCGGTGCTGCCGATCGCTTCGCTGACCAAGCTGATGACGGCCCTCGTCGTTACCGAAGCCAAACAACCGCTCAATGAGCAGATCACCGTCACCGACGACGACATCGACACCGAAAAGGGCAGCCGCTCGCGCCTGAAGGTTGGCACCTCGCTGAGCCGCGAAGAAATGCTGCACCTGGCGCTGATGGCGTCCGAGAACCGCGCCGCCAATGCGCTCGGGCGTTCGTACCCGGGCGGACTGGAAGCCTTTGTCGCGGCGATGAACCGCAAGGCGCTCGAGCTTGGCATGCACGACACGCACTATGTCGAGCCGACGGGCCTGTCGAGCCGCAACCAATCCAGCGCACGCGATCTCGCCACGCTGGTGCAGGCGGCGCAGGAGCACCCGATCATTCGCGAGTTCTCGACCTCGCCCGAGTACGCGGTCGAAGTCGGCAACCGCCCGACGCAATTCCACACGACGAACGCGCTGGTGCGCAGCCCGGCCTGGGACATCGTGCTGCAAAAGACCGGCTACATCACCGAAGCTGGCCGCTGCCTCGTGATGCAGGCCAAGATGGCCGGCCGGAGGCTGACCATGGTGTTCCTCGACTCGGCCGGCAAGTACTCGCGCATCGGCGACGCCGAGCGTGTGCGCCGCTGGGTCAGCGAACTGCCGGCCCACACGCCGGTCGCGACGGGGCTGGAAAAGGTCGCGTCGTAAGCCGCTTCAGGCGGTGCCGCGGTGGCCCAGCGCCGCCGAGATCTGCGCTGCGGTTTCCTTGAGGCGCTCCAGCCAGCTGTCTTCGAGCCGGTCGGCCGGCGCCGAGATCGACAGCCCGGCAATCAGCTTGCCCTGATCGTCCAGGATGCTCGCGGCCATGCAGCGCACACCGAGCTCCAGCTCTTCGTCGTCGCGCGCCGTGCCGTACTGGTTCACGCGCGACAGCTCGCGCTCCAGCTGCGTCAGGTCGGTGATGCTGTTCTTCGTGTGGCCGGCCAGGCCGGTGCGCGTCGCGTAGGCGCGCACGCGCTGCGCGTCGTCATGCGCGAGAAACAGCTTGCCGACGGAGGTGAGGTGCAGCGGCGCCCGGCCGCCGATCGCGCGCACGACCTGCATGCCCGAGCGTTCGCTGTAGGTGCGCTCGATGTAGACGATCTCGTCGCCTTGGCGCATCGACAGGTTCACCGGCTGGTGCGTGAGCTTGTGCAGTTCGCGCATCGGGCCTAGCGCGGCTTCGCGCACGTCGATGCGCGCCTTCACCAGATTGCCGAGCTCCAGCAGCCGCATGCCGAGGCGATAGCTGCCGGCTTCGGGCCGGTCGACGAAGCGCCCAATGGTCAGGTCGTTCAGGATGCGGTGTGCCGTCGACGGGTGCAGCCCGGTTTGCTCGCTGATCTGCTTCAGCGAGACCGGATCGGGGTAGGACGCCAGCACGTCGAGCAGGCCGAACGCTCGCTCCAGCACCTGTATCGTCGGTGTCTTGTTTTCGCTCTTTGCCATGCGCGTGATTGTCACAGAACTTGCCCGATTTTTGTATGGCGAAAACTTGAAGCGTGATCCGGGAGTGACGGCGATGTGCAGCAGGCGCTGGAAAACCATCGCGCGCGCCGCCGCGGGGCTGATCGCGGCGCTGTGCTGGTGCGGCCCGACCTTCGGGCAGGCGGGTCCTGAACCCAACCCGACTGGCTTCGGCCAGTCGCACTACGACTACACGACGCCGTTGGCCGGCGCTGCCCCGCGTGCGCAATGGACCCGGGTGCCGCGTGTCGACGGGCGGCTGAGCGCGCGCGATCTCGGACTCGTGATCAACACGAACGATCCGTACTCGGTGGCGGTGGGCGAGTTCTACGCCAAGGCGCGCAAGCTCGCGCCGGCGCAGGTGTTGCGGGTCGAGTTGCCGACCCGGGCCGCGCTCACGCCCGACGAGTTCAAGGCGTTCTCCAACACAGTCGACTCGTTTTTCGGCGTCTCGGTGCAAGCGCTGGCTTTGGCCTGGACCATGCCCTATGCCGTCAACTGCAATTCGATCACCGGCGCGCTCGCACTTGGCTACGACGCCGGCCTGTGCGACCACAGCTGCACGCCGTCGAAGCGCTCGCCGTACTTCGACAGCGCCACGAGCCGGCCCTTCACCGACCTGAAGATGCGCCCGGCGATGCTGCTCGCCGCCCCCGATGTGGCGGCGGCGCAGGCCCTGATCCGGCGCGGCGTCGCGGCCGATGGCCGCCTGGGGCTGCGTGGCGGCGCGCCGGTCCATGCGTACTTCGTGACGACGAACGATGCCGCGCGCAGCGTGCGTTCGCGCCTGTTTCCACCGCCGGGCCTACTGCGCGGCGCCGGCGTCGATGTGCATGTCGAGGCCACGCAGGCGATCGAGAACGCGCAGCGCGTGCTGCTGTACCAGACCGGCCTGGCGCGCGTCGAGAAGCTGGGCACGCTGACGTGGGTTCCGGGTGCGCTCGCCGACCACCTCACGTCGTATGGCGGGCAACTGAACGGCGACAGCGGGCAGATGCCCGCGCTCGAGTGGATCGCGTCGGGCGCGACGGCGAGCTATGGCACGGTGTCCGAGCCTTGCTCGCATCCACAGAAGTTTCCGCACCCGCAGCTGCTGTTGCTGCACTACCTGCAGGGGGCGAGCGCGATCGAGGCCTACTGGAAGAGCGTGGCCTGGCCGCAGCAGGGCGTCTTCATCGGCGAGCCGCTGGCCGCGCCGTTCGCGAGGCGCTGAGCACGCCGCCGGCGGCTACAGCAGCGCGGCCGCCTGCAGGCCGCTGCGTACCGCGCCTTCGAGCGTCGCGGGGTAGGGCCCGTCGACGTGATCGCCGGCCGCGAACAGGCCTGGCGCGATGTGCATCGCCGGCCGCTGCAGTCCGGGCGTGCAGCGAAAGGTCGCGCGTTTTTCGGCGATCGTGTGCACGACCCGCAGCGGTGCATGCAGGTGCGCAGCCAATGCGGCACGGGCCTGCGCCAGCGTCGCCTGCGTGCTCGCCTCCAGGCCCCGATCGACCCAGGCTTGCGCGCCGCTGACCACGAAGGCGAGCAGCCCGTCAGGCCCGCCGAGCTGACCACGATCGAACACGAACTGCGCCGGCGATCGGTCGTCGCAGTGCAGCGCCAGCATCGGCTCGGGCAATCGGGTGCCGTCGCATTGCAGGTACACGGTCACGATCGGCTCGTAGCGCAGCGTCGCCACGCGACTTGCCCAGGCCGGCGCGATCTCGGCGGCGAGGCGCGCTGACTCGGTCGGCGTGGCGGCCAACACGACGCGGTCGAAGGCTTGGTTATCGACGAGCCAGCGATCGTCTTGCGCGCGCAGCGCGCCGACGCGCGTTTGCAAGCGGACCTGCGCCCGCGTCAACGCGTGCTGTGCCGCGTGCGGCAACAGCTCGCTCAGGCTGACGCGCGGCAGCAGCAGATCGGCCGAGCCGGCGCCGGAGAACAGCGCGTCCTTCAGCACGCGCAGGAACACGCGCGCGCTCGCCTCGGACGCCGGCGTGTTCAGCGCGGCGACGCACAGCGGGTCGATCAACTGGTCGCGTATCGCCGCAGGCAGGTGTGCGGTCAGTTGGGCGACCGTGAGCGCGTCGTCGCAGCGAAAGCGCCGCCATGCCCAGCCGCCCGCAGCGCGCAACAGCGCGACGCGTTCGCCGAGGGTCCATCGGCGCTGCCCGAGCACCGCGCGCGCGAATGCGACGATGGGCGCGCCGGCTTCGAGCTGCAGGCCGGAGCCGTCCGGGCTCGTGAAGCGCAGCGGCGTGCGCAGCAGCGCGTTGTTCACATCGACCCCGAGTGTGCGCATCAGCGCGAGCGTGGCCGTGTAGGCGCCGATCAGGATGTGCTGGCCGTTGTCCAGCATCAGCCCGTCGACCTCGACGCCGCGCGCGCGGCCGCCGAGTTGCGGCGCCATCTCGAAGACCGTGACCTCGTGACCGAGCCGCGTCGCTTCGATGGCCGCGGCCAACCCGGCCCAGCCGCCACCAACCACGGCGACCTTGCGTCGGGGGGGCGCCAGCGGGCCGAGCGCCGGGCCGCTCCCAAGCCGGCCCGCACCCCCTCGGGGGGTCGCGTCGCGTACTCGCGGCGCGGGGGGCTCCATCCTCACCGCCCGCGCCAATTGGTGCGCATCGCGATCCACAGCTTGCGCAGCGGCGTGAGCGACGTGCGCTGGTGCAGCACCTGGAAGCTGTCGGCCTCGATCTCGCGCAGCAGCGTGCGGTAGATGTTGGCCATCATCACGCCGGGCTTCTGCGCGCGCCGGTCGGCGTCCGGCAGCAGCGCGAAGGCCTCGTCGTAGATCCGGTGGGCGCGCTCGGCCTGGAACTTCATCAGAGCAGTGAAGCGATCGCTGTAGCCGCGGTTCAGAATCTCCTGCGCTTTCACGTCGAACTGCTTCAGCTCCGACACCGGCAAATAGATGCGGCCGCGGCGCGCATCGTCGCCGACGTCGCGGATGATGTTGGTGAGCTGCATCGCCAGGCCGAGCTTGTGGGCGTAGGCGGTGGTCGCGGGGTCGGTCTGCCCGAAGATGCTGGCCGCGACCTCGCCGACGACGCCGGCCACCAGGTGGCAGTAGCGCGCCAGGCCCGCGTAGTCGAGGTAGCGCGATTGGTCGAGGTCCATCTGGCAGCCCTCGATCACGGCCAGCAGGTGCTCGGCGCGGATGCCGTACGCGGCGGTGTGCGGCATCACCGCCTTCATCACTGGGTGCGTGGGCTGGCCGTCGAACGCGGTCGCGACCTCCTTGCGCCACCACGCGAGCTTGGTGGCGGCCACGCCCGGGTCGCTGACTTCGTCGACGACGTCGTCGACCTCGCGGCAGAACGCGTAGAACGCGGTGATCGCGGCGCGCCGCGGCGGCGGCAGGAACAGGAAGGCGTAGTAGAAGCTCGAGCCGCTCTGCGCGGTCTTGTCCTGCACATACTGCTCGGGCGTCATGTGGCTTCCCTGGCCACGAGCGGGGACGCCGGGCGCATCCACAGCGCGCGCCACAGCAGCCGCGGCGCGTCCGCCGCGCCCAGCGTCGGGCGGTTCTGCAAGGTGTCGAAACCGCCGGCCTCGATCTTGTCGAGGATGCGCAGCCCGCCCTGCACGACGAGCCGCAGCTCCCAGCCGGCGCGGCCGGGGATCGTGTGCACGAGTGGCGCGCCGGAGCGCATCAGCTCACGCGTCCAGGCCACCATCTCGGCGGTCTGCGCGCGCGTGTCGCCGGCGTGCCGCGCGCGGTCGGTGGCCGGGACATACAAGCGGCCGCGGCGCGTGTCGACGCCCAGGTCTTGCCAGAAGTTCGCGAGCTGCAAGGCGCTGCAGATCGCGTCGGACTGACGCAGCGCGGCGCTGCCGCCCACGCCGTAGAGATGCAGCAGCAGGCGGCCGACCGGATTCGCCGAGCGGCGGCAGTAGTCGAGCAGTTCGGCGCGATCGGCGTAGCTGTGCTTCGTCACGTCCTGCTCGAAGGCGCTCAGCAGATCGGCGAGCAGCGGCACCGGCAGCGCGCGTTCGCGCATCACCTGGCGCAACGGTTCGAACACGTGCGGCCAGCGCGGCGACACGGCGCCGCTGGCGCTGATCGCGTGCAGATCGTCGCGGTAGGCGGCCAGATCGGCGAGCCGCTGCGCGGGCGCCGCGTCGCCTTCATCGGCGAGGTCGTCCGCGGTGCGGGCGAAGTGGTAGATCGCAGCGACGGCCGGGCGCAATGAAGGCGGGCACAGGATCGATGCGACCGGAAAGTTCTCGTAGTGGTTGACGCTCACGGCGGCGATTGTCCACGTTGTGTGCGTCTCGGCACGGGCCTAGGGTTTGACATGAGTCCGGGCGCCGAATATATTACTGACCAGTCAGTCATTTAGACTTTCCACAAGGACTCCCATGCGCCCTGCGCTGATCGTCGCCCTGGCCGGGCTCACCGTGCTGGCCGCGTGCTCCAAGACCGAAACCGCGCCCGATCCGGTGCGCGCGGTCCGAACCACCACCATCGCGCCGCAGACGGCGGGCGGTGCCTACGAGTACGCCGGCGAGATCAAGTCGCGCACCGAGTCGCGCCTGAGCTTCCGCGTCGGCGGCAAGATGCTGAAGCGCCATGTCGACCTGGGCGACACCGTGAAAGCCGGCCAGATGCTCGCGCAACTCGACCCGCAGGATCTGCGTCTGGGGCAGGACGCGGCACGCGCGGCGGTGGCGATGGCCCAAGCCAGCTACGACCAAAACGCGGCCGACTTCAAGCGCTACAAGGATCTGCACGAGCAGGGCTTCATCGGCCCGGCCGAGCTTGACCGGCGCGACATGGCGCTGAAGACGGCTCGTGCGCAGCTCGATCAGGCCAAGGCGCAGTCCAATGTGCAGGGCAACCAGGCGAGTTACGCGGCGCTGCTGGCGGACGCCAGCGGGGTGGTCACCGGGGTGGACGTCGAGCCCGGCATGGTCGTCGCGGCCGGGACCCCGGTACTGCGGCTGGCGCACGACGGTCCGCGCGACGTGGTGTTCGCGGTGCCCGAGGACAAGGTCGGCCTCGTCAAAGCGATGGCCGCGCAGCCGGGCCGGTTCAAGGTGCGCCTGTGGGGCGGTGATGCCCCGGCGTTGCCGGCGACGATCCGCGAGATCTCGGCCGCGGCCGATCCGGTCACGCGCACCTTCCTGATCAAGGCCGACCTTGGTGGCGCCAACGGCGTGCGGCTCGGCCAGACCGCGACCGTGCTGCTGGAGTTGCCGCAGACCGCGGGCGTGACCAAGCTGCCGCTGTCGGCCTTGCGCGAAGAGCAGGGCAAGAGCACGGTGTGGCTGGTGGATCGCGCGAGCATGACGGTCAAATCGCAGCCAGTGACCCTGGCCGGGGCCGACGGCAACGACGCCGTGATCAGTTCGGGCCTGGCCGCCGGCCAGGTCGTCGTGACCGCCGGCGTGCACGTGCTGAACCCGGGGCAGAAGGTGAAGTTCTACATCGATCCGGGCGTGCCGCCGGCGTCGGCGGCGAGCGCCGCGAGCCACGGCGTGCCGGTCGGTGTCAAGTGAGCGAGCCCCTCGTGAGCACTCCTGAGGACGCGGCGCACGCCGATGGCGCGAGCTCGCGCCTGAACATCTCGAAGTGGGCGCTGGAGCATTCGGCGCTGACGCGGTATCTGCTGGTCGTGCTGATGTTGCTCGGCGCGGCCGCGTACTTCCAACTCGGACAGGACGAAGACCCGCCGTTCACGTTCCGCGCGATGGCGCTGCGCGTGTTCTGGCCCGGCGCCACCGCACAGCAGGTCGCCGAGCAGGTGACCGACAAGCTCGAGCGCACGCTGCAGGAGGTGCCGTACTCCGACAAGATCCGCAGCTACTCCAAGCCCGGCGAAGCGCTGATCATCTTCCAGGTGAAGGACTCGTCGCCGCCGAAGGAGATGCAGCAGGTCTGGTACACGGTGCGCAAGAAGATCGGCGACATCCGCGCCACCTTGCCGGCCGGCGTGATCGGGCCGTACTTCAACGACGAGTTCGGCGACGTTTATGGCTCGATCTACGCGCTCTCGGCCGATGGTTTCACATACCAGGAACTGAAGGACGAGGCCGACCGCGTGCGCCAGCGTCTGCTGAAGGTGCAGCACGTCAACAAGGTCGCGATCTTCGGCGCGCAGGACGAAAAGCTGTTCATCGAGATCTCGCAGAAGCGCCTCGCGCAGATGGGGCTGGATTTCAACCAGGTGCTGGCCCAGCTCGGTCAGCAGAACGCGGTCGAATCGGCCGGCGCGATCACCGCGCCGACCGACTACGTGCAGGTGCGTGTTGGCGGGCAGTTCAACTCGGTCGACGAGCTGCGCGCACTGCCGATCCGCGCGAGCGGTGCGAGCTTCAAGCTCGGTGACATCGCCGAGGTCAAGCGCGCGTATGTCGACCCGCCGCAAGTCAAGGTGCGCCACCAGGGCCACGAGGTCATCGCGCTGGGCATCTCGATGGCCAAGGGAGGCGACATCATCCAGATGGGCAAGGCGCTGAACCTCACGATCGACCAGATCCGTGCCGAGTTGCCGGCCGGCATCGAGCTGCATCAGTTCCAGAACCAGGCCAAGGTCGTATCGGGCTCGGTCAACGAATTCGTCGGCACGCTGATCGAGGCGGTCGTGATCGTGCTCGCGGTGAGCTTCATCAGCCTCGGGCTGCACTTCAAGCCGTTCCGGCTCGACTGGCGGCCCGGGCTGGTGGTGGGCATCACGATCCCGCTGGTGCTGGCGATCACCTTCGTGACGATGTACTACTGGGGCGTGGGTCTGCACAAGATCTCGCTCGGTTCGCTGATCATCGCGCTCGGCCTGCTGGTGGACGACGCGATCATCGCGGTCGAGATGATGGTGCGCAAGCTCGAGGAAGGCTACGACAAGGCGCGCGCCGCGACCTTCGCGTACGAGGCGACCGCGATGCCGATGCTGACTGGCACGCTGATCACCGCGGTCGGCTTCCTGCCGATCGGCCTGGCGCAATCGACAGTGGGCGAGTACACGTTCGCGATCTTCGCGGTGACGGCCGCGGCGCTGATGATCTCGTGGTTCGTGTCGGTGTATTTCGTGCCCTACCTCGGCGTGCTGCTGCTCAAGACCAAGCCGCATGCGGCCAGCGACCAGCCGCACGAGCTGTTCGACACGCCGTTCTACACGCGCTTTCGCGCCACCGTGAACTGGTGCGTGCAGCACCGCTGGATCACGATCGGCCTGACGATAGGCACGCTGCTGCTCGGCCTGGTCGGCATGGGCAAGGTGCAGAACCAGTTCTTCCCGGATTCGAGCCGGCCCGAGATTCTGATCGACGTGTGGTTCCCGGAAGGCACGTCCTACGCCGCCAACGAGGAGGTCACGAAACGCCTGGAGGCGCGCGTGATGAAGCTCGACGGCGTGGACAACGTAACGACCTGGGTCGGCAGCGGTGTCGAGCGCTTCGTGCTGGTGCTCGACCAGGTCTTTCCGCAGAGCAATGTCAGCCAGATGGTCGTGATGCCGAAGAACCCGGCGGCGCGCGAGCGCGTGCGCAAACTGCTGCCCGAACTGCTCGCGACCGAGTTTCCGGAGGTGCGCGCACGCGCCAAGCTGCTGCCGAACGGACCGCCGGTGCCATACCCGGTGCAGTTCCGCGTTGTCGGGCCCGATCCGGCGAAGGTGCGCGGCTACGCCGACGAGGTCAAGGCGATCATGCGCACGAACCCGAACCTGCGCGGCATCAACGACAACTGGAACGAGTCGGTCAAGGTGCTCCGGCTCGACGTCGACCAGGACAAGGCGCGCACGCTCGGCGTGTCGAGCCAGTCGATCGCACAGGCCGCGCGCACGATCAATGCCGGCACGACGGTGGGCCAGTACCGCGACGGCGACAAGCTCGTCGACATCGTGCTGCGACAGCCGATCGAGGAGCGCAACGCGATCACCGACCTCGCCAACGCCTACGTGCCCACCAGCGCCGGCAAGAGCATCCCGCTCGGCCAGATCGCCAAGGCCAACTTCGTCTGGGAGCCGGGCGTGCTGTGGCGCGAAGGACGCGACTACGCAGCCACCGTGCAGGGCGACATCATCGAAGGCCTGCAGGGCGCGACCGTGACGGCGCAGCTCGACCCGCTGTTCAAGCCGGTACGGGCGAAGATGCTGCCGGGCTATCGCATCGAGATCGCCGGCGCGGTCGAGGAAAGCAGCAAGGGCCAGGGCTCGATCGCGGCCGGCGCGCCGCTGATGCTGTTCATCATGTTCACACTGCTGATGCTGCAGCTGCACAGCTTCAGCCGCTCGGTGCTGGTGTTCCTGACGGCGCCGCTGGGCATCGCGGGCATCGCCGCGGCGCTGCTGGTGCTGAACCGGCCGTTCGGCTTCGTCGCGCTGCTCGGTGTGATCGCGCTGATGGGCATGATCATGCGCAACTCGGTGATCCTGATCGACCAGATCGAGCAGGACCGGGCCAAGGGCGTTCCGACCTGGAACGCGATCGTCGAGGCCGCGGTGCGGCGTTTCCGCCCCATCATCCTGACGGCCGCCGCGGCGGTGCTGGCGATGATCCCGCTGTCGCGCAGCGTGTTCTGGGGGCCGATGGCGGTGGCCATCATGGGCGGGCTGATCGTCGCGACCGTGCTGACGCTGCTGTCCCTGCCGGCGATGTACGCTGCGTGGTTTCGCGTCAAGCGGCCGGGCGGCGAGGGCGGGGCCGCGAGCGGTTAAACTCCAAGGCTGACCAAATAGCGGCCCATACCCTCGCGCGGGTGGCGAAATTGGTAGACGCACCAGGTTTAGGTCCTGACGCCAGCAATGGTGTGCGGGTTCGAGTCCCGCCCCGCGCACCAGCCCTGCACTTTCAAAGAGTTCACACATCATGTCCGTCCAAGTTGAAACCCTCGACAAACTCGAGCGCCGCATCACGCTGACGCTGGCTGCTGCCACGATCAACTCCGAAGTCGAGTCGCGCCTGAAGAAGCTCTCGCGCACCGTCAAGGCGGATGGTTTCCGCCCGGGCAAGGTGCCGATGAGCGTGGTCGCGCAGCGCTACGGCTACTCGGTGCACTACGAGGTGATGAACGACAAGGTCGGCCAGGTGTTCTCGGACGCCGTCAATGAGGCCAAGCTGCGCGTCGCCGGCGCGCCCAAGATCGCCGAGAAGGAAGGCGCGCCGGAAGGCCAGATGGCCTTCGATGCGACCTTCGAGGTCTATCCCGAAGTCAAGCTCGGCGATCTGAGCAGCGCCGAAGTCGAGCGCGTCTCGACCGAGGTGTCGGACGCCGCGATCGACAAGACCATCGACATCCTGCGCAAGCAGCGCCGCACGTTCGCGCAGCGCCCGGCCGCCGAGGGTGCGATCGAAGGCGACCGCGTGACGATCGACTTCGAAGGCAAGATCGAGGGCGTGCCCTTCGACGGCGGCAAGGCCGAGGCCTTCCAGTTCCTGATCGGCGAAGGCCAGATGCTCGAGCAGTTCGACCTCGCGGTGCGCGGCATGAAGGCCGGTGAGTCGAAGACCTTCCCGCTGCAGTTCCCCGACGACTACCAGGGCAAGGACGTGGCCGGCAAGGAAGCCGACTTCCTCGTCACCGTGAAGAAGATCGAAGCGCAGCATCTGCCGGAAGTGAACGAGGCGTTCGCCAAGTCGCTCGGCATCGCCGACGCGACCGTCGACGGCCTGCGCGGCGACGTCAAGAAGAACCTCGAGCGCGAGGTGAAGTTCCGCGTGCTCGCGCGCAACAAGGCCAGCGTGATGGACGCGCTGGTGAAGGCGGCCGAGCTCGACGTGCCGAAGGCGCTGGTCGCCGGCGAGACCGAACGCATGATCGAAGCGGCGCGCGCCGACCTGAAGAAGCGCGGCGTCAAGGACGCGGATAACGCGCCGATCCCGGCCGAGCTGTTCCAGCCGCAGGCCGAGAAGCGCGTGCGCCTCGGCCTGGTGGTGGGCGAGCTGGTGCGCTCGAACAACCTGCAAGCCCAGCCGGCACAGCTGCAGGCGCACATCGAGGAGATGGCGCAGAGCTACGAGAAGCCGTCGGAAGTGGTGCGCTGGTATCTCGGCGATCGCCAGCGCCTGGCCGAAGTCGAGGCGGTCGTCGTCGAGAACAACGTCGCCGAGTTCGTGCTGAGCAAGGCCAAGGTGACCGACAAGGTGCTGCCGTTCGACGAGCTGATGACGGGCTGATCGAGCGCCATGTCACGCCAAGGCGCTGGCCGCGAGGCTGGCGCCTTTTTGTTATCTGCGGACGGCATCTTGTGGCGACATAATCAGCCCCAACATCGTTTGAATCTTTCTGCAAGGAATGCCATGAGCGCGCTTGAAACCCACGGCCTGGGCCTGGTCCCGATGGTCATCGAAACGTCCGGCCGCGGCGAACGCGCCTACGACATCTACAGCCGCCTGCTGCGCGAGCGCATCATCTTCCTGGTCGGGCCGGTGAACGACCAGTCGGCCAGCGTGGTGGTGGCGCAGCTGCTGTTCCTCGAGAGCGAGAACCCCGACAAGGACATCCACTTCTACATCAATTCGCCGGGCGGTTCGGTCAGCGCGGGCTTGTCGATCTACGACACGATGCAGTTCATCAAGCCCGATGTCTCGACGATGTGCACGGGCATGGCCGCGAGCATGGGCTCGTTCCTGCTGATGGCGGGGGCGAAGGGCAAGCGCTTCTCGCTGCCGAATTCTCGCGTGATGATCCACCAGCCCTCCGGTGGCGCCCAAGGCCAGGCGACCGACATCGAGATCCATGCGCGCGAGATCATCAAGACCCGCGAGCAGCTGAACAAGATCTATGCCGAACGCACCGGCCAGCCGATCGAGAAGATCCGTGCCGACATGGAACGCGATTTCTTCATGGACCCGGAAGAATCGAAGGCCTACGGGCTGATCGACCAGGTGCTGACCCACCGCAGCCCGCCTCCCGGGGCGTGAGGGCCGGCGCTGTAAGGCGCGCGTAACAACACCCGAAACGGGGCCTTTTTTGGCAAGAAGGCCCCGATTTCTTTTGATCTATCATTCGTCAACTCCTCCCTCCACGCCCCGGAAACCCACCCCTATGGCCGACAAAAAAGGCGCTTCCAGCGAGAAGGTCTTGTACTGCTCCTTTTGCGGCAAGAGCCAGCACGAGGTGAAGAAGCTCATCGCCGGGCCGAGCGTGTTCATTTGCGATGAGTGCATCGAGCTGTGCAACGACATCATCCGTGATGAAGTGCCCGCCGAAGGCGCCGACGCGAAGTCCACGAAGTCCGATCTGCCGATGCCGAGCGAGATCAAGGCGAGCCTGGACAACTACGTGATCGGCCAGGAGGTCGCGAAGCGCACCTTGTCGGTCGCGGTCTACAACCATTACAAGCGGCTCAAGCACATGAGCCGCACCAAGGACGAGATCGAGCTCTCGAAGAGCAACATCCTGTTGATCGGCCCGACCGGCTCGGGCAAGACGCTGCTCGCGCAGACCCTCGCGCGCCTGCTCAACGTGCCGTTCGTGATCGCCGATGCGACCACGCTGACCGAAGCGGGTTATGTGGGCGAGGACGTCGAGAACATCATCCAGAAGCTACTGCAGAACTGCGGCTACGACGTCGAGAAGGCGCAGCGCGGCATCGTCTACATCGACGAGATCGACAAGATCAGCCGCAAGGCCGACAACCCGAGCATCACGCGCGACGTGTCGGGCGAGGGCGTGCAGCAGGCGCTGCTGAAGCTCGTCGAAGGCACGATGGCCTCGGTGCCGCCGCAGGGCGGGCGCAAGCACCCGAACCAGGATTTCCTGCAGATCGACACGACCAACATCCTGTTCATCTGCGGCGGCGCGTTCGACGGGCTCGAGAAGGTGATCCAGAACCGTTCCGAGAAGTCGGGCATCGGCTTCGGAGCGACCGTGCACAGCAAGAGCGAGAAGCGCGTCTCCGAGGTGTTCCGCGATGTGGAGCCCGAAGACCTGATCAAGTTCGGCCTGATCCCGGAACTCGTCGGCCGCCTGCCGGTGGTGGCCACGCTCGGCGAACTGACCGACGACGCGCTGGTGCGCATCCTGACCGAGCCGAAGAACGCGCTCGTCAAGCAGTACCAGAAGCTGTTCGCGATGGACGGCGTCGAGTTGGAAATCCGGCCGTCGGCGCTGCAGGCGATTGCCCGCAAGGCCCTGAAGCGCAAGATCGGTGCGCGCGGTTTGCGCTCGATCATGGAGCAGTCGCTGATCGACACGATGTTCGATCTGCCCACGCTGGAGGGCGTGGCCAAGGTCGTGCTCGACGAGCACACGATAGAAGACGACGCCAAACCCCTGCTCGTGTATCGCGAGCAGAAGGCGAGCGCCTGATCGAAGAGAAGAAGTCCGGTATCCGCCGCCGGCCTTGCGCCAAGCGGCTCCTTGCAATTGGTCGCTCAAGCCCTACATCGGTTTGAGAAAGAGAGGATTCTTCAATGTCCGGACATCCTGTTTTGCCCGCCGAACAAATCACCCTGCCGCTGCTGCCGCTGCGCGACGTGGTGGTGTTCCCCCACATGGTGATCCCACTGTTCGTGGGGCGCCCCAAGTCCATCAAGGCCCTCGAGGTCGCGATGGAAGCCGGGCGTCAGATCATGCTGGTCGCGCAACGCGCCGCCGGCAAGGACGAGCCCAAGCCCGATGACATGTTCGAGGTCGGCTGCGTCTCCAGCATTCTGCAGATGCTCAAGCTGCCTGATGGCACCGTGAAGGTGCTGGTCGAAGGCATCCAGCGCGCCAACACGCACAGCATCAGCGACAATGGCGAGTACTTCGTCGCCGACGTCACGCCGGTGCCGCCGGTGATCGACACCAAGCCCGAGATCGAGGCGCTGCGCCGCGCGGTCACGCAGCAGTTCGACCAGTACGTCAAGCTGAACAAGAAGATTCCGCCCGAGATCCTCACGTCCATCGCCGGCATCGACGATGCGGGCCGTCTGGCCGACACGATCGCCGCGCATTTGCCGCTGAAGCTCGAGAACAAGCAGTCGGTGCTCGACCTGTACGCGGTCGACAAGCGCCTCGAGAAACTGCTCGAGCAGCTCGAGCACGAGGTCGACATCCTGCAGGTCGAGAAGCGCATCCGTGGCCGCGTCAAGCGCCAGATGGAGAAGAGCCAGCGCGAGTACTACCTGAACGAGCAGGTCAAGGCGATCCAGAAGGAGCTCGGCGACGGTGAAGACGGCGCCGACATGGAAGAGCTCGAGAAGAAGATCATTGCCGCGAAGATGCCCAAGGACGCGCGCAAGAAGGTCGATGCCGAGTTCAAGAAGCTCAAGCTGATGTCGCCGATGTCGGCCGAAGCGACGGTCGTGCGCAACTACATCGACACCTTGGTCAACCTGCCGTGGGCGAAGAAGACCAAGATCAAGCACGACCTGGCGTTCGCCGAGGCGGTGCTGAACGAAGACCATTACGGTCTGGACAAGGTCAAGGACCGCATCCTCGAGTACCTCGCGGTGCAGCAGCGCGTCGACAAGGTCAAGTCGCCGATCCTGTGCCTGGTCGGGCCTCCGGGCGTCGGCAAGACCTCGCTCGGCCAGAGCGTGGCGCGCGCGACCGGGCGCAAGTTCGTGCGTATGGCGCTGGGCGGCGTGCGCGACGAGGCCGAGATCCGCGGCCACCGCCGCACCTACATCGGCTCGATGCCGGGCAAGGTGCTGCAGAGCTTGACCAAGATCGGCACGAAGAACCCGCTGTTCCTGCTCGACGAGATCGACAAGCTGGGCATGGACTTCCGTGGCGACCCGTCATCGGCGCTGCTCGAGGTGCTGGACCCGGAGCAGAACCACACGTTCAGCGACCATTACGTCGAGGTCGACTTTGATCTGTCCGACACGATGTTCATCGCCACCAGCAATTCGATGAACATCCCGCCGGCGCTGCTGGATCGGATGGAAGTGATCCGCCTGTCGGGCTACACCGAGGACGAAAAACTCAACATCGCGCTGAAGTACCTGGCGCCGAAGCAGGCGAAGAATAACGGCGTGAAAGAGGAGGAGATGGAGCTCACCGAATCGGCGGTGCGCGGCATCATCCGCTACTACACGCGTGAGGCCGGCGTGCGCTCGCTCGAACGCGAGATCAGCAAGATCTGCCGCAAGGTGGTGAAGGCGATCCAGCTCAAGCAGGTGACCGGCCAGGTCATCGTCACCGACGAAAACCTCAACGACTATCTCGGCGTGCGCAAGTTCGACTACGGCCAGGCCGAGAAGAAGAACCAGGTCGGGCAGGTGGTCGGTCTGGCATGGACCGAAGTCGGTGGCGATCTGCTGACGATCGAAGCGGCGGTGATGCCCGGCAAGGGCAACATCATCCGCACCGGTCAGCTCGGCGACGTGATGAAGGAATCGGTCGAAGCCGCACGCTCGGTCGTGCGCAGCCGCGCACGCCGCCTCGGCATCAAGGACGAGATGTTCGAGAAGCGCGACGTGCACATCCACGTGCCCGATGGCGCGACGCC